>ERZ1022785.8-NODE-8-length-41456-cov-21.105167_pt1 | contig 41456 bp, 42 predicted proteins | sample MGYA00521088_ERZ1022785 | MGnify/ENA primary metagenome ERZ1022785 (study PRJEB33162, sample SAMN09537587) | freshwater metagenome | isolation source: freshwater | place: Canada:Alberta | collected 2017-07 | study: EMG produced TPA metagenomics assembly of the... | reverse complement strand
GGCGGCAAAATTCATCGTATGGAAGATTGGGGTCGTCGTCAGATGGCTTACATGATCGATAAACTTGCTAAAGCCCATTACGTTTGCATGAACATTGAGTGCGACCAGAAAACTCTGGACGAGCTCGAGCATGCATTTAAATTTAACGATGCTGTTTTGCGTCACCTCATCATCAAGACGAAGAAAGCTGAAACAGAGCCTTCCATCATGATGAAAGAAGTGCAACGTGAAGAAGCGCGCAAATCAGCTCAATCCGACGCTCCTGTAGTAGCGGCTTAAGTTAGAAATTTGAAGAGGAATACACAGACTAGAAAACGTATCAGAGTGACGGAGCGGCGTTGAATCATTTCACCCTAACTGCATTCTTGGTATCTAAAGACGCGATTCGATTTACACCAGCAGGAATACCGGTGATGCATTGCCAGCTAGAACATAGCGGCGAAGTGAACGAGGTAGGAGTGGCTAGGAAAATTCAGATGAGTGTTGAAGCCATAGCAATTGGTCCGATACAAAAGGGCTTAGAGCAAATGGATTTAGGAGCCGAGGCAGTGTTTGAAGGATTCTTAGCACCCAAGACTCAACGTAATCAAAGACTTGTTTTCCATATCACCCATATTCAATTGAAAAATTAAAGAGGAAATCATCATGGCGTTTGGAAAGAAACCCGATTTCAAAAAGAAACCAGCTCAAAACCCATTGTTTAAGCGTAAGCGTTATTGCCGTTTCACTGTTGCTGGCGTAGAACAGATTGACTACAAAGATGTAGACACATTGAAGGACTTCATTGGCGAAAACGCCAAGATCACTCCTGCACGTTTGACAGGCACAAAAGCTAAATATCAGCGTCAGTTAGACACTGCTATCAAGCGTGCTCGTTACTTGGCTTTGTTGCCATTCTCCGATCAACACAAGAAATAATTGGGAGCCCTCAATGCAAATCATTCTTTTAGAAAAAGTAATTAACCTGGGCAACCTCGGTGACATCGTTCGTGTTAAAGACGGTTACGCTCGTAATTTCCTAATCCCCCAACGCAAAGCTCGTCGTGCAACTGAAACAGCCATCGCTGACTTTGCAGTACGTCGCGCTGAGTTGGAAAAGTTAGCTGCTGAGAAATTGGCTGCTGCGCAAGCAGTTGGCACAAAGCTCAAAGACTTGGTTCTCGAAATCGGTCAAAAAGCAGGTGTTGACGGTCGTTTGTTTGGTTCTGTAACCAATCATGACATCGCTGATGCTTTGAAAGCAAAAGGCTTTGTAATCGAAAAAGCTTCTATACGTATGCCTACTGGCCCGTTGAAGATGGTTGGTGATCACCCTGTAGCGGTATCTGTTCATACCGATGTAGTGGCTGACATCACTATCCGTGTAGTTGGCGAGCAAGCGTAAGTTTTAGATCTTCGGTTTTTTAATAAATCGCAAGCCTCATGGCTGAATCCCGCTCACGTTCCCTTATGTCAAATCCTGGCATGATGGGTTCTGGGGATCAAGCCTTGCAGGCTTTAAAAGTACCGCCGCATTCTGTAGAAGCCGAGCAATCTTTGCTCGGCGGTCTACTGATCGATAACACAGCCTGGGATCGCCTAGGTGGTGTGTTAACTGATAAAGATTTCTATCGTCCTGAACATGCTCTGATCTATAAGGTCATTCAGCGTTTAGTTGGCGACAATCATCCCGCTGACGTCATTACTGTTCATGAGGCTGTTAAGTCCGAGCAGGGCGGTGACCTAGTTGGTATTGATTACCTCAATTCATTAGCGCAAAGCACTCCAAGCGCAGCTAACATTAAAGGCTATGCCGACATTGTTCGTGATCGTAGCATCCTGCGTCGCCTAATCGAAGTGTCTGACAATATTGTGAACTCGGCATTTGTTCCAGAAGGCCGTTCAGTGAGAACGCTTTTGGATGAAGCAGAGTCGCGCATTCTGCAAATTGGTGAAGAGGGCAGTCGCAAAGCCGACTACCTCGAGATCGAGCCATTACTTAAAACTGTTGTCGCTCGTATTGATGAACTCTACAACCGTCAGGGCGGAAGTGATATCACCGGTATTGCAACTGGCTTTATTGATCTAGATAAACAAACCAGTGGTCTGCAAAAAGGCGACTTGGTGATTGTTGCTGGTAGACCATCGATGGGTAAAGCACAGCCACTAGATGCCAAAGTAAAAACGGTTGACGGCTGGAAGTTGATGGGCGACTTGCTTTTTGGCGATCGCCTGGCCTCTGTAGATGGTCAGCATTCCATGGTGACTGGTGTCTATCCGCAAGGCATTAAACAGATTTACAAAGTCACTTTCTCTGATGGTCGTGAAGCTGAGTGCTGCGATGAACATCTCTGGCGCGTCATGTACCGCGATTGGGATGCGCCCAAAGTCATTAATACTGCGCGTTTAATGGAAATGCTTTCTTATGTTCGCTACAAGAACCGTCTGTGGATAGATCCTGTTTCAGGTGATTTTGGTCATTCAAATACATTGCCAATAAACCCTTGGGTGTTAGGTGCATTACTCGGTGATGGAACTCTGGCCTTATCTCACGGCAGCGTGATGTTCTCGACCAAGTCTCCGGAACTTATTGAGCGCATGAATGCTCTAGCTGGCTATGAGATGGAGCTGGTTCATGCCAACGCATATGACTGGAGATTGGTTTCTAAAGCCAGAATTTCTGCCAATGGCCAACGTCAGTCTGTACCAACAAATTACTTCCGCTCTGCCTTACAAGATATAGGCGTTCTCGGCTGCAGAAGCTTTGATAAATATATTCCTGCGACTTATCTCGAGGCGAATAAGACTTCTCGTCTCGCGCTGTTTCAGGGCTTGATGGACACTGATGGCTGGATTGAGAAGTGGGGATCTATTCGTTTTTGTACGGCAAGTAAGCAATTATCAGAAGACGTAGCCTCTTTAGCTAGATCATTAGGCGGCTTTTGCTCAATCGCGCAAAAACAGTCAAGCTATACCTACAAAGGTGAGAAGAAGCAGGGTCGTTTAGCTTATGTTTTAAATATGAGTTTTGCTCCTGGCTTCCAGGTATTCACTTTGCCTGAGAAGAAAGAAAGACTCAGATCAACGTGGGATCGCCAACGCAGACTTACCTTTAAAAGTATTGAGCCATCCAGAGTGACTGAGGCCCAATGTATCTCTGTTAGCCACCCAGACAGAACCTACATAACAAATGATTACGTAGTGACCCACAACACTGCATTTGCCCTCAATATCGCAGAGAACGTTGCATTAGCCGAAGGCTTACCAGTCGTTGTTTTCTCAATGGAGATGTCAGGTGAGCAATTGGCATCCCGTTTATTAGGTTCGGTAGGTCGCGTGGACCAAAGTCGTATGCGTACCGGTAAGCTGCAAGATGACGAGTGGCCGCGTGTTACTGATGCCATTGCCCGCTTGAGTAATACCCAAATTTTGATTGATGAGACTGGTGCTCTTTCCAGTCTAGAGTTGCGTGCACGCGCACGTCGTATTGCGCGTAACTTTGGTGGAACACTTGGCCTGGTTGTGATTGATTACTTGCAGTTGATGAGCGGCTCTGGTTCTGAGAATCGTGCTACTGAGATTTCTGAGATCTCACGCTCACTCAAATCACTTGCAAAAGAGTTACAGTGCCCAGTTGTTGCCCTCTCACAGTTAAATCGCGGTCTTGAGCAACGCCCTAATAAGCGCCCAATCATGTCTGATTTACGTGAGTCCGGCGCGATCGAGCAAGATGCCGACTTAATTATGTTCATCTACCGTGATGAGGTGTATCACCCAGATACCACTCAGGATAAAGGCATGGCGGAGATCATTATTGGTAAGCAGCGTAATGGACCAATTGGTACAGTGCGCTTAAGCTGGCAAGGTCCGTATACCAAGTTTGATAATTTGGCGATGGGATCGGTGGGTTATTCTTCTGGTGGCTATGAGCCGTTCTAATTCAGAAGAAAAATAATAAGCAGTAGTAATATATAAACAGTAATTAAGAATAAAAAAAGCCTCGCATTGCGAGACTTTTTAACTTGATGCGAAAGGTATTTACTTGCCGCCTTCACACTTCTTGATGGATGCAGCTTTAGCAGCACCATAGAGCGGCTTACCGTCTTTGCTTAGTGCTTTAGCTTCGCAATCATTGGGCTTGGCATCGCCCATACATTTCTTAATAGATGCATCTTTAGCGGCACCATAGAGCGGCTTACCTTCCTTGCTAACTGCTTTGGCTTCACAGGCTGCTTGATCTGCAAAAGCAAAAGATGGAATTGCAAAGCAAAATGCAATAGTTAAAGCGATGATGATTTTCTTCATACGAGCCACTCCCAAATGAGTAATTTAAAGAACCAATTGTTCTATCTGAAATGTAAACAATATTTAGGATTTTGGGAATACGGTGTAATGCTATCAGCTCAAAGGCTAATAATTAAGGCGTCAATCTTCTAGCTTCAGTAAATCTGGCTGCCCAGTAGGGTGTAGTGATGTATTCCAAGCGCACAGTTCCACCAGCGCTTGGCGCATGCACAAATCTGCCTTGACCGACATAGATGCCTGCATGCGAGTACTTTGTACCAGTAGTGTTGAAGAAGACGAGGTCTCCTGGTGCGGGTGGACCACTGTCTACGCTTTGACCTCGATTACTCATCTCCTGAATGGTCCTTGGTAACTTGATGTTCGCAGACTTGTTATAGACATAAGCAATTAAGCCACTGCAATCAAATCCCCCGCTAGGATTGTTGCCGCCATAGCGATAGGGCACGCCAACCAAACCTACTGCTGCAATGGAGATGTCTTCGGTACCTACGCTAGTATCTTGTTTAAATTGAGCTACTTTGGTCGCATTACTCTTTGAGCCAAAGCTGCTGCAACCCGACAGTATTGCTAGGGTGCAAATAAAAATGCCGCACCCTATCAGAGTGCGGCATGAGAAAGTTTGCTTAGAGCGCGTCAGCAGCATGATCCGCAAGACGGGAGCGCTCACCGCGAGCCAGAGTCACATGTCCACCATGACGCCAGCCTTTGAAGCGATCCACCACATAAGTGAGGCCTGAAGAGCCTTCGGTTAAGTAAGGTGTGTCGATCTGCGCAATATTACCTAAGCAAATAATCTTGGTTCCTGGACCTGCACGCGTAACCAAGGTTTTCATTTGCTTTGGAGTTAAATTCTGCGCCTCATCAATAATCACAAACTTACTGACAAAGGTTCTACCGCGCATGAAGTTCATACTCTTTACCTTAATGCGTGAACGAATCAATTCTTGTGTGGCAGCACGACCCCATTCACCAGCGCTACCGTCCTCATTACGTTGTAGTACTTCAAGGTTGTCATCAAATGCACCCATCCAAGGCTGCATCTTCTCTTCTTCAGTGCCAGGTAAAAAGCCAATATCTTCACCTACTGGAACAGTGGCTCGAGTGATGATGATCTCGTTATAGCGTTTGCTGTCCAACACTTGCTCCAAGCCTGCAGCCAAGGCCAGCAGAGTTTTACCAGTGCCCGCTTGCCCCAATAATGTGACGAAATCCACATCCGGGTTCATGAGTAGGTTCATGGCAAAGTTCTGCTCGCGATTGCGCGCGGTCACGCTCCAGACATTATTTTTCTGATGAGAGAAGTCCCTCAAGGTTTGTAGTAGGGCGGTCTTGCCGTTAATCTCTTTGACTTGGGCATAGAAGGGTGTTGAGCCATCAGGGTTTTCTTGATAGACAAACTGATTTACTAACATGCCGAGAACTGAAGGACCGGTTACACGATAAAACATCGTGCCAGATTTACCGTCAGCCCAACTCTCCATATCTTTGCCATGCTTTGGCCAAAAGTCTGCAGGTAGTGCCATCACTCCGGAATACATTAAGTCGCGATCTTCTAAGACCTGGTCGTTGAAGTAATCTTCAGCAGGCAAGCCAAGCGCGCGCGCTTTAATGCGCATATTGATATCTTTAGATACCAGCACAACTTCCTGGCCTTTACGTGTCTTTTGCAGCTCACTCACTACTGCCAAGATCAGGTTATCGCCCTTACCTTCAGGCAAACCTTCGGGGAGCGCTTGGGTAGTCAGCTTTGTCTGGAAAAAGAGTCGACCAGATACATCTTGATTGCCAAGCTTATTCAGGGGAATGCCATCGTCTAATGTGCCGCTGGTACCGGCTACTAATTGATCTAAAGAGCGGCTTACTGTACGGGCGTTACGAGCAACCTCCGTCATACCCTTCTTATGGTTGTCCAGCTCCTCAAGAGTAGTCATTGGCAAGAAGAGATCATGCTCAGAGAAGCGGAACAGAGAACTTGGATCGTGCATTAATACATTGGTATCTAAAACGAATAGACTCGGAGGGCCGGTGCGATTAATGCGCTTTGGTTTTTCAGGTACATTCGCTATCTTGTTATCACTACGCCCACTACGCACAACTACTGGGTTGTGATCGCTTTTAATTTTCTCAAGCACTACTTCAGCAGCAGAAAGATCTTCATCTGCATCTGTTGCCCAATCTGGGGCATGACTCTCCATCACAACAGTTTTTGCTGGCGCAGGACGTTTATTTAAATTCGGGGTGTCCTTGCTACTAATTTTGACTTGGCCGGCAATTTGAGTTGGGATTGGGGGCAATGGCATGCAGACTCTCCTAAAAGAAAAAACCGTCAAGCGGGTTGCATTGACGGCTTATAACGAAACTGAGTGTAAAACGATCTGTAAAACAGCGGGGGTTGTTTACCGAGCCTGATCTTAAGTATTCAGGCTGATGAGTCAAACGGATTGTGAGACTTTCCCGTCGTTTACGGTGCATAGAGACTACTTTACCCCAAATTTTAGGCTTTGCAAGTGCCCCAGATTAAATTAATTTAAAAATTATTTAGTGGCTTGGGCTGCTTGTAATACCTCTGTCACATGTCCGGGAATTTTAAGGCCGCGCCACTCTTTTACCAGCGTGCCCGAAGAGTCAAAGAGGAAGGTACTGCGCTCTACGCCACGAACTTGCTTGCCATACATGTTCTTCATTTTCATGACGCCAAAAAGCTGGCATAGGGTTTCTTCGGTATCGGCAACGAGTTCAAATGGCAGCTCTAGTTTGCTTCGGAAGTTATCGTGAGATTTGAGGCTATCTCGAGATACGCCAACGATCAAAGTATTTGCTTTAGTGAAGGCGTCTATGTTGTCCCGAAATTCACCAGACTCCGCGGTGCAACCTGGAGTCATATCTTTTGGATAAAAGTAGACAACCAGTTTTTTGCCTTTGGCTGAGTCTGGGGTAAAGGTCAATCCTGATGTTGCCGGGATTGCACATTGGGGCATTGATTTACCAATTTCTACTGTCATGATGGGGCTCTCTTATTTAACTTAATGTATTACGTATTCTGAGCTAACTCATACCGTTTGCAAAATGAGCTCGCCACTTCTATTGGGTATTTCCCCCCAGGAGACTGGCTGTACGGCTATTTTATCCAGTTGCTTAGTGGCTGCCCAGGATTGATGCAGCTCCCCCATGGTAACCAGGTCGTGCCCTTGGTTCAGCCAGCCCGCCAATAGTTGCTCAAAGGCGGGTAGAAGCTTCTGGCCTTCAAGTTCTGCATGCAGGGTAAATACTTGATCATTTGGATTGCTTTGGGTGATTTCTAATAGCTTTTTTACAGCAGCAAATTCATCGGCATCATCAATTCCAATCAGCTCATCAAAAGTGGGTAGGGTGGTTGGATATTGCACGTGCTTTGCTTTGCCGGAAGGTAAAGTAAAACGGTATGGCATTAAGTTAGGCTCAGCTCTGCCATCGGAAGAATATTGAATGCCCCATTGATCAAGTTGCTCAAAGGCTGCTTCATTCATTTGCCAACCAGCGGCACCATAAGTGACTGGTGGGTGACCAAAGATCTCTACAAAACGATCCCAACTTTTTTGCATCTGTGCTTTAGTCCACTGGGCATCGCGATGACGCACAGCATCTTGCCAAGCTACGTGATCCCAGGTGTGAATACCAGTCTCATGACCAGCCGCATCTATGGTACGCATTTCAGCGGCAGCTTGTTTTCCAATGTCGGGGCCGGGAAGAAGGACGCCGTACAGCAAAGTCTTGATACCGTAGTGCTCAACAACGGAAGTGCGGCTTACTTTTTTTAGAAAGCCTGGCTTAAAGACTCGCTTGAGCGCCCAGCCAGTGTGGTCAGGGCCCAGGCTAAATAGGAAGGTGGCTTTCAGGCCAAAACGTTCAAGCGTACGCGCTAGATTGGGGACACCTTCTTTGGTGCCGCGCAGAGTATCAACATCTACCTTGAGTGCAATCTTAGCCATGAAACCCTAAGTGTACTTTCGCCTATTCTTTATCAACTAAATGACGTGCGTTCTCTACGTCATGGCGGTAGGCTTCAAAAATGTTCTTCAGCGCATCGCTCATATTGATCGTTGGCTTCCAGCCTAATTCAGTCATCGTGTTATCAATTGCAGGAACACGGTTCTGAACATCCTGATAGCCTTCACCGTAATAAGCGCCAGAAGTAGTTTCTACAATCTTCACTTCATTCGCCATCTTTGCGTACTCTGGAATACTGCGAGCGATATCCAGCATCTGATTGGCGAGTTCACGAATAGAGTGATTATTCTTTGGATTGCCGATGTTATAGATCTTGCCGTCAGCAATGCCATCTTTATTATCGATGATGCGCATTAAGGCATCGATACCATCATCAATATAAGTAAAGGCACGTTTTTGCGCGCCACCGTCAACCACGTTGATGGGTTCGCCGCGAACAATATGACCCAAAAACTGAGTTACGACACGGGAAGAACCTTCTTTTGGTGTGTAGATGCTATCTAGTCCAGGACCAATCCAGTTAAATGGGCGAAAGAGGGTGAAGCGCAAACCTTCCATGCCATAACCCCAGATCACACGATCCATCAATTGCTTAGAGCAAGCATAGATCCAGCGTGGCTTGTTGATTGGGCCGTAAACCATATTCGACGCAGCGGGATCAAACTCACCGTCTTCACACATGCCATAGACTTCGGATGTGGAGGGGAACACCAAATGCTTTTTGTATTTAACTGCTGAGCGCACGATTGGTAGGTTAGCTTCGAAGTCGAGTTCAAATACTTTTAATGGTTGCTGAACATAAGTTGCCGGTGTCGCAATCGCTACTAAGGGTAGGATGACATCGCATTTACGGATATGGTATTCAACCCATTCTTTATTGATGGTGATATCACCTTCAAAAAAGTGCATGCGGGGATGGCTTACTAAATCACCAAGGCGATCATTTTGCATATCCATGCCATAGACATCCCAATCAGTTGTCTCTAGGATGCGCTTTGAAAGGTGATGGCCAATAAAGCCGTTTACGCCAAGAATGAGTACTTTTTTCATCTTTACTGTCTCGTTTTTTAATCTAAAGAGTGCTACTTTTAATTAGTTAGCTGTCTGCTGGGAACCAGTCGAGTATCGCTACCGCTTTTTGATCCCCACAAACGCCGAATACCTGATTATCAACCACTTGGATGCCGGGAGCCTGAAGATCTAGCCCTCTCGGAAATGGACCCTCTAGGCTGGTACGAGCAACGATCCTACGCTGACCTTGCCAGTCTGTAAAAGCCCCAGGATAAGGCGGTGCAACAGCTCTCACAAGGTTGTGAACCTGCTGAGCCGTCTGGTGCCACAGAATTTGCCCATCAGCAGGCTTGCGGCCTCCGAAATAGCTTCCCTGAGCCAGATTATTGGGTTTTTTGGGGATGTGGCCTTGAACAAGCTCGGGTAGAGCCTGCTGCATTACCGTGATGGCTGCTTGGCTGACTTTGCCAAAAACATCGGTGGCAGTTTCATTGGGTCCAATTGAGACTGCTGACTGTCCCACAATATCACCCGCATCTGGTTTGACTTCCATCATGTGTAAGGTGGCACCGGTTTCTGTTGCGCCCTGTAGGATGGCCCAATTGACTGGTGCCCGTCCTCGGAACTTGGGTAACAGAGAGCCGTGCATATTCAAGGCCCCAATCTTGGCACAAGCCAAGAGTTCAGCTGGAATCATGTGGCGATAGTAAAAAGAAAAAAGGTAATCAGGCGCTAGTTTTTGAAGCTGCGGAAAGAGATCCATTAGCTGATTAGCATCTGGTGTGATGTAAGGAATTTGTTGATCCTTACATAGTTTCGCAACGCTCCCGAACCAGATATTCTCATTAGGATCATCTTGATGGGTAACTACAAGATCAATCCCAATGCCTGCACCCAGTAATGTCTTTAGGCAGTTAACGCCAACATCGTGATAAGCAAAGACGACTGCGTGCAATTATTTTTTCTCTAAAACAGTCTGCACAACATAGCGTGGACGTTCGCGAACCTGTTGGTAGATGCGGCCAATGTATTCACCGAGTAGACCAAGACCAAAGAGCATCACACCAATCAAGAAGAAGGTGAGGGCGAAGAGGGTGAATACCCCTTCAACCTCAGCGCCGAGCACAAAGCGGCGAACCAAAAGGTAGATAAACAGGCTGCCAGCGGCCATTGCCAGCAACATGCCCAGAATCGAGAAAATCTGCAAAGGCATGACAGAGAAGCCGGTTACTAAATCAAAGTTCAAACGAATCAGTTGATAAAGGCTGTATTTAGATTCACCAGCAAAACGCTCTTCATGTTTGACGGTAATTTCAGTTGGGTTGGATGCGAAGGTGTAAGCCAGTGCCGGAATAAAAGTGTTGCTCTCATCGCACTGACGTACGAGATCAACAATACGACGGCTATAGCCACGCAGCATACAACCTTGATCAGTCATGGTGATGCGCGTGATTTTCTGACGCAAATGATTCATCGCGCGTGAAGCGAATTTTCTGAAAAAGCTATCGCGACGATCGGCGCGAATAGTCCCAACGTAGTCATGACCCTGAAGTAATTCATTTACTAAGGCATCGATTTCTTCAGGAGGATTCTGTAAGTCAGCGTCAAGCGTGATGATGTACTCGCCACGAGAGTATTCAAAGCCAGCCATGATCGCCATGTGCTGACCAAAGTTGCTATGGAATAACACCGCACGTGTGACATCCGGGAGCAGTTCAACTTGCTTAGCCAGGATACCGGCGGAGCGATCTTTACTGCCATCATTCACAAACACCACTTCATAAGCAATGTTGCGCTTACTGGCCATGAGATCGAGCGCAGGGTAAAGGCGATCAAAGAGTGCTTGAAGACCGTCTTCCTCGTTGTAAACGGGAATGACAATGCTCAGTGTCGGATTGCAGGCTTGGGCAGCTATATTTGCAGTCATGCTGCAATTTTGCCTGATTCCGCTCCCGGTACTAGTTTTTACGATGTTTCTTCAGAATTCCAGTCAAACCCTTGGCTATACGGGCAATATCTTCATCTGCCATCCCTGGGAAAAGGGGGAGGGTCAAAATGGAGCGGCCAATACGCATTGCAATTGGAGTGGCCTCCACTTTGTAACCCAGCTTTTGGTAAAGCGTAAATCCAGTAATCAAAGGGTAGTGAACGCCAGTACCAATACCTAAATCTTTAAGTTCAGACATCACCTGGGCGCGATCCACATTTAATTGCTCAAGAGGGAGCACAACTTGAAACATGTGCCAATTACTGTCGGTAAAGTTCTCAACGGGCAGTTCTAAATTGAGATTATCTAAGCCGTGAGATTTCATTTCATTGCGAATGGCATCGAAATACTGTTTAGCCAAAGCACCTCTGCGCGCCTGAAACGCTGGCAACTGTTTGAGTTGATGCAGACCGATGACTGCATTCACATCAGTCAAATTATCTTTGCCACCCAGTACATCCACATCCATACCATCCATGCCTTGGCGTGTGAGACCTTGAAGACGAAACTTCTCTGCGAGCTTTGCTTCATCAGCATTATTAAAAACAAGACAGCCGCCTTCAACAGTAGATAAGTTTTTATTTGCCTGAAAACTAAAACTCACGAGGTCACCAATACTCCCAATCTTTTGAGCTTTCCACTGCGACCCAAAGGCTTGCGCTGCATCTTCAATCACACGTAGCTTGTATTGTTTGGCCAAGTCATAGAGTTGATCCATATTGACGGGCAGCCCAGCTAGATAAACAGGCATGATGGCTCGAGTCCTTGGTGTAATGGCTGCAACTATCTTATTTAAATCAATGTTGCGTGTAAGGGGGTCAATGTCGACAAATACAGGTGTCGCGCCCACACTCAGAATCACATTTGAAGTGGCAACCCAAGAAATGGGAGTGGTGATGACTTCATCCCCAGTCCCAATGCCGGCAACCTGTAAGGCGATTTTCATGGTGGCAGTGCCGTTGGCAAAGCAACGTACAGGGCGACCACCGAAATAGTCACTCAGGGTGGACTCGAATTCCGCTAACTTCGGTCCTGAAGTAACCCAGCCAGAACGCAAAACCTCCGCAACCGCATCAATTGTTTCTTGATTGAAGTGTGGGCGCGTAAAAGGAATGAAGGGAAGGGTGTTTTCAGTAGTTGACATGGTGAACCTTAAAAACTTATTGTGCGGAGCTGCTTTGTGAATCTGGGTGCTTAACAATCACGCGCCGAGAATCTCTACCCACTTCTTGCATGGGTACATTGAGTTTCTGTAGCTCGATGTATTGCTCTGGCACCATCAAGGCATAAGCGGTTTGGTCTTCTTTCCACCGTTCGATAAACGCATCCAAGGTAGGTAGCCATAACTCAGGTTCTTGTTGGGCGCCAAACTTTAGCTCATCTAAAAATTCCACCATTGTCATAGTTCTGCCAAGATAGAACGGTACCGTGTGATCAAGAATTCTGACGGAATAAAAATTCACTTTTTCCGGAATGCCTGATTTAACTTTCTCGACTAGATCAATGCCTGATACCGCGCGACCCAGAGTCTCATGTCCCGTACCGGCGATGAGTGCGCAGAGAAAAAAGCCGCTAGCAAAGCTGGTAATGCTGCTGAGACCATTACGTTTGCTTTGCAAGAACGTCAAGAGGCTAAAAGTAATGAGGGCAATCAGCGCAGCAACTATCCAATAGAGGTATTGCGCATAGGACTCGATTTCATCAGACCTAGCTTGTTTGCCAACTTCGCCTAAAAAGAAAAAACCAATAACACCCAAGATTGCAAAGAAGAGCGCTTGCAATTGCCAAGGCAATGCAAGTGAGTTGCTAACGCCCAGATTGCGATCTAAGCGATGACCGACAAGTAATGCTAGCGCGGGAAAGACGGGGATGATGTAGCCGGGTAGTTTCGATTGAGAGATGCTAAAAAATCCCATGATGACTGCAAACCAACAGGTGAGTAACCAGCCGCTAGAGAACTCACGATTACGCTCTCGCCAGGCCTGAGCAAGCGCTTCAGGAGTTTGCGCAATCCATGGCAAAAAGCCAATTAGTAGCAGGGGTATGAAGTAATAAATCGGACCAGTGCGGCTATGAGCTGTTTGCGTAAATCGTTGCAGGTGTTCATGAATAAAAAAGAACTCCAGAAACTCGGGATTGCGTTGGGCTACTAGAACAAACCAAGGTGCAGTAATCGCTAAAAATAAAATCGTGCCGCTAATGATGTGCAGTCGTTTCCAGATTTTCCAGTCCCACGCAGTAATCGAATAAACAGCAAATACCATGCCGGGGATCGCAAGCCCAATAACGCCTTTGGATAAGGTTGCTAAAGCCATAAAGGCCCAGCAAGCCCACATCCACCCTCTGGTGTCGCTCGAGTTCCGAGAAGTTTGTGCCAACAAAAGGCTGCATAGTGCAGCAACCAAAAATGCTGACAATCCCATGTCGAGTGAGTTGATGTGTCCACCAATTACCCACATTGGACTCGAGGCTAACGCGATGGCAGCTAACCAGCCTGCTCGCGAGCTGTAGATGCGTGCACCAGTAAATCCAATAAATACAATCGTGAGAAATCCTGTAAGCGCAGTCCATAAGCGCGCTTGCCAATCACCAATACCAAAAAGATTGAAAGCAGCGGCGGTAGTCCAGATTTGTAAAGGAGGTTTTTCAAAATACTTGTAACCGTTATATCGCGGGGTGACCCAATCTCCGGTGACGAGCATCTCACGAGCAATCTCGGCATAACGTCCTTCATCCGACGGAATGAGATGACGGTAATTTAAGGTGCCAAACCACAGCAAGGCATAGATCAAGACCAGAACCAAAATAGTTACTGGGTTGAGGGCGCTTAACTGCCGAATTTGGCCAACCTGCATTAGACGGCTTCCACAATCAGGGCGAGCAGGACTTGACGGCCTTCGCCCACAAGAATGTTGTAGGTGCGACAAGCGGCCTGAGAATCCATTACTTCAAAGCCAATCTTGGCCTCTATAAGGGTCCTCAGTAACTCAGGCCTTGGGAAGCGCTGGCGTTTACCAGTGCCAATAATGATTAATTCAGGCTTAAGAGAAGTCATTTGAGCGAAATCTACTGAACTGAGCTCTTCAAAGGACTTGACGGCCCATTCTAAGATTTCACCGTCAGAACTCAGTAAAACCGCGTGACTATAGGGGATCTTATTGATCTCGATGTAGCCATCGCCGTAACCGGTGATCGTATTGGCTCCGGAATGGGGGTCAGATTGAAGCTTCACATGGACTCTCTGTCATAATTGTGATGATTATAGCTAGCTGTTTTTTCCTAGATTTCAAGAACTTATCCTTTAATTTATTGTGAAACCGATCCTAAAGTCCGAAAAACTCAATCACGTCTGTTATGACATCCGTGGACCCGTGCTGGAGCTCGCTCAGCGCATGGAAGAAGAGGGTCACAAAATCATCAAATTAAATATCGGTAATGTGGGTGTTTTTGGTTTTGATCCTCCAGAAGAGATTCAGTTGGACATGATCCGTAATTTGGGTAATGCCTCAGCCTACTCTGATTCCAAGGGAATTTTTGCGGCTCGTAAAGCCATCATGCAATATTGCCAGGAAAAAGGTATTCAGGGTGTTACTTTGGATGACATCTATACCGGTAATGGGGTTTCTGAATTAATTGTTCTGGCGATGAATGCATTGCTTAACAATGGCGATGAAGTATTAGTACCGGCCCCAGATTACCCTTTATGGACTGCTGCGGTGAGTCTATCTGGCGGCACACCAATTCATTACTTGTGTGATGAGTCCAAGGAGTGGGCGCCAGATTTGGCCGATCTGCGTAAAAAGATTACACCGCGCACCAAAGCGATCGTAGTAATCAACCCGAATAATCCAACAGGGGCTATTTATTCCAAAGAAGTATTGACTGAGTTAATTTCAATTGCGCGTGAGCATGACTTAATTTTGTTTGCTGATGAGATTTACGACAAGATGCTATACGACCAAGAGAAGCATGTCTCTTTGGCATCCTTATCTACTGATGTAGTCACTATCACCTTCAATGGTTTATCCAAAAACTATCGCTCTTGCGGCTACCGTGCTGGCTGGATGGTAGTTTCTGGGGATAAAGAGATGATTCGCGATTACATCGAGGGTCTCAATATGTTGTCCTCAATGCGCCTGTGCGCCAACGTGCCAGGCCAGTACGCTATTCAGACAGCTTTGGGCGGCTATCAAAGTATTAATGACCTAGTGGCTGAAGGTGGCCGCTTGGCGAAACAGCGTGACCTTGCCTGGAAACTCATTACTGAAATTCCCGGTGTGACTTGTGTGAAGCCAAAATCTGCTTTGTACTTATTTCCAAAACTCGATTCTGAGATGTACCCGATTGAAGATGATCAGCAATTTGTTGCCGATCTTCTTAAAGAAGAAAAAGTATTGTTGGTGCAAGGCTCTGGTTTTAACTGGATCAAGTCAGATCACTTCAGAGTAGTGTTCTTACCTCATGAAGATGTGCTGAAAGAAGCCATTGGTCGTCTGGCACGCTTCTTAGAGCGTTATCGTCAAAAACACAGTCGTAAAGTAAATAATTCGGCTAATTCAACAGTAGTAAAGGCATCATGAAACCGATTCAAGTTGGTCTATTAGGTATTGGCACTGTAGGTGGTGGTGTATTTACTGTTCTCGAGCGCAACCAAGATGAAATTACCCGTCGTGCTGGTCGTGGCATTCGCATTAATACGGTTGCCGATCTCAATGTAGAGCGTGCCAAAGAATTAGTAAAAGACCGTGCACAAGTTGTGAGTGATGCACGTGCTGTGATTAACAACCCTGAGATTGATATCGTTGTTGAATTGATTGGCGGTTACGGTATTGCTAAGGACTTGGTTCTTGAAGCAATTGCCGCTGGTAAGCATGTAGTCACAGCCAATAAGGCTTTGATTGCTGTGCATGGCAATGAGATTTTTAAAGCTGCCCACGAAAAGGGCGTGATGGTCGCGTTTGAAGCGGCTGTTGCTGGCGGTATTCCAATTATCAAAGCACTTCGTGAAGGTTTGACTGCAAATCGTATTGAGTGGATCGCCGGCATCATCAATGGCACAACCAATTTCATTCTTTCTGAGATGCGCGACAAAGGTTTAGACTTTGGGACCGTTTTGAAAGAAGCGCAACGTCTGGGCTACGCAGAAGCAGACCCTACATTTGATATTGAAGGGGTAGATGCTGCCCACAAGGCAACCATCATGAGCGCAATTGCATTTGGTATTCCAATGCAATTTGAGAAAGCGCACGTTGAGGGTATTACTAAGTTAGATGCCATCGATATTAAATATGCCGAGCAGTTGGGTTATCGCATCAAGTTGCTTGGTATTGCTAAGAAGACAATTACTGGCGTTGAGTTGCGTGTGCACCCAACCTTGATTCCGACTAAGCGTTTAATTGCAAACGTGGAAGGCGCCATGAATGCCGTTCAAGTATTTGGTGATGCTGTAGGTACTACGCTGTACTACGGTAAAGGCGCAGGCTCAGAGCCAACCGCCTCTGCTGTGATTGCAGACTTAGTAGACATCACTCGTTTACTAGGCGCAAGCCCAGAGAGTCGGATTCCTTACTTAGGGTTTCAGCCGGATGCTGTGCGTGACATCGCCGTATTACCCATGGGTGAAATTACCACCAGCTATTACTTGCGTTTGCGCGTAGCGGATCAAGCTGGTGTTCTAGCTGACATTACTAAGATCTTGGCAGCTCACAGCATCTCGATCGACGCTCTCTTACAAAAAGAAGCTGATGAAGGTGAAAGTCAAACCGACTTAGTTGCTCTCACCCACGAGACTAAAGAAAAGCACATGCTCGCAGCAATACAGGAAATTCAGAATCTGAAAACTGTTGCCGGTGAAGTAGTGAAGATCCGCTTAGAAAATCTGTCCTAATACAAATACATGCGTTACCAATCTACTCGGGGCAATAGCCCACAGCAATCCTTTTTAGAAATTCTACTTGGCGGATTAGCGCCAGATGGCGGCTTATATCTGCCGACAGAGTACCCGCAAGTCACTAAAGCGCAGTTAGATGCTTGGCGCGGTATGCCTTATGCTGATCTTGCTTATGAAGTATTAAGTCTTTATTGCGACGATATTCCTGAGGTGGATCTGCGTACTCTATTACGTAAGACCTATACGGAGCAGGTCTACTGCAATGGCCGTAAAGAAGATAACGCTAAAGACATCACGCCATTACATTGGTTGGGTGAAGAGCAGGGCACACGTATTGGTTTGCTTAGCTTGTCTAATGGACCTACATTGGCATTTAAAGATATGGCGATGCAGTTGCTCGGTAATCTCTTTGAATACGCCTTAAAGAAGAATGGGCAGGAGCTCAATATTTTGGGCGCGACATCCGGTGATACTGGAAGTGCTGCTGAATACGCAATGCGTGGCAAAGAGGGTGTAAAGGTATTTATGCTTTCACCACGTGGCAAGATGAGCTCATTCCAGTCTGCCCAAATGTATTCTCTGCAAGACCCCAATATCTTTAACTTGGCAGTTGCTGGTGTATTTGACGATTGCCAAGATATTGTTAAAGCAGTGAGTAATGACCACAGCTTTAAAGCAAATCACCAAATTGGTACGGTCAACTCCATTAATTGGGGTCGTGTGGTTGCTCAGGTGGTCTATTATTTCCAGGGCTATCTGCTGGCTACAAAATCTAGTGATGAGCAAGTGTCATTCACTGTACCCTCTGGTAACTTTGGCAATATCTGTGCTGGTCATATTGCCCGCATGATGGGTTTGCCAATCGCCCATTTGATTGCCGCCACAAATGAGAACGATGTTCTCGACGAGTTCTTCCGCACCGGCGTTTATCGTGCACGAAAGTCTGCTGAAACTTTGCATACCTCGAGCCCGTCTATGGATATTTCTAAGGCGAGTAACTTTGAGCGCTTTGTATTTGATTTCATGGGTAAGGATGGTAAAGCTACTGCAGCTATGTTTAAGCAGGTCGATCAAGCCGGTGGCTTTGATATTTCTAAAGACACTGTCTTTAAAGACCTTGCGCAGTATGGATTTCAATCTGGCCGCAGTACCCATGAAAATCGCCTAGAAACGATTCGTAATGTTGATGCGCAGTATGGCGTGATGATTGATACGCATACAGCAGATGGCGTGAAGGTTGCACGCGAACACTTACAGGCAGGCATTCCTATGATTGTGCTGGAAACTGCCTTGCCTATTAAGTTTGAAGAAACGATTGAAATAGCATTGGGGCGTCCAGCAGAATGCCCACCAGCGTTTAAAGATATCAAGTCAAAGCCACAGCGCGTTGAAAATATCGAGGCCGATGTCGATCAAGTTAAAAACTTCATTACTGCTCACACTAATTAACTCAGAAATCAATTGCCATGACTAAGCCTCCGATGTTGACTGCACAGCAGGCTTTAGATCACTTACTTTCTCACGCAAAGCCCGTAAGCGAAACTGAAACACTTGCGATGCAAGTTGCTCTGGGTCGTGTACTTGCAGAGAATGTTAATAGCCTTGTAGATGTACCTCCACTCGATAACACCTCGATGGATGGTTATGCAGTGCGCACAGCGGATACTAGCTCTCCAGGTCAAACACTCACAATTGCACAACGGATTCCGGCGGGCTCCATGGGAACTCAGCTTGAGCCTGGTACTGCTGCCAGAATCTTTACTGGCGCCCCAGTTCCTCCGGGTGCTGATGCCGTGGTGATGCAAGAGGATTGCTCAACTCCAGAAGGAGTAAGCGGGCAAGTCCAAGTCAATATCGCACCAACATCAGGTCAATGGATTCGTCGCAGAGGTGAAGACCTGACTGCTGGCAAAGTAGCGCTTACGGCAGGGACTTATCTCCGACCTCAGGAGCTTGGAGTTGCAGCCTCTGCTGGCTTAACGCATTTAACAGTAAAGCGTAAAGTGAGAGTTGCTGCATTTTTCACTGGTGATGAGCTGTCTCTACCAGGTGAGCCACTTAAACCAGGCGGTATCTATAACTCCAATCGCGACACACTATTGGCATGCATCAAATCTTTGGGCTGCGATGCCACTGACTTTGGAATTGTTCCTGATAGTCTTGAGGCTACGAAAGAAACGCTTCGCAAGGCTAGCAAAGACCACGACTTAATCATTACATCAGGCGGCGTCTCCGTTGGCGAGGAAGATCACATCAAGCCTGCAGTTACCGCTGAAGGCAGGCTAGACCTCTGGCAGATTGCGATGAAGCCTGGCAAGCCCTTAGCTTTTGGTGCTGTACGCAAATCAGATAATTCAAAAGCTAATGCGGAAACTTGGTTTATTGGTTTACCTGGTAACCCGGTATCCAGTTTTGTGACCTTCTTATTATTTGTGCGCCCATTTATTCTTAAGTTACAAGGGCGAGATGCAGGTTTACCGCAGTCTTACCCTATGCGCGCCGACTTTGATTGGCTTAAGGCTGATCGCCGTAACGAGTTTTTGAGGGTCAAGATCAATGCGCAGGGCGGTTTGGATCTATTCCCTAATCAAAGCTCGGGCATCCTGACTAGCGCCTCTTGGGGGGATGGCTTAGTAGATTGCCCGCCGGGCCAAGCTTTAAAAGCTGGCGATATGGTGAAGTACATTCCATTTAGTGCACTTCTTTCCTAGTCGTATTACGATTCTGATATGAAACTCGAATTACGATTCTTTGCTTCTTTAAGAGAAGGCCTTGGACTTTCTGGTGAGAGTATTGCTACTCCATCAGAAGTAAAAACCATTGCCGACTTAAGGGGCTACCTTGCTCAACGAGGTAATCCTTGGGCTGAAGTATTGGCAAGTGGCAAAGTGATTCGTTGCGCCTTAAATCAAGAGATGGTGAGTGACTCTACTGTGCTAGTGGAGGGAGCTGAGGTGGCTTTCTTTCCTCCGGTTACTGGCGGCTAGGATGCAGAATGATTTCATCCGTATTCAAGAGGCTGACTTCGATCTAACTACCGAGGTGAAGGCTCTGCGCAAGGATGATCCCCGTGTAGGTGCAGTGGTGACTTTTCTAGGCACAGTCCGAGACATGAATGACGGTAGCCAAGTTCAGGGTATGACACTAGAGCACTACCCCGGTATGACAGAAAAATCCTTAGAAGAAATCATCACGCAAGCTAGAGGCCGCTGGGATCTGTATAAGACGCTAGTCATTCATCGGGTAGGACCACTTCTGCCTGAAGATCAAATTGTTCTAGTGGTAGTTACTAGTGCCCATAGAGGTGAAGCATTTGCTGCTTGTGAGTTTATTATGGATTACCTCAAAACAGCGGCACCATTTTGGAAAAAAGAAGAAACACCAGAAGGTAGTAAATGGGTAGACGCCCGCGTGACTGACGATACCGCAATGGCACGCTGGAGTTAATTTAGTTTTGTATCTGCTTGAGTGCTAAAGCTAGATTAAAGCCGCTGAGCCAGGCACCCTCGACTCTGCCGCCATTGAGCCAGTCTCCACAGAGCCCTATATCAATATTAGGCAGCAATAAAAATTCAACCCCATGTTCTAGGCCTCCACTGGCATAGCGCCAGCGGTGCATGCTGATCTCAGCATCCTCACAATTAAAATCCAGTGCTGTCAGGCACTGCAGCATTTGGTCTTGAGCATCCTCTTTACTCAACTCAACATGGTCTTGGCTCCAGTCAGGGCTACCATGGATAGTCCAAGTGCTTCCCTGACGCATTGGCTTTGATCCGTTTTGACAAATCCAGCTAATGATTTCCTCATTAATGAAAGCAGCATCAAAATCCACATTGAACTGATGCGGAAAATTGGCCATCATGGTCCAGCAGGCCTTCATCTGCGCCGAGTCAGTGATATGAGCGGCTCCACTATCCAAATCCCTAAGCAGGGCGCTTGCCTGAGGAGCGGGTATAGCCAAGACTACAAAGTCATATGGTGTTGTAATTTCATTGGCTTCACTGCATTGCAGATGCCACTTACCATCTCTGCGCACTAACTCGGAAATGGTTCTCTCGTATTGAATGGAGAGACTCTCAGCAAGATGCTGACCTGGTGAATTCATAAAAGGAGTACCAACATAGCGAATATCTTGTGAGTGACTTTCACGCCATGTCTTGGCTTCGTAAATTTTGAGTTTGGGCTTCCAGACCGCAGCAGTGCCAGCCTGTATCCAGCTTTGTACTTCCTCGATAAATCGTGGGTCTCTAGCAGTAAAGTACTGGGCACCATGATCAGCAGACCATTCTTGCGTGCGACGCGTACTCATGCGCCCGCTAGGACCACGACTCTTTTCAAAAACATCTACGGATAAACCGTGCGACTGAAGCTCTCTCGCACAAGCAAGACCTGCAATTCCTGCGCCAATGACCGCTACCTGATTGATTGCTTTGCTGCTGTTCATGCTCTGGGAAGTATTTTCCGAAAGGTGAGATTGATTCGAGGACTCGCGACTGTCTTGGTTTTGAGAAGACTGTGATGCCAGCAATCTTGAACAGGGGCGTGCATGATAAGAAGGCTACCGTGCTCAAGAAATACCGACACAGTCGTTTTATCCTGCTTATGACGAAATGCAAATTTACGTGTAGCACCCAAGCTGATTGATGCGATAGGGCTTGTGCTATCCAATTCTTTTTCATTATCACTATGCCAACCCATACCTTCATCGCCATTGTGATACAGATTGAGTAAGCAAGAGTTATAGCTATAGCCAGTCACTGCTTCAAGTTGATGCCTGATTTGAAGTAACTCTTTCGTCCAGGCCTGAGGAATTTTTTCGACACCCGAGTAGGTATAGCGGTATTGGGGATCTCCCACCCAAGCAACTTTTCTCGCGGTTGAAACTAACTTACCAAACATATTGATCTGATCTGCTTCCCAAGCAAGTGAGTGCAGCAGGCTTTCAAAAAAATGATCAGATTCATCTGCTTTGTAAAAATGGCTGATGTACTCAGCCCGACCATCCCTCTCCAATAGGCAGATTGGGTCAGACGATTCTAGGGGGTCGAATAAGGGACTTTGCATTTTTTACTAATAAAGCTAGGGTTGCACGTTATTGCAATAAAAACCCTAGAATAGACTTCATTATGGATTGTTCAGGACTAAGAGGTTGATTATGAAAGCACCCGATAAACGTTGCTGCGGCTCAGGGGTTTGCATTATTAATGAAGCAGGAGAATGCTGGTGTGGCCAAGTGTGGGATGGCGAGAAAATGAGTGCGCCACCGCTCATGTCAGCAAAAATCCAGTCTAGCGACTCTGAATCTACAAATCCTAAACCTGAGTCTCAGGACCCTCTTATTTAGTTGATCCGTAAACTCTGCGGAGGGAGTGGGCAGCTACACCATCTTTGAGCGCCTCCCTTACAGGAATTGCCATCACTCGAATAGCAGATTGCACGGCCAGGCGCTCTAGCCGACTAGGCTGAGGCCGTTGAATAATTGGATATGCCCAATCAGGCAAATTCAGAAAGCCTGCCCGACTGATCATTCTTACGAAAGGTTTGGCGCTGAGATTACTGGGAAAGTTGTCTAGCATCCCAATAATGCTTTTGGCTCTCTCCCCGAAGTGAAGTTGGGGGATGTATTGCCTGATAGCTTGCTCAGTACCAGCATAGGTGTCGGGTAGATCAATCGCCCCCAATCTTTCCCCGAGCATTTTCATTTCTGTAAAGTACTGGTCTTTTTGCTTTGTACTCAAGGCTTCACTTCGGTATGGCTCATAAGAGCACATAAAACTACGAGTTTCTGTTAAGTGAACCCATGCGAGTAGGTCTGGATCATCCGCTCTATAGGGTTGATTGAATTCATCAAACCCGGTGACCTTTTGGTGAATTTGATTAACACGATTGATAGCCTTATCCGCCATATCCTGCGAGCCATAGGTGGTTGCGGCAATGAAGAACGCCGTTCTTCCTAGTCTGCCTTTCAGGTCTTGTCTAAAGCTGGAATGATCCCACACGCCAGCGAGCGCTTTTGGGTGAAGAGCTTGCAGTACTAGCGAGCTAATGCCACCGATCATCATGGAAATGAAATCCGCGTGCACCTTCCAGGCAATAGACTCTGGGCCAAACAAACCTCTATCACCAGCGGGCTCCAGAAATGCGACAGGTGGACCACTACCGCCCACCATTTCTCGAATTGACCGACGAATGAGCTCCTCAATCATTTGCTTAATGAATCACGATATTGCGTAAGCCATCATCCTCAATGATTTCTGAAATTAAATCTAGTCGGATTCTGGGATTGCTTTGAGCAAGTAAGTGGTTCTTCTGGGCTGGATGGAGTGGCAAAAGCTCAGCCAATCGGTTGGATACCCAGCCACAGTCATCTTGGTTCAACGGCATTTTGAACGCATCTTCACCCAGTAAATCTTCACTTTTGATCACGGAGATAATCTCATTCAAAAGCGCGGCTACCTTTTCATGTTCTTTTGCTAGTGGTATTTCTGGGTCGGCATCGATCAGCTCAACTTGACCCATCCAGAGGCCATCAGCCTCTTGTTTCATGTTCAGCACTTTGAAGCGTTGCGTTCCATAGGACTTAGTCATGTAAAGCGCAGGCTGAATCGCATCAAACTCTTCCAATTTCGCCAGTGTGCCAATATTTGAAAAGTTGGCCACTGCGTCGGCATTCGATTCAATTGGCTTGTTATCGAGAATGCTGATAACCCCAAAAGGCGTGTCTTCACGTAGGCAACGCTTCATCATATCTAGGTAGCGCGCTTCAAAGATTTTGAGAGCAATTACGCCGCCCGGAAATAGGGTGGTTCCGAGTGGAAAAAGTGGGATCCAGCGGGCTGTCAAAGAGGGTGTTGTCATGCGCTTAATTTAAAGGATTTATGTTTAGTTTGCTGAACAGCAGAAAAGGCAACGTGTTCAGCAGTAATCCTGAATTTCGGCCAAAATAGATCTATTCACAGGAGAATTAACATGATGCAAAAGTTACGGGTTAAGCTCGCACGCTGGATTTTGGGTAAACATTGTCCTTGCTACCAAATGGGCTACCACTCCATGGTTGATTTTCAGCAGCGTAGTGCGGATCAGTTAGAAAAGGCTAAACAAGCGCAATCTACTAAGCACTAGTCAGCAAGCCCTACTGGGACTTACATCCGATAATGAAAATCTGGAAGATGAGACGAAATTGTGCATTGACTCCCAGTCAATTGCTCAAGTTTTATATCGCTCTGGTTTGTCTTTCCTTAACCGTAGCCACTGGTTTTTTATTGGTTGGCGTAAAAATTATTCTCATCTTTACTGCAATAGAGTTAACTGCAGTCACCGTCGGTTTTTTGGTTTACTGTCGACACGCCTTAGATTTTGAGGAGATAGAAATCAGCGGTACTCGCTTATTGGTCAGGAAATTCATTGCCTACAAAGAGTCAGTAACTGAATTTAATACTCACTGGGTCAGACTCTCGCACCCAGAGGAGCACCAAAAGGTATTTTTTATTGAGCAGACGGATCAGCGGGTTGAGGTTGGCCAGTTTCTGAGGCGTGAGCAATTTCAAGGTCTGATCGCTGAGCTACGGTCTTACCTAGGTTGACTACAACCATAAGTTCAAAAGGGTTAAAGCTTGGCACTCTGCAGAAATATGGATTCAACTCGATACTTTATCTAATTCAACATATTTGTTAAATCCACCATGAACGTTAATACAGCAGTCAAAGCCGCCCTCAATACCCTGGTTGATATTGCATCTCACTCCAACGGTGTTCAGCCAGTTACTGGCCAAGAGCTGGCGCAGCGCCAAAAACTGTCGGTGAGCAGAATAGAACTCTTGCTCAGCGCATTGCGTGCCGCAGGCATTGTTAAAGGCACTAAAGGTCGTAACGGGGGTTACACGCTGTTGCAGGATCCCCGCATGGTCACTATCAAAGATGTAGTCCTAGCGATGAATTACATTAAAAAACGCAAAGTTGAGGCGTGTGATATCGCTAGTGAGCTATACCAATCTTTGGAGACGTATATGCTCAGCTGTATGGCCAACGTGAACCTATCCGATGCCATAAAAGATTACGTACCGCGATTTAGCGAAGCTAAAACCGCTCCCGAGCGTCAGGCTTTTGTTTACCCCGACTTCAGAGTTGAGAAGCCCTCCAAAGGCGAAGTACAGAGAGTAATCAAGGCGCCATTTAAGAAGGTGGAGGATGTACCTTTAGGACCAAACTCCATTTTTAGTTTTGGTGACTACCTACACAAAGCAGGATAACAACAAGGATCTTTATGATGCAGGCAATGAAATGGAATCTCGCTAGCAAGCTATTGGCATCTATTTTGCTGGTAACAGCACCATGGATGGTTTCTGTGGCTGCTGATAGCCCCCCAACTAAATCTGATCCTGCTTGGCTAACGGATACCCGAGCCAGCATCAAATCCAATAATTACGAACAAGCATTAAAGCAGTTGCAGGCTGCAAATGAAGTTAACTCTGCAGACTGGAATAACCTGATGGGATACAGTCTGCGTAAAAAGCAAGCACCAGATTTGGCTTCATCTGAAAAGTATTACCAGGCAGCATTGAAGATCGATCCAAGCCACAGATCGGCTTTGGAGTATTACGGTGAGCTGCTTTTGATGAAGAAAGACTTGCCTGGAGCAGAGGCGATATTAGCAAGACTTGATAAGGCCTGCCGCTTTGGTTGCGAAGAGTACAGTGATCTCAAAGAGAGTATCGCCAAGTATCAAGGTAAAAAGTAATTCCTCAGCCCCTCATGTCATCAAGTGCTTATGAATATCCTCCATTAGCATTTGTTGACATTGAGACTACGGGCTCAAACTTCGAGCGTGATCGTATTACAGAAGTTGGTATCAAATCGCTGATCCATGATCAGATAGAGATTTGGGAAAGTCTCATTAATCCCCAAACATTTATTCCGCAGAATATTCAAAGTTTGACGGGCATTAAACCTGAGATGGTTCATCAGCAGCCTGCCTTTGAGGGCCTAGCTACAGAGATCGCTCGCGAGCTCGAGGGCAAGATTTTTGTAGCCCACAACGCCCGTTTTGATCATGGATTTTTGAAGGCATCATTCAAGCGGGTGGGGATCGACTTCAATCCCAAAGTACTGTGTACTGTCAAACTTTCTCGTCTGTTATTTCCTGAGCAGGCAAGACACAATCTCGACACCATCATTAGCGCTCACCGCCTCAAAATCAGCGCACGGCACCGTGCATTGGGTGACGCTGATTTGTTGCTTCAGTTTTGGCGGGTTTGTGAGGAAAAGCTGGGGCGTGAAGCGCTTCTCAAGGCGGTAAATCAACTCATCGGTAATCCAAGCTTGCCACCTAATATTGATAAAGCACTGGTGGACTCGATTCCAGAAAAGCCGGGTTGCTACATATTTTATGGTGAGAACCAAATCCCGCTGTATATCGGCAAAAGTATTTCACTACGCAGCAGAGTGATGGGTCATTTTCAAGGGGCGCTCACCCAGCGTAAGGAAATGAAGCTCTCGATGCAAGTCAGAGATATCGATTGGATTGAGACTAGCGGAGAGTTGGGCGCATTAATTTTAGAATCTCGCCTCATTAAAGAGCGCATGCCCAGCATGAACATCAAACTACGCCGTTCAAAGGATCTCTGCGCCTGGAAATTGGAGCTTGGTGAGGATGGTGTGCTGACTCCGCATCTAGTAGGTCATCGTAAATTGGATCCCGGTATTCAAGAAAACTTATTTGGCTTGTTTTATAGCAAGCGAGAGGCTAACGCCTACCTTCAAGCGATTGCGAAAAAATATCGCCTCTGTGAAGCGCTGTTGGGTTTAGAGAAACGCATTGAAGGTAAGGCTTGCTTTGCTTATCAAGTAAAGCAATGCAGTGGCGCCTGTATGGGAGGCTCACCTATCGACTTGCACAATCTTCAACTCAAAACTGCTCTGGAATTATTTCAGGTTCAAGTCTGGCCATATCCTGGGCCAGTGGCGGTAAAAGAGGCGGGCCATATGCATGTGGTCGATCGTTGGCGTTATTTAGGTACGGCAATCAACGAAGAAGAGCTCTATGAGTTAGCTGACTCAGGAGAGGCTGAGTTCGATCTGGATATTTATAAGATCTTGAAAAAAGCACTGGCTGGAAGCTTTAAGAATCAGGTGATTCCTTTGACAATCAAAGATGCTGCATAGCCATCACTAAAAGCCTAGGCTTTAAAAAATCCCAGTTTTTCTGATCTTGGTAGTTTCTTTAATCTAGCCTCAGCTTTGGATGCCTCAGATCGATCTGGGTGCTCTTGGCTTGCCAAAAGGATTACTGGTCTGCGAGCCCTCGTATAACGAGCCCCTTCCCCTGAATTATGGGCTGCTAAACGATGTTCTAGGCGGTTTGTAATACCAGCGTAATAGCTGCCATCAGAGCACTCTAAGAGGTAAACAAGCCAGGTCAAAATAGGGGTCAGTTCGCTTAAAAATGGGCTTAGCACACTTGAAATTACCAAGAATGCCCCTATATTCTATAGATAGATACCAATAAAAAATATTCAGAGTGAATAGGGTTAAAAATGAGAATAGATAAATTAACTACGAAGTTTCAAGAGGCGCTCAGTGAGGCGCAAAGCCTTGCTTTATCAAAAGATAATCAATATATCGAACCAGCCCATTTGCTGCTAGCAATGCTGCGTGATTCAGATGGTGGTGCTAAGAGTTTATTGACGCGCGCTGGCGTTAACGTACCGGGTCTTGAGAAGGCAACCGAGAAGCTGATTGCTAATCTCCCAGAAGTGCAGGGCACTAGTGGTGAGGTTCAGGTGGGCCGTGATTTAAGTAATTGGCTCAATTTATGTGAAAAAGAAGCCAATAAGCGTAATGACCAGTTTATTGCGGGCGAATTGTTTTTATTAGTTGTGGCGGATGACAGAAGCGAGCTCGGCAAAATTGCTCGTGAGAATGGTTTAAATCGTAAATCGTTAGAAGCGGCTATTGATTTAGTGCGCGGAGGAGAGTCAGTGAATAGTGCAGATGCTGAAGGTCAGCGTGAAGCCTTAAAGAAATACACCATTGATTTAACTGAGCGGGCTCGTATGGGTAAGCTCGATCCTGTGATTGGTCGTGATGATGAGATTCGTCGCACTATTCAGATTCTGCAACGTCGTGGCAAGAACAATCCGGTTCTGATTGGTGAACCAGGTGTTGGTAAGACTGCGATTGTTGAGGGCTTGGCCCAACGTATTGTCAACGGTGAAGTTCCTGAGACCCTTAAGAACAAGCGTGTCCTTGTATTGGATATGGCTTTGTTGCTGGCGGGCGCTAAGTACCGTGGTGAATTCGAGGAGCGTCTTAAGGCGGTTCTGAGCGATGTTGCTAAGGACGAGGGTCAAACCATCATCTTTATTGATGAGATTCATACGATGGTGGGTGCAGGTAAGGGTGATGGCGCAATGGACGCCGGTAATATGCTAAAGCCTGCTCTGGCACGTGGTGAACTGCATTGCATCGGCGCAACCACTTTAGATGAGTACCGCAAGTACATCGAGAAGGATGCTGCACTCGAGCGCCGCTTTCAAAAAGTGATGGTGGAGGAGCCGAGTGTTGAAGCTACTATTGCTATCTTGCGCGGTTTACAAGAACGTTATGAGCTTCACCATGGTATTGAGATCACTGACCCTGCCATCGTGGCTGCTGCAGAGTTGTCTCATCGCTACATCACCGACCGTTTCTTACCAGACAAGGCTATCGACCTCATTGATGAGGCTGGCTCACGTATTCGGATGGAAATTGACTCTAAGCCAGAGGTCATGGATAAGCTAGAGCGTCGTCTGATTCAGCTCAAGATTGAGCGTGAAGCAGTTAAGAAAGAAAAAGATGAGGCCTCGCAAAAACGTCTTAGCTTGATTGAAGATGAGATCAAGCGCCTAGGTGCTGAGTATGCTGATTTAGAGGAAATTTGGAAAGCAGAAAAGGGCGCTGTATTAGGTGCCGCTCATCTCAAAGAGGAGATCGAAAAAGTTCGCGCAGATATCAATAAGCTGCAGCGTGAGGGAAAACTAGAGCAAGTTGCGGAATTGCAATACGGAAAATTACCTGAGCTTGAAGCGAAGCTCAAATCTGCTGCCGCTGCTGAAGCAAAAGGCGATAAAGATGGCGTAGTAAAGAACAAGCTCTTACGAACACAAGTCGGCGCAGAAGAAATTGCCGAGGTGGTGTCACGCGCTACAGGCATACCGGTATCGAAGATGATGCAGGGTGAGCGCGATAAGTTACTCAAGATGGAGGAGCTATTACATCAGCGCGTAGTGGGCCAAGAAGAGGCTATACGTGCAGTATCTGATGCTATTCGTCGTTCCCGTGCAGGTCTTTCTGAAGAAAATCGCCCTTATGGCTCATTCTTATTCTTAGGGCCTACTGGTGTTGGTAAGACTGAGCTTTGTAAAGCCTTGGCTGGTTTCTTATTTGATAGTGAAGAGCACCTCATTCGTATTGATATGAGTGAGTTTATGGAGAAGCATAGCGTTGCCCGTTTAATCGGCGCCCCTCCAGGCTATGTAGGCTACGAAGAAGGTGGTTACCTCACTGAGCAAGTGCGTCGTCATCCATACAGCGTCATCTTATTTGATGAGATTGAAAAAGCGCATCCGGATGTCTTCAATGTACTCTTGCAGGTATTGGACGATGGCCGCTTAACGGATGGTCAAGGTCGTACCGTAGACTTTAAGAACACCGTGATTGTGATGACCAGCAATATTGGCTCACATCTCATTCAGTCGATGGTTGGCAAGAAGCAGTTAGAGATTAAAGAAGCAGTATTTGAAGAACTAAAGGGTCATTTCCGCCCTGAGTTCTTAAACCGGATTGATGAGATCGTAGTCTTCCATGGTTTGGATAAAGGCAATATCGCCAATATCGCGAAGATCTTGCTCAAGAACTTATCAGATCGTTTGGCCAAGATCGATATGCAGATGGAAGTCAGTGATGCCGCTTTAGGTAAGATTGCGGAAGTCGGCTTTGATCCTGTATTTGGAGCGAGACCACTCAAGCGTGCGATTCAGCAATATATCGAGAACCCAGTTTCCAAAATGATCTTGGAAGGTAAGTTTGGCCCTAAGGACACCGTTCCTGTGGGCGTTGATCAGAACGGCGATTTCAGCTTTAGCAAGTAATTCATCAAAAATTGGCAGGAATAGGCCTGCACCAGTAAACTCGATATATGACTGACGTCCTCAAAATGAGGCGCGCCAGTGATGTTCGGGTTGTTGGTCTCATTAGCCTGGCTCACGGTAGCTCCCATTTCTTTCATTTAATCCTGCCGCCCATGTTCCCATGGCTGAAAGCAGAGTTCGGCTTTAACTATGCCGAACTGGGCTTGCTCATGACCATCTTCTTTGTGGTTTCTTGTATTGTTCAGGCAGCATCTGGATTTTTGGTTGATCGTATTGGCTCTCGCCCCGTTTTATTTGCTGGCGTCGCTTTACTTGGATTGGCTGCACTGACTTACTCACAAAGTAATGGCTACGCCATGTTGGTGCTGGGAGCGGTAATTGCGGGATGTGGCAATGGCGTCTTCCACCCGGTGGATTACACGCTGATTAATCACAAAATTTCACCACCAAATTTGCCTTACGCTTATTCCATTCATGGCGTAACGGGTTATATCGGCTGGGCTGCTGCCCCAGCATTCATGGTGGCTATAACCACCATTGCAGATTGGCGCATCGCGTTTTTGTCTGCCGCAGTATTAGAGGTGCTGATTCTGGCGACTCTTTGGCTGAGTAGGGCTCGTTTAGTAGACGATGTGCAGGCAAGGCGAGATGAATCAGAGGCTACCCATATTGCGAACAATCCCGGTGGTGCGCCCATGAGCACTTTTGGTTTTCTGAAGTTGCCTGTCGTTTGGCTTTGCTGGATTTTCTTTTTCTTTAGCATGGCTGCCACTACTGGCTTGCAATCCTTTGCTCCAACTGCACTTTTTAAAATCTACGACATTACCGTGAGCTCTGGTAACTATTATTTAACACTCATGTCTTTAGGCGGTGCTGGAGGAATGTTATTGGGCGGCTACTTAGCCACCAAATTAAAAGTGCCTGAGCGCATCATTACGATCTGCTTTACAGTGAACATCGTTATGGGCCTTTTAATGGCTACAGGTTTAGTGCCCGTCGAATTAATCATCATGGCTTTCGTTGTGATTGGACTTGGCTTGGGCATAGCGGCGCCATCCCGTGACTTGATGATTCGCTCTGCAACACCCTCTGGCTCATCAGGCAGGGTGTACGGCATTGTTTATTCAGGTATTGATTTAGGTGCTGCTCTAAGCCCGCTAATCTTTGGAATCTTCTTGGATGTGGGCTTACCAAAGCTCTTATTTATTGGCGTAGCTCTTCTTCAGCTCATGATTATTTTGACTGGATTTAAGGTGGCAAGCATCAGCACCCCCAAAGCTAGCTAAAAGATCTAATTCTTTTCACAATGTGAAAAGTCATTCCCATACGCAAAATGCAGTGCAACATTTCAAGCTAGGCATTATTTTGTCAACTGGTTTCATATTTCATAATATAAAAAATTAGTTTTAAGTAATTGAATTTATTGAATTAATTATTTTTAATTAATACTGAAATAGTTCTTGCGTACTTTCTTAAGGTATTTAAACTCTTATATAAGACATAAGACTTCATTGTCGGTACTGAATGTCTCAATATTCGATGTACTGGTTTAACTTAGGGAGAAAAACATGGCAGATCGCAAAGCAGAAATCGCAGCACTACAAAAAGACTGGGATACCAATCCACGCTGGAAAGGTATTGCTCGTGGATACACGGCTGAAGACGTTGTACGTCTGCGTGGCTCATTGAAGATTGAGCACACCTTAGCTAAGCATGGCGCAGAGCGTTTGTGGGAGCTAGTGAATAACGAAGCTTACGTTAACTGTTTAGGTGCTCTGACTGGTGGTCAGGCAATGCAACAGGTTAAGGCTGGCGTTCAAGCGATCTACTTGTCAGGTTGGCAAGTGGCTGCTGACGGTAACTCTTACGCAGCGATGTATCCAGATCAATCTTTGTATCCAGTAGATTCAGTTCCAAAGATGGTGGAGCGTATTAATAACTCATTCCAACGTGCAGATGAGATCCAAACTGCTAAAGGCATCAACAAAGGTGATGCTGGTTACATCGAGTATTTCGCACCTATCGTTGCTGATGCTGAAGCTGGTTTCGGTGGTGTATTAAATGCATTTGAATTAAGCAAGGCATTAATTAAGCAGGGCGCTGCTGGCGTTCACTTCGAAGATCAGTTGTCTTCTGTTAAGAAGTGCGGTCATTTGGGTGGCAAAGTATTATTGCCTACGGCTGAGTCGGTACAGAAATTGATTTCTGCCCGTTTGGCTGCAGACGTAATGGGTGTTTCAACCATCATCTTGGCTCGTACTGATGCTGAAGCTGCTGACTTGCTGACATCGGATTACGACGCAAACGATAAGCCATTCTTAACAGGCGAGCGCACTCCAGAGGGCTTTTACAAAACACGTAAGGGCTTGGATCAAGCGATCTCCCGTGGTCTGGCATACGCCGCTTACGCTGATATGGTTTGGTGCGAAACCGGTACACCGGACTTAGATTTTGCTCGTAAGTTTGCTGAAGCAATTCGTGCAAAGTTCCCAGGCAAGATGTTGGCCTATAACTGTTCACCTTCTTTCAATTGGAAGAAGAACTTGGATGACGCAACGATTGCAAAGTTCCAGCGCGAATTAGGTGCAATGGGTTACAAGTATCAGTTCATCACTTTGGCTGGAATTCACTCGATGTGGTACAACATGTTCGACTTGGCGCAGGACTACATGAAGCGTGGCATGACAGCCTACATTGAGAAAGTACAGGAGCCAGAATTCGCTGCTCGTGATCGTGGTTATACATTTGTATCGCATCAGCAGGAAGTAGGCACTGGTTACTTCGATGATGTCACCACAGTAATTCAAGGTGGTAAGTCTTCAGTCACTGCGTTGACTGGTTCTACAGAAGAAGAGCAGTTCCACTAAGTAATCTCTAGGTAGTTCGTAATAAAACAGTAAAAGAATCTACCCTTACTGTCGCGGCATCTAAATTACCCCATAAGGGTGACTTAGATGCCGTTTTCGTTTACATTCTTTCCATGACTAATTGCGCACTCTGTAAAGAAGAGCTTCAACCTGAAGAGGGTCAATTGATTTGGCGTGGAGATGATTGCCGAGTCATCCTTGCAAATGACCCTGATCTGCCTGGTTTTTGCCGTGTGATTTGGAATCACCATGTCGCTGAAATGACAGACCTAAGCCATGGTGAGCGCGAACATCTGATGTCCCTAGTCTTTGCAGTAGAGGAAGCGGTAAGGCATGTGATGCACCCGGATAAGGTCAATATTGCAGCCTTGGGTAATATAGTTCCTCACATACATTGGCATGTCATCCCGAGGTATCAAGACGATGCTTTCTTTCCAGGATCTGCGTGGTCAAAAAGGGTTCAAGAATTACCCTTCGGTAAATTAGCAGAACGTCGGGAGCTTGAAGATCAATTGCCCACAGCAATTAAAGCTGCCATCGCCACACTGTCTTAAAGATTGTTCAGTAGCGTTTTTTCTCCCAAGGTTGATAGTGAATAAAGAAACTAAGGGAATGCTCATTGGCTTTATTGGCATTCTTGTTTTTAGCCTAACCTTACCGGTAAGCAAAATTACCGTTCAAAGTTTTAATCCTTACTTCATTGCATTTGGTAGGGCTTCTTTAGCCGGTTTAGTTGCTTTAAGCTATCTTGCGTATAAGCAAGTGCCACTTCCCAGCAAAACTGACTTAGTGAAGTTTGCTGTAATTGCACTGGGTGTAGTTTTTGGGTTTCCAATTTTTACTACACTGGCCATGAAAGAGGGCTCATCCTCTCATGGTGCCGTCATTTTGGGGATGATGCCCTTAGCTACTACAGTGATTGGAGTCATCCGCTTCAAGGAGCGCCCCTCGATCGGTTTTTGGCTTGTATCCATCTTGGGCGCATCACTGGTGATGATGTATGCCCTCCTGAAAAATTCTGGAAGTTTTACCTATATCGATATCCTGCTTGTACTAGGTGGCATTTGTGCTTGCGTAGGATATGTAGAGGGTGGAGAGTTATCTCGAAAGATGAACCCGCGGGTAGTCATTTCTTGGGCGCTAGTGATTTCATTACCGATTAACATCGTGGCAACGTATTTCACATTTTCTTCATCATATTGGGGTGCTGATGTAGTTGCTTGGACAAGCTTTGTATACCTAAGTATATTTCCGATGTATTTAGGATTTTTCTTTTGGTACGAAGGTCTTGCTATCGGTGGAATCGCCAGGGTTAGTCAAGTGCAATTGATCCAACCTTTTTGTACGCTACTGGCCTCAAGTTTTTTCTTGGATGATCGCATCACCTTAATGAATATGGTCTTTGCTTTTTTGGTTGTCTCTACCGTAATCCTGAGTAAGCGAATGCTTGTAAAGCGCAGTCACTAGATCAGTTTCTGTAGTGCCTCAAGATATTTTTCGGGGCTCAGTGCGCGGCCTTCACGTTGTGCCTCCCACATCACTTGTCCTAAGCATTCCATGATGGCGTGCTGAGCTTCATGTTCAGACCCTAGTTTCTTAGCTAACTTTTCTGAGATCGCTTTAATGCCTGGTGGTTGATCAATCGAGATTTGCTCGCTAATCGATAGGTGCATGGAGAGGTGTAAGAAGGGATTAGTCTCACCACGCTCTGGCGTGTAGTCTTGAGCAACTGCGCCTTCTGGATCTGCTAGGAGCGCATGATATTCCGGGTGCTCCACCATCCAGTCGCTAGCAATCGTCTCCATTGGTGTGAGAATGTGATCCCCAGTTTTCTTCTTCCAGGTATCGCAGAAAAATCGTCTCACTTCTTCGCGGGTCGGATTAAATATTGCCACGAACTTTTCCTTTACCAGTTTTCTGTTTGAAGCCACAGAGAGGCTCAACAATACATTGCTCGCAATCAGGTGTCCGGGCTTTGCAGGTATATCTACCATGTAGGATGAGCCAGTGATGTGCATCCATTAAAAACTCTTTCGGGATGCGTTTGAGCAATTGCTCTTCAACTTTCACAACATCTTTGCCAGGCGCTAAACCAGTTCGGTTTGAGACTCTAAAAATATGGGTATCGACTGCCATAGTGGGTTGACCAAAGGCGGTATTGAGAATCACGTTGGCAGTCTTTCTGCCAACACCGGGTAACAACTCTAGCTCTTCACGATGTTGAGGTACTTCGCCACCATACTTTTCCAGCAGCAGTCGACAAGTCTCTTGAATATGCTTGCCTTTGGAGTTGAATAATCCAATGTGTTGGATGAAGGGCTTTACACCTTGCTCACCCAAATCCAGAAGGGCTTGAGGCGTATTGGCAATCTTAAATAACTGACGTGTACCTTTGTTTACCGAAATATCAGTTGCTTGTGCCGAGAGTAATACAGCAATCAGCAGTTCAAATGGAGAGCTATATTCCAACTCGGTTTCTGGATGGGGATTGTTTTCCCTGAGTAGCTCAAAGAAAGCTTGACGCTTTTCGAGATTCATCATTTTTGCAGCTGAGCTCGCGCGATCGCAGCGGCGATGATGGCTCGCTTTCTTTCCTGCTCTTTTAGAGCTGCTTCTGAATCGGGGGTCTCTGCATTCACGGCAACGAGTTTGGCCGCCGCTTTCTTTGCAAGTCGCTCATCATTGTCACGTTGCTCACGATTCAATCGAATATCACGAGCAGCATATCTTGCGCGCGCTGCATCAGCTAATTCTAGAGACCAGGCATCCCACCCAGTTTTTTTATCAGTTATATCCAGCATGGTGATGCAGTCTACAGGGCAAGGGGGAATACAAAGATCACAACCCGTACACCAATCGCTTAAGACCACATGCATCTGCTTAGAAGCGCCTACAATTGCATCCACAGGACAAGCCTGAATGCAAAGCGTGCAACCAATGCAAGCTTTAGGGTCGATGAACGCAACAGGTCTAGGGCGCTCTAAGCCACATGTAGGATCTATGGTGGGATGTAGTTCAAAGGCATCTTCAGGAAAGATGGGCGTCAGAATTGCGCTCAGCCGCTCAATGCCTGCTACTCCGCCAGGAGGGCAACGATTGGGTAGCGCCTCACCAGTTGACATTGCTTCTGCATAGGCTCGGCAATCTGGGTAGCTGCATTTAGTACATTGGGTTTGAGGAAGGATATCCTCGAGACGATCTGCTAATTCTTTCGTCTGTTGCTTATTCATTGCAATGGGAATCCCTAAAGCGAGTAGCGCGACCCTGGAGTCGCGCTACTGTTTTATGCGGACTTTGAACCCTCTAGTTTTGGGGGTCTGGCGCGGGTTTTCTTCTGAGCACCTTGGTGCTCACGAATAAACGATTTGATCTTTGGATACACCTTTTCGCGCCAACGACGACCTGAGAAGATGCCATAGTGACCAGCACCGGCAACTTCGTAGTGATCCTTATCGGCTTTCGGAATTCCTGCACACAATGCATGCGCTGCACGAGTTTGTCCACTGCCGGAGATATCGTCTAGCTCACCTTCAACAGTTAGAAGAGCAGTTTTCTGAATATCTTGTGGCTTCACTAGATCGCCAGACACTGCCCATGTCCCATTCGGCAGGGAATAGTCTTGGAATACAGTTTTGATGGTGTCTAAGTAGAACTTCGCATCCATATCGAGAACAGCGTTGTACTCATCATAAAAACGAATATGCGCTTCAACGTCCTGCTCATCGCCGCGGACTAAGTTTTGGAAGAAATCCCAATGCGACTGCATATGGTTCTGTGGGTTCATGGCAATAAAGCCAGTGTGCTGCAAGAAGCCTGGATAGACTTTACGGCCCGCACCAGGATAGCTTGGAGGCACTCTGTAAATCACATGACTTTCGAACCAGTCATAAGACTTTTGATCCGCTAAGTTGTTAACGGCGGTTGGTGATTTGCGTGCATCTATTGGCCCACCCATCATGATCATGGAGGCTGGTGTTTTTTCACCAGCAGAGGCCATCAATGAGATTGCGCCCAAGGTAGGAACGGTTGGCTGGCATACAGAGATCACATGTAAATCATCTGCACCAATAGCGCGAATGAAATCTTGAATGTAGTGAACATAATCATCGAGACCAAAATCCTCAGCGTCGGCAGGAACAATACGCGCATCGATCCAGTCGGTGATATAGACCTTGTGATCTTGCAAGAGGGTGCGGACTGTATCGCGCAATAAGGTGGAGTGATGCCCAGATAAAGGCGCAACAACCAATACCACTGGATCATCCTTCAGTTTCTTGATGGCATCGAGATCATCAGAGAAGCGCTTAAAACGAATCAGGTTGCAAAATGGTTTAGCAACAATCGTTCTTTCATGAATCGCTACTTCGCGACCATGTGCCTGTACTGATCGGATACCAAACTCTGGTTTTTTATAGTCTTTACCAAGACGATGGAGAAGTTCATAACTTGCAGCTAGACGTTCAGACCCAGGAACCTTTGATGCTGGATTAGAAGCATTGATAAAAGCTTCAGATGCAGCGCGAGCCCAAGAGCTCATTGGTTGAAGTAAGGCTTTTTGAAATTCGTGTAACTGATATAGCATGATGCCTCCTGATAATTCAGTGTAACCGCTTATGACGTGTTGTTATGCCAATACACGGGCGATTGCTTGAGCTACCTTATCAATATTTTTGGTATTAAGGGCGGCTACACAAATACGGCCTGTAGAGAGGGCATAAATACCGTCTTCCTTTTGTAGGCGCTCTACTTGCTCAGCGCTCAATCCAGAGTAAGAAAACATGCCACGCTGAGCTTTAATGAAAGCAAAGTCCTGCTTAACGCCAGCAGAAGCTAATTTTTCAACCAATCCATGACGCATTGCTTTGATGCGATCACGCATTTCAGCTAGCTCATCTTCCCAGAGCTTTCTGAGTTCTGGTGAATTCAAAACAGCAGCGGCAATCGCAGCGCCGTGAGTTGGGGGATTGGAGTAATTTGTACGAATCACGCGCTTCAATTGAGAGAGTACGCGAGTGGATTCATCTTTACTTTGGGTCACGATAGATAAAGCGCCAACGCGCTCACCATAGAGTGAGAACGATTTGGAGAAAGAGCTTGATACAAAGAAGGACATGCCAGACTCGGCGAACAGGCGAACTGCAACACCATCTTGCTCAATACCAGCAGCAAAGCCTTGATAAGCTACGTCTAAAAATGGAATGAGATCTTTCGCTTTACAGATATCAATTACTTGATGCCATTGCGCTTCAGTAATGTCAGCACCGGTTGGATTGTGGCAGCAAGCATGCAGTAATACGGTGGTGTATTTTGGGAAAGACTCTAAAGATTTCACCATGCCATCAAAATCTACGCCACGGGTTTTGCCATCGAAGTAGGTGTACTCAACTACTTCAAAGCCAGCGGATTCAAAAATGCCACGGTGGTTTTCCCAAGTGGGGTTGCTAATTGCGCAAGGCGCATTTAAGTTGAGGCGCTTAATGAAGTCAGCGCCAACGCGCAATGCGCCAGTCCCACCAAGGCACTCTGCAGTAACAATGCGACCATCTTTGATGAGCGACGAGTCAGCGCCGAACAATAGGTTCTGAACTGCACTGTTGTATGGATTTGGACCTTCAATCGGAATGTAGCTGCGCGGTGAGTGCTTCGCAACAATCGCCTCTTCAGCCTGAATGACTGCTTTCAAAAGAGGTACTTTACCTTCGTCGGTGTAATACACGCCAACACCTAGGTTGACCTTGTCTGCACGTTGATCGGCGACATAGGCTTCTGTGAGGCCAAAAATAGGGTCTTTAGGGGCTAGCTGGACTGAAGAAAAAAGGTTCATTTGATGATCAGAAAGGGTGGATAAGAGGATATTTCAGTTAAATTTGCTTTGAATGGCTGTTTTTGAGGCTGGATTGAACTATTTCCTAATAAAAACGGCAAAATCGATGTTTGTACAAAATTCGCTGTGAACTAAAACTTACAGTTGAAATGATATCTGAGATGCCTCCCAAGTTGCCTAAAACTTCCTCGAATTCCCCAGTTGCCGAAAGCAAGAAAACCCCTGTAGCTGATCCTTTGGGCGAGGTGGGTCATGATTTAGACCCAAGTAAATTCGTTTCCTTCCCAGATTCCCCATTTCATCTTTATCAGCCCTTTCCGCCTGCTGGCGATCAGCCGACTGCAATCGATGCTTTAGTCGCTGGCATTGAGGATGGATTGACCTTTCAGACGCTATTGGGGGTTACTGGCTCGGGTAAGACCTTCACCATGGCCAATGTCATTGCCAGGACAGGACGTCCCGCCATCATTTTTGCCCCAAATAAGACCTTAGCTGCCCAGCTCTATAGTGAGTTTCGGGAGTTTTTCCCTAAAAATGCGGTCGAGTATTTTGTTAGCTACTACGATTACTACCAGCCAGAGGCTTACGTTCCGACCCGTGATTTGTTTATTGAAAAGGATTCATCCATCAATGAGCATATCGAGCAAATGCGACTGTCTGCCACTAAGAGTTTGTTAGAGAGACGCGATGTCATCATCGTAGCCACTGTATCTGCCATTTACGGTATCGGTAATCCAGGTGACTATCACAGTATGGTGATGACTTTACGTCCTGGTGACAAGATGAGTCAGCGCGATATTTTGATGCGCTTAATTGCGATGCAATACGATCGCAATGAAACTGATTTCAAGCGCGGCGTATTCCGAGTCAGGGGTGACACGATTGATATTTTTCCAGCTGAGCATAATGAATTAGCTGTGCGAGTTGAACTCTTTGATGATGTGATAGAGAGCTTGCAATTCTTTGATCCACTTACTGGAAAGATTCGTCAGAAGATTCCGCGCTTTACCGTCTATCCAAGCTCGCACTACGTAACGCCGCGTGACACCGTTCTCAAGGCGATTGAAACTATCAAGGCAGAATTACGGATTCGTTTGGATGAGTTTGTAAAAGACGGCAAGCTAGTTGAGGCACAGCGCTTAGAGCAGCGTACCCGCTTTGATCTAGAAATGCTTAATGAATTGGGCTTTTGTAAGGGTATTGAGAACTACTCTCGCCACCTCTCTGGCGCTATGCCTGGTGAGGCGCCACCTACCTTGGTGGACTACTTGCCCAATGATGCACTGATGTTTTTAGATGAGAGTCATGTCCTCATCGGTCAGCTCAATGCGATGTACAACGGCGATAAGTCTCGCAAACATACCTTAGTAGAGTTTGGATTCCGCTTACCTTCAGCCATGGATAACCGCCCACTCAAATTTACTGAGTTTGAAACCAAGATGCGTCAAACCGTATTTGTTTCTGCAACACCAGCTGATTACGAAAATACGCACACTGGACAAGTGGTAGAGCAAGTTGCTAGACCAACTGGATTGGTTGATCCAGAAATTGAAGTGTTGCCAGCAAGTACACAAGTAGATGATTTACTGAATCAGATTCATGAACGCGTCAAAGTTCACGAACGCGTTTTAGTCACAGTATTAACAAAGCGCATGGCTGAGCAACTCACAGATTACTTGTCAGATAACGGAGTAAAGGTGCGCTACGTGCACTCCGATATTGATACGGTGGAGCGTGTAGAAATTCTGCGTGACTTACGTTTGGGGGTTTTTGACGTATTGGTGGGTATTAATTTATTACGCGAGGGCTTAGATATTCCAGAGGTCTCTCTGGTTGCCATCTTGGATGCAGATAAAGAAGGCTTCTTGCGTTCTGAGCGCAGCTTAATTCAAACCATTGGCAGGGCGGCACGAAACGTCAAAGGTAAGGCGATTTTGTATGCTGACCGCATTACCGATTCCATGAAGCGGGCGATGGGTGAAACTGAGCGCCGCCGCACCAAACAGATTGCCTTCAACAAGGCCAATGGTATTGAGCCGCGCGGCGTTAAAAAGCGGATTAAAGACATCATTGACGGGGTCTATGACGTCAAAGAGAAACGCTCTGAGATGCAGGTTGAGCAGGAGCGGGCACGCTATGAGGATATGAGTGAGAAGGATTTAGCGAGCGAAATCAAGCGTTTAGAGAAGCAAATGAACTCTGAGGCCAAGAATCTGGAGTTTGAAAAGGCTGCCTCTACCCGCGATAGATTGACCAAAGTGAAGGAAATGGCCTTTGGTGCACGTTCCAGGGACGCCATTTAAGTTGAGGGGTTAATGCCCGAGCAATTTAGTGGGGTATATGGTAAAGTTGAGTGGAATGGTCGGGTATTACCCGCCCGACTGTTAGCTGTCCATAACAATCCATTACCAAGGTGACATATGAGACTTACAACTAAAGGCCGTTTTGCAGTAACCGCAATGATCGATTTAGCCCTGCG
>ERZ1022785.3-NODE-3-length-56341-cov-22.048396_pt1 | contig 56341 bp, 49 predicted proteins | sample MGYA00521088_ERZ1022785 | MGnify/ENA primary metagenome ERZ1022785 (study PRJEB33162, sample SAMN09537587) | freshwater metagenome | isolation source: freshwater | place: Canada:Alberta | collected 2017-07 | study: EMG produced TPA metagenomics assembly of the... | reverse complement strand
TACCTTTTATCCGTTGAGCGATGGCCCTTCCATACAGAACCACCGGATCACTATGACCTGCTTTCGCACCTGCTCGACTTGTCGGTCTCGCAGTTAAGCACGCTTTTGCCATTGCACTTTAGGTACGATGTCCGACCGTACCAAGCGTACCTTCGTACTCCTCCGTTACACTTTGGGAGGAGACCGCCCCAGTCAAACTGCCTACCATGCACTGTTCCCGACCCAGATAATGGGCCAAGGTTAGAACCTCAAACAAACCAGGGTGGTATTTCAAGGTTGGCTCCAGCGGAACTAGCATCCCGCTTTCAACGCCTCCCACCTATCCTACACAGACCGGTTCAAAGTCCAATGCAAAGCTACAGTAAAGGTTCATGGGGTCTTTCCGTCTAGCCACGGGTAGATTGCATCATCACAAACATTTCAACTTCGCTGAGTCTCAGGAGGAGACAGTGTGGCCATCGTTACGCCATTCGTGCAGGTCGGAACTTACCCGACAAGGAATTTCGCTACCTTAGGACCGTTATAGTTACGGCCGCCGTTTACTGGGACTTCAATCAAGAGCTTGCACCCCATCATTTAATCTTCCAGCACCGGGCAGGCGTCACACCCTATACGTCCACTTTCGTGTTTGCAGAGTGCTGTGTTTTTATTAAACAGTCGCAGCCACCTTTTTATTGCAACCCTTTCGTCCTCCCCTTGTACAGGGTCAAACTACCAGGGCGTACCTTATCCCGAAGTTACGGTACAAATTTGCCGAGTTCCTTCTCCTGAGTTCTCTCAAGCGCCTTAGAATACTCATCTCGCCCACCTGTGTCGGTTTGCGGTACGGTCTTGTTAGACTGAAGCTTAGAGGCTTTTCTTGGAACCACTTCCAATTGCTTCGCGAATAAATTCGCTCGTCTCACGCCCTTGAATTACGCTACCGGATTTACCTAATAGCCATCTCCAACGCAAGAACCGGGACTTCCAACACCCGGACAACTTTCCGCGATCCGTCCCCCCATCGCATCTAACAATGGTCAAGGAATATTAACCTTGTTCCCATCAGCTACGCATCTCTGCCTCGCCTTAGGGGCCGACTCACCCTGTTCCGATGAACGTTGAACAGGAAACCTTGGGCTTACGGCGAGGGGGCTTTTCACCCCCTTTATCGCTACTCATGTCAGCATTCGCACTTCTGATACCTCCAGCATCCTTTACAAGACACCTTCACAGGCTTACAGAACGCTCTCCTACCATCACATTGCTGTGATCCGCAGCTTCGGTTATATGCTTAGCCCCGTTACATCTTCCGCGCAGGACGACTCGATCAGTGAGCTATTACGCTTTCTTTAAAGGATGGCTGCTTCTAAGCCAACCTCCTGACTGTTTTAGCCTTCCCACTTCGTTTCCCACTTAGCATATATTAGGGACCTTAGCTGGCGGTCTGGGTTGTTTCCCTCTTGACACCGGACGTTAGCACCCGATGTCTGTCTCCCGTGATTGCACTTGTAGGTATTCGGAGTTTGCTATGGCGCAGTAATCCGCAATGGACCCCACTACCATGACAGTGCTCTACCCCCTACAGTGATACACGAGGCACTACCTAAATAGTTTTCGGAGAGAACCAGCTATTTCCAGTTTTGTTTAGCCTTTCACCCCTATCCACAGCTCATCCCCTAACTTTTCAACGTTAGTGGGTTCGGTCCTCCAGTACGTGTTACCGCACCTTCAACCTGGCCATGGATAGATCAACTGGTTTCGGGTCTACACCCAGCAACTAGCGCCCTATTCGGACTCGCTTTCGCTACGCCTTCCCTATTCGGTTAAGCTTGCTACTGAATGTAAGTCGCTGACCCATTATACAAAAGGTACGCAGTCACCCCTTACGAGGCTCCTACTGTTTGTATGCACACAATTTCAGGATCTATTTCACTCCCCTCCCGGGGTTCTTTTCGCCTTTCCCTCACGGTACTTGTTCACTATCGGTCGATTACGAGTATTTAGCCTTGGAGGATGGTCCCCCCATATTCAGACAGGATTTCACGTGTCCCGCCCTACTTGTCTCTAGCCTAGTACCACCCAATAATTTTCACATACGGGACTATCACCCTTTATTGTCGGACTTTCCATTCCGTTCTGTTAATTACTGAGATATCACTAGAAGGCTGTTCCCATTTCGCTCGCCACTACTCTGGGAATCTCGGTTGATGTCTTTTCCTCTTGCTACTTAGATGTTTCAGTTCACAAGGTTCGCTTCTCATACCCTATGTATTCAGGTATGGATACCACAAAAGTGGTGGGTTTCCCCATTCAGAAATCCCCGGATCAAAGCTTATTTACCAGCTCCCCGGGGCTTATCGCAGGTTATAACGTCTTTCGTCGCCTGTAATCGCCAAGGCATCCATCATGTGCACTTATTCACTTGATCCTATAACGAGCACCATTGCTAGTACCTGTTACAGGTTTACTTCTACTTCTGACATGTTTGCCGTAATCCAAACTGTAAGTACTTGTTAAAGAACTTGGTAAAACTCGTTTGTATTACTGATTGATGATTCAATCTTTACCCTTATTACATTGTCAAATGTCCTCTCAAAGAAACATTTGACACTTTGCTTACTCAAATTTTTAAAGAACAGCCATAAATGGCAAAACTAAACGATTAAGTCTTCGCTTAGTTTTGACATTTAGATGATGGTGGAGGATGACGGGATCGAACCGACGACCCCCTGCTTGCAAAGCAGGTGCTCTCCCAGCTGAGCTAATCCCCCAACGTCCCACTAAGTCTTGTTTCTGGCTGGTGGTGGGTCTGGTAGGACTTGAACCTACGACCCCTGCGTTATCAACACAGTGCTCTAACCAGCTGAGCTACAGACCCGTGGCTTTTATTGTCAACCGATAAGTGTGGGCACTAGGATTCAGCATCTTTCTCTAGAAAGGAGGTGATCCAGCCGCACCTTCCGATACGGCTACCTTGTTACGACTTTACCCCAGTCATGAACCCTGCCGTGGCAGTCGCCCTCCTTGCGGTTAGGCTAACGGCTTCTGGCAAAACCCACTCCCATGGTATGACGGGCGGTGTGTACAAGACCCGGGAACGTATTCACCGCGACATTCTGATCCGCGATTACTAGCGATTCCAGCTTCACGTAGTCGAGTTGCAGACTACGATCCGGACTACGATGCATTTTCTGAGATTAGCTCCCCCTCGCGGGTTGGCAACCCTCTGTATGCACCATTGTATGACGTGTGAAGCCCTACCCATAAGGGCCATGAGGACTTGACGTCATCCCCACCTTCCTCCGGTTTGTCACCGGCAGTCTCTTTAGAGTGCTCTTGCGTAGCAACTAAAGACAAGGGTTGCGCTCGTTGCGGGACTTAACCCAACATCTCACGACACGAGCTGACGACAGCCATGCAGCACCTGTGTTCACTTTCCCTTACGGGCACCTAATGTATCTCTACTTCGTTAGTGACATGTCAAGGGTAGGTAAGGTTTTTCGCGTTGCATCGAATTAATCCACATCATCCACCGCTTGTGCGGGTCCCCGTCAATTCCTTTGAGTTTTAATCTTGCGACCGTACTCCCCAGGCGGCTGACTTCACGCGTTAGCTACGTTACTCAGAATGTAAATTCCGAACAACTAGTCAGCATCGTTTAGGGCGTGGACTACCAGGGTATCTAATCCTGTTTGCTCCCCACGCTTTCGTGCATGAGCGTCAGTGTTATCCCAGGGGGCTGCCTTCGCCATTGGTATTCCTCCACATATCTACGCATTTCACTGCTACACGTGGAATTCTACCCCCCTCTGACACACTCTAGCCATACAGTCACAGGCGCCATTCCCAGGTTAAGCCCGGGGATTTCACGCCTGTCTTGTATAACCGCCTGCGCACGCTTTACGCCCAGTAATTCCGATTAACGCTTGCACCCTACGTATTACCGCGGCTGCTGGCACGTAGTTAGCCGGTGCTTATTCTTCAGGTACCGTCATTCCCGGACTGTGTTAGAGCCGGTGTTTCTTCCCTGACAAAAGAGCTTTACAACCCGAAGGCCTTCTTCACTCACGCGGCATTGCTGGATCAGGGTTGCCCCCATTGTCCAAAATTCCCCACTGCTGCCTCCCGTAGGAGTCTGGGCCGTGTCTCAGTCCCAGTGTGGCTGATCGTCCTCTCAGACCAGCTACTGATCGTCGCCTTGGTGGGCTTTTACCCCACCAACAAGCTAATCAGGCATCGGCCGCTCTAATCGCGCGAGGTCTTTCGATCCCCCGCTTTCCCCCTCAGGGCGTATGCGGTATTAGCACAGCTTTCGCTGCGTTATCCCCCACGATAAGGTACGTTCCGATGTATTACTCACCCGTTCGCCACTCGCCACCAGGTACAAGTACCCGTGCTGCCGTTCGACTTGCATGTGTAAGGCATGCCGCCAGCGTTCAATCTGAGCCAGGATCAAACTCTTCAGTTTAATTCCTGTGATCCTTGCGGATCGTCGCACTCATTCAAAAGAAATTGACTTGGTAATAAAACCAAATCTTTTTACTGTCTATGAGTACTATTTATTTACATCTGTCCCGAAGGACTTGATGCTTTCACTTAGTACCCACAATTATCGGTTGACTAATTTTTAAAGAGGGCTGTGCGTTTTGAAAATTCATAAAACGTTGCAGCAGAGAGATGAGACTTTATACCCCTTTTGAGGGTCCGTCAACACCTTTCGTAGTCTTTTTCTATAAAAAAGCGATGTTTTTTCCTACTTTTTTAATAAACCCATGTAAAACAAGGGGCGGAGGGTGGAAAATTTTTTCAATTTTTTTTCAAGAAATACGGGTTTTCATGGATAGGGTAGGAAATTTGAGGCAAATGTTCATTTTTTAACTCCATTTTTATCCCCTATACGCCTGTTTTCTTTTTATAAGGGAAAACCCTGTAATAAGCGCTGGTTTCTGCTAGTATGTTGCTATGCACAATAAATTAGGGAATAGTCACTTACCCAGCAAGCCCTATGCGGCTGGCTCTGTCGTGCCTGTTCGTGAATTGCATGCTGACCATAGGGAGCGCATTCTTAAGCATCTTTTGCAGCTGAATGAAGAGGATCGTCGTCTTCGCTTTGGGACTCAAACTCCTGATGAAGTGATTCATCGCTATGTAGAGAACCTTAATTTCAATAGAGATGCAATTTTTGGCAGCTTTGACTCCCAGCTAAACCTGATTGGTATGGCTCATTTGGCATATCTACCCGAAACAAAAGGCCAGCCATTAGCCGCAGAGTTTGGCGTATCGGTACTGCCTAATGGCCGGGGGCAGGGCATTGGTACCGCCTTATTGGCCCGCGCTTCAGTGCACTCACGCAATACTCGTATCGAAATCTTATTCGTACATTGCCTGGCAAATAACCGGGCAATGATGCATCTGGCGCAAAAGGCGGGCATGCTTGTTGAGTATGCCTATGGTGATGCCGATGCTTACTTAAAATTACCGCCTGCAAATTCAGGCACGATTGTTGAAGAGGCCGCCAACGAGCAGTGGGCTGACTTTGACTATGCACTTAAACAAAACTTTAAGCGCTCAAATGATGTGTGGTCCTGGTTTCTTGGAAAGCCAGTCGTTCGCCAAACTTAATTTGTGCTTGGCGCTCCGCGCAAAATCCAGCCAGTCAATAAAGATACATCGGCATCACTCAACTTTGCATTTGCTGGCATTGGTACAACGCCCCAAGATCCTGAGCCACCTTTAATAATTTTGTTTTTTAAAAATGTAGTTGCGCTAGGGTCATTTGCATATTTTTTTGCAACGGCTTGAAAGCTGGGCCCCACAATTTTTTTATCAAGCGCATGGCATCCCAGGCAAGCATTTTGCTTTGCAAGTAAAGCCGCCTTTGTATCTTCACTGGATGCCTTCGTACTCAGCGAACATAGCATGAAGAGGGTGGCGAGTAAAAAAGATTTCAGATGTTGTTTGGATAAATTCATTACTCACTTTCCATCAAACAACTTTACTGCTTTGGCATTGAGTTTGGCTGCGATTCATCTGCCTTACCTTGTTTTTCTAGGCGCGTTTTTTCTGCATCAGAAATAATGTCGAAGTAGACGTACACATCTTTTACACCGTCAACATTGCTAGTAACTTTCTTGGCAATCGCTGCCTCGTTTTGAGTCAGAATGCCCATCAAATAAACACTGCTCCCTTCAGCAACAATGGCCATTGAATTCGATGGCAACTTGTCTGTGAAAATCATTTGTGTTTTGATTTTAGATTCGAGGTAAGAATCATTCGCACGAGCCGTAAAGGTGCTATTTGGCCCAATGATCAATTCATTAAAGACAGAGCGGGCGTTTTTCATTCCCTTTACAAAGGTGCCGGCCTGGCCCTTAATATCGGCATCCTTCACCTCACCAGTTAACAATACCTTTTGATTGAATGATGTCACGTTAATGTGTGCATTATCACCAAAGCGCTTGGCTAAAGCATTGCCGGCCTCTAACTCAATGCCTTTATCAATTGCCTGCACAGCTGGAGAGCGGCGATCAGCTAATACGCTTGCGCCTGCCACAACACCGCCAACCGCTAATACGCCACAGCCAGATAGGAAGGAGGAGATCAACAATGCGGCAAGTAATTTGATGATGAGAGTATTTCGCATATGCATACCTTTTAATGAATGAATTTATTAATCGAGCAATAAATGATCTACGCCATCGCATAAGGCATGAAGTAAAACTAAATGCGTTTCTTGAATACGAGCAGTGCGAGTGGAGGGCGCGCACAGATGAATGTCATTAGCGTCTAATAAGCTGGCAATCTTTCCGCCACCGTTACCAGTCAAGGCAATAATCTGTATCCCCATCTTTTTTGCAGCCTCAATTGCTCTCACTACATTTTTTGAATTTCCTGAAGTGGAGATAGCAATTAAGATGTCATCTTTTTTTCCGAGACCGCGCACTTGCTTAGCAAAGATTTCGTCATAGCTATAGTCATTTCCCACAGCAGTTAAAATGGATGTGTCTGTAGTCAGCGCAATCGCAGCCAACTCTTGTCGCTCTCTCTCAAAGCGACCAATTAGCTCAGCGGCGAAATGCTGCGCATCAGCAGCTGATCCACCATTACCGCAAGCCATTACTTTTCCGCCAGCACGTAGACAGTTTGTCATGGCGACTATGCCGCGAGCAACCGGTTCGGGAAGTATTTTTTCAGCGGCTTGCTTTACAGCAATGCTGTCTAAAAAATGTTGGGATGCGCGAGCGCGCAAACGTTCGAGAGTATCTTTATCCATCACATTATTATGCGCCATAGTTCAGGCAAGCTGCCTACGCCACCCATGATTTCAAAAGCAACGTATTCTCTTACTAATTAATACTATTTTTCAAAAGATTGCCTACATGGAATTAAGCTCCTTTGACTTTTTAAAACAACAGGATCTGCCAGCTGGTGCTCTATACATGGTTGCCACACCAATTGGCAATTTGGGTGACATTACCTTACGTGCACTGTATGTGCTTAATTCAGTAGACGGTATTGCCTGTGAAGATACGAGGCATAGCGCACCCCTGCTGCAACATTTTGGCATCCATAAGAAATGTGTCGCTTTGCATGAGCACAATGAAATTACTGGTGCGCAAACCATTATTGAGCGCCTCGCTCAAAATGAACGCTGGGCTTACATTTCAGATGCCGGCACACCTGGAGTATCAGATCCCGGCGCAAAACTAGTGAACGCAGTAGAAAAAGCTGGCTTTCGCATTATTCCCATTCCTGGTGCAAGTGCGGTTTCTGCTGCTATTTCTGCTAGTGGCTCTGTCATGCTGCCATCAGAAGGGCGGTTTCAGTTTCTTGGCTTCTGGCCAAATAAAGCAAAAGAGCGGGGCGCCCTCATACAAGATATTCGTAGCAATTCAAAAGTGAGCATCTTTTTTGAATCACCACATCAAATACGCGAGACCCTGGTAACGCTTAGCAAAGAACTAGGGGCAGAGCGACAGTTAATGGTAGGAAGAGAGCTGACCAAAAAATTTGAGCAGCTGGTTACACTCACTGCTGCGGATATTCCGGAGTGGCTTGATAAAGCAGAGAGCCTCAGGGGTGAATTTATTATCTTAGTGGCCGGCCGCCAAGCCAACGCGGACGAGGCCCCTGAACATTCGGCGCTCCTGCTATGGGCTAATGCCCTAAGTCCTTACTTAGGCAGCAAAGAAATTGCAGCCGTGCTAGCTCAAGCGCTTGGGCTGAGCAAAAAAGAGGCGTACCAAGTTGCGCTAGATGCAAAAGGTCAAAACGAAGAGTAATAAAAAGCTGGCATTTAGCCAGCTTTATCTAGAGCGCTAAACCTTATTTAGTCGCTGGGGCGGCCTCTTTGGACTCCGATGGAGCGCTAGCATCCTGGTAATTCAGTTGCGCAACAGGTTTAATCAACTGCTCGGCAGAGGCAGCCGCATCAGTACGTTTACCGTTATTCACATACACCAATAGCAACAAAATGATGATCAATGGCACAAAAAAGGTGGCAAACACCGTAATGATCAGCTGTTTAGGGGTTTTAATGATGCTGCCGTGCGCTTCGCTCATAGGACTTTTTATAGTTTGACGGGTTTTTAGGATGGTTCTGAAGAGATTATAACGAGAGCCTAAGGATATAGGCACTTACAATAGCGCAGTTAGTGAATTTCATATTGGCGCCCGTAGCTCAGTGGATAGAGTATTGGCCTCCGAAGCCAAGGGTCGCAGGTTCGATTCCTGCCGGGCGCACCAAAACAGAGGGGATTTTGACCTACATCATGCGTGAATTCGTGAAAAAGGCTATCATTTCTACCTAACTTATTGATTCTTATCATGTCAAATCATCTAAATTCTGCACTATCCGAACCATCCATGGTTAATCCTTTGGCTCCAGATCTTCCGTTGCCGCACCGAAAAGTTATTCGTAGCTGGTTGATCCCTATGGCTCAGGGTGAAACAGCAAAAGCAATTGCCTTGCTAGCATTAGATGCTGTTTTATGGCTTGCCTGCATAGCTGGAACTATTTTTATTGAGAGCGTACTGATCAAAATCGTATTGGGTTTAGTTGCTGGTTTTGTTACTGGTCGCATCTTCATCTTAGGCCATGATGCTTGCCATCAAAGCTACACACCGCACCGTGAACTTAATAAAGTACTCGGTCGCATTGCATTCTTACCGTCCCTAACCCCATATAGCTTATGGGATGTAGGGCACAACGTTGTTCACCATGGTCAGACTAATCTCAAGGGCTTTGACTTTGTTTGGGCTCCATTATCAAAAGCAGAATTTGATGCTCTGCCTTCCTGGCGTAAAGCCGTAGAGCGTCTTTACCGTAGTGGTTGGGGCCCTGTTTTCTACTACCTCATTGAGATTTGGTGGAGACGTGAGTACTTCCCGAATGCAAAAAATAAACCTGGCGATCGTCCAATTTTCTTGAAAGACAATTTACTGGTGACTGGCTTTGCCATTATCTGGATTGCCTGTCTCATTGCCGGCGCCCTCGCCACCGGCCAATCTGTTTGGCTTGGCCTCATCACTGGTTTTGCTCTTCCTTTCCTATTCTGGAATGGAATGATTGGTTTTGTGGTCTATGTTCACCATACCCACACCTCAGTCTCATGGTATGACAAGAAATCTGAGTGGTTGCGCGCCCAGCCTTTTGTATCCACCACAGTGCATTTGACCTTTAATTGGATTTGGGGCTCTTTAATGCACCATATCATGGAGCACACAGCCCATCACGTAGATATGAGCGTGCCCCTATATCGCCTTCAAGAGGCCCAAAATACCCTGGAAACCATCCTTCCAGAGCGTATTTTTATCCAAAAATTCTCTTGGGCATGGTATTTCGAGACGGCTCGGAAGTGCAAGCTCTATGATTTTGAAAATAAGGCCTGGCTTGATTTTGATGGCAATAAAACGGCCGATTCGGTACGAGTTGTCCTGAGCCCAGCCCCAGCGGGACAAAACGGGTAAAATAGAACTTCTGTACAAGATTTGAATTGCCCGGATTACCCATGACTACTTCGACTCCAGCTGCTACCCAAGAAACTTCACAGAGCCTTAAGTTCTGCTCCTCATGCAGTCGCGAAAAGCGTCTGGAAGGTGGCACTTGGATTCCGACAAGCAATCGCAAGCAGCGCTGGATTTGCGCAAGTTGTTTATACAACCGTACTCATCGTACGGGCTCAGCAAAAACCTAAGACTTAATTTAGCTTTAACAGTTTGGGATTGATCAATCCCCGACATTGGGATTAGTTTGGCACTCTGTACCAAACGCCAACTTATTTCCTTGACCCGGGACATACTCCACGTCGTCACCCACATACTCCAAAGGAAACACAATGAAAACGCAAGACACATTTAAATTTGCAGAAACACATGAGTGGGCTAGCATTGAAGATGATGGGCTAGTTTGGGTAGGCATTAGCAATTACGCGCAAGAAGCTTTAGGTGATGTGATGTTTTTCCAAGCGCCAAAAATTGGCCAACAAGTGAAGCAGGGCGAAGCCATAGCTGCAATAGAGTCCGTTAAAGCGGCGAGCGATATTCATGCTCCCATCAGCGGTGAAATTGTTGCTCTTAATGAAGAGGTGGATGTCAGCCCTGAAGTGGTGAATACCCAGCCGTATGCAGTTTGGTTATTTAAAATTAGACCAACATCTTCTGAGATATTGAGTTCTAACTTAAACGACTTAATGTCGCTCACACAATACGAGTCTAGCGCAGGTGCTTAGATAGCAATCGGATCGCGCTCTACCAACCATCGAATACGTGATGTTTTACTGATTCTTCCTGTGGAATCTTGGCGCAATTCTTGATCAATTACTTCAAGTGTTTCTTGTAGTAACTTGCGATTACCTGACTCAATTAATAATTGGGCGCGCTCTGCACCCGCTACCCGCATGACTGGCTTAGGGACTGGGTCATACATCTTAAGCTCTCTCGTAATCAGGCCCTTATTTTTTATTCGCGCCTTGAGTTCATTCAAAAACTGAATCGCCTGATCTAGGTTTTTCCCTTCTGCATGAATGAGTGCTTGATATGAGTAGGGTGGTAATTTTGCCTCTTCGCGCTCTTTAGCGGTAAATGCTAAAAATCCATCGACATCGTGTCTTAATAAATACTGAAATACAGGCGCCTCTGGGTATTGTGTCTCGATAAAAATATCTCCCCCGGCCTCACCTTTGATGCCCGATCTTCCTGCACGCCCGGCCACTTGAACTAACTGCGCAAATAATCTTTCGGCAGCCCTAAAGTCTGCCGAATAGAGTCGACTATCTGCCTCTAATACGGCGACTAATCCAATATTTTGATAGTCATGTCCTTTAGCAATCATTTGAGTGCCAATGACAATGTCAACATTGCCATCATGTATTTTTGTAAAGAGAGCCTCTGCCCCTTTACTCCTTCTACTTGAATCTGTATCGACCCGCAGCACTCTCGCTTGTGGCCACATTTCTTCAATAGCATCTTCTAATTTTTGAGTCCCATGACCTAGCGTCTTTAGATCTGCATTTCCACAATCAGGACAAAACTGTGGAATGGGCTTTACTAACCCACAATGGTGACAATTCAATACCGATCTTTTAGTTAAAGCGCCGGCCTTATGCATTACCGTATAGGTAGAGCATTGATTACATTTTGACAACCAATTACATGCTGAGCAACTGAGTACCGGAGCATAACCGCGCCGATTAATCAAAATCAAACTTTGCTTTTTTTCTGCAAGTGATTTTGTAATAGCATTTGCAAGCGTCTTTGTAATCAGACTTTTTTGCTTAGGCGCGCCTGCATTGCCTGGGCTAAATTGATTTTTTGGATCACGTGTATTAATCAAATGCACGCTAGGTAAACTTGCACCCTGGGCGCGCTGATTAAGTCGAATATTTTCATAGCGCCCGGATTGAGCTGCTAACCAAGTTTCTAATGATGGAGTGGCAGAAGACAAGAGGATAGGGATTTTTTGATCATGCGCTCGCCAGATTGCTAAATCTCTTGCTGAGTATCTAGTTCCATCTTGTTGCTTATAAGATGGGTCATGCTCTTCATCCACCACGATGGCACGTAAATTTGGCATGGGCGTTAAGGCTGCTAGCCTGGTTCCTATAATAATTTGCGCCTTGCCAGTCATTGCCTCATACCAAGCAATACCTCTTTTCTTTTCGCTGACACCACTATGTAACACTGCCATTTTTTTATCTGGGAAGTAGGCTCTTACGCGTCTTTCTAGTTGCGGAGTTAAGTTAATTTCTGGCACTAGTAAAAGTACTTGGGCGCCCTCTTCGTTAAGAGTGCTTGCAAGCCAATTTAGAAAGACGGCCGTCTTGCCACTCCCCGTTTGGCCCTGCAACAAAATTGTCCTGAATTGATTTTCTTTTTGAGAATCTGCCAGTAATTGAGATAGGGCGACCTTTTGATCGGAATTCAATTGCTCTACCGTTATCAAACCTTCTGCCACTGTTACAAGCTTTTTTTTATTTTTTTTGTCTGCAGATTCCAGTTTTTTCGGTATTTTTTCCCATTCATCTGCTTTTTTCCACATCTGCGGTATGACCGGCAATGCGGTTTCCCCTAAAGCATGGATGTAATACTGGCTTGCAAAACTCATTAATCGTAATAAGGCGGGGTCCAATACAGGAAGTGGTGCAAGGCGATCTACGTATTTGAGCTTTTCGATCTCATAATCGGAGTGATTGCTTACTTTTATTACCAGCCCAATTTCTTTTGATCGTGCAAAGGGTATCTCAACTACATTGCCAATTTCAGGCAATTTGCCTATCTTTTCAACATCCCACAGGTAATCAAAGCCCTGCACTAAAGGCTTATCTACTACTACCTGCACTACGATAGGCTGAGGATCATTTACTAAAATTTGTTATTTAACCCTGTGGATAAGTCTGTGGATATCATTTGCTACTCTGCGTTTCTATAGTTATTTTATAGGAATGCTATCTTGGACAGAAAATCAATATTTTATTAATTTTCAATATAAATCAATGGCTTACAGTCGTTTATAAAGGTAATGTTTAATAATTCCCACGAATCTCACTGTATTTTTTATTTTGCACATTTCTGTGCATAACTTTTATCAAAATACTGCCCTAAGTTAGCAATTACTTATAGTTAGTGCTATGTACGCAAGGCTTTTGAGTGATTGATTACAGCCTCGGAAAGAGCCGCCACATTTTCAGGTGGGGTAAATTGGTTAATGCCATGCCCTAGATTAAAAATATGGCCATCGAGGGAATGCAGACCAGGCTTTAACGCAGGAGCGCCCGCCAAGTCATTCAAGAGGCTCTCAGCAGCAGTTGCAACTTGCTTTGGTTCTGAAAACAAAATTAGCGGATCTAAGTTGCCTTGCAAAGCCAGCGGTTTATTGATGTCTAAAAGCTGCTGACGAGCGCGGCTTAAGCGCATCGTCCAGTCGATCGCAATGACATCTGCCCCAATTTGCGCCATGTCATTTAACCAAATACCACCGCCCTTTGTGAACATAATGATTGGGATCTTGCGCCCCTCATGTTCAAGAGGTAATAATGCAATCACTTTTTGCATAGCAGCCAAAGACATGCGCTGATACCAACCATCGGGAAGTAATCCACCCCAAGTATCAAAAATCATTAGCGCTTGTGCGCCTGCCTTAACTTGCTCAATTAAATAAGCAGCCACAGACTGCACATTAATCTCCAGAATATGCTCAAGCAAATCTGGGCGGCTAAACATCATGGTCTTGGCATGACGAAAATCGTCTGAGCCCGAACCATCAATCATGTAGCAGGCTAATGTCCATGGGCTGCCAGAAAAACCAATCAGCGGTACGCGCTGCTTACCATCTTGAACCAAAGCTTTGCGAATTTCTGATACAGCATCAAAAACATATTTAAGCTGATCCATGTCGGCAACGCGTAATTTTTTAACTGCTTCTTCCGTGCGAAGAGGATGATCAAAACTAGGTCCTTCGCCTGCTGTAAATTTCAGACCTAAACCCATAGCATCGGGAATGGTCAAAATGTCCGAGAACAAAATCGCTGCGTCTAATGGGTAACGATCCAAAGGTTGGAGGGTTACTTCAGTTGCATGGGCTGGATTTTTAGCTAACCCAAGAAAGCTTCCAGCTCTTGCGCGGGTAGCGTTGTACTCTGGTAGGTAACGACCAGCTTGGCGCATGAGCCAAAGCGGTGTTTGATCAACCGCTTCACCCAAGCAGGCTTTTAAAAATCGGTCATTTAACAACAAGGAAATATCCGATACTTACTTTTTACGACGGAAACGAGCAATCGCAGCCAGCTGTGCTGCTGCCATTGCAAACTCTGATTGAGCTAAAGCCAAATCAAATTCTGAACCACGATTTTGCATAGCCTCTTCAGCGCGTTTCTTTGCGTCGTTAGCTTTTGCTTCATCAAGGTCATGTCCGCGAATAGCGGTATCGGCCAATACGGTGACATGATCTGGCTGCACTTCTAAATAGCCGCCTGCAACGAATACAAACTCTTCATCACCATCAGCTTTTTCAATACGAACTGAGCCTGGACGAATGCGTGTAATCAAAGGAGTATGGCCGCGCAAAATACCGAGCTCACCATTTTCTCCAGGAAGCGCTACAAACCTGGCTTCACCGCTGAAAATAGATTTCTCAGCACTTACTACATCGACGCGTATGGTTGACATAATTTCCCTAGATGAATTCGATTAAAGCTTCTTAGCTTTCTCGATGGCTTCATCAATTGAACCCACCATGTAGAACGCTTGCTCTGGCAAGTGGTCCAATTCTCCGCTGCAAATCATTTTGAAACCACGGATAGTTTCTTTCAATGGAACATACTTGCCTGGTGAACCAGTAAATACTTCAGCAACGTGGAAAGGCTGGGATAAGAAACGCTGAATTTTACGTGCACGTGACACAGCTAATTTGTCTTCCGGTGACAACTCGTCCATACCCAAAATAGCAATAATGTCGCGCAACTCTTTGTAACGCTGCAAAGTCATCTGAACTTCACGAGCGACATCATAGTGCTCTTGACCAACTACTTGTGGGTCAAGCTGACGGCTAGTTGAGTCCAGTGGATCAACCGCTGGATAAATACCCAAAGCAGCAATATCACGTGACAACACTACTGTGGAGTCTAGGTGTAAGAAGGTTGTAGCTGGTGATGGATCGGTCAAGTCATCCGCAGGAACGTAAACGGCCTGAATAGATGTAACAGAACCAGTCTTCGTTGAAGTAATGCGCTCTTGCAGCTTACCCATTTCTTCAGCCAATGTAGGCTGATAACCCACGGCGGAAGGCATACGGCCTAACAACGCTGATACTTCAGTACCGGCGAGTGTGTAACGGTAAATATTGTCAACGAAGAATAAAATATCACGGCCTTCGTCACGGAATGCTTCGGCCATTGTCAAACCAGTCAACGCAACGCGCAAACGATTACCTGGAGGCTCGTTCATCTGACCAAAAACCATAGCCACTTTATCTACAACGTTAGATTCTTTCATCTCGTGGTAGAAGTCATTACCTTCACGAGTGCGCTCACCAACGCCAGCAAACACGGATAAACCTGAGTGTTGTTTAGCAATGTTGTTAATCAATTCCATCATGTTCACGGTCTTACCAACCCCCGCGCCGCCGAACAAGCCAACCTTACCGCCTTTAGCAAACGGGCAAACTAAGTCAATAACCTTAATACCGGTTTCTAACAAGTCAACGGATGGTGAGAGTTCTTCAAACTTTGGTGCTGGCTGGTGAATGGCGCGACGCTCTTGGGTAGCAATAGGGCCTGCATCGTCAATTGGGCGACCCAAAACATCCATAATACGGCCAAGCGTGGCTGGACCAACAGGTACAGAAATTGGAGCACCAGTCGATTTTACTTGCATACCGCGACGCAATCCATCACTAGCGCCCATAGCAATTGCGCGAACTACACCATCACCAATTTGCTGCTGAACTTCAAAGGTCAAACCTTTTTCAGCAAATGATTTTTCTCCGCTCTCAACTAATGTCAAGGCTTCATAAATGTTTGGCATGTTGTCACGTGGGAACTGAATGTCCACCACTGGACCGATACACTGCACGATATTTCCGTTACTCATCGCATTTCTCCGCTTTTAATTCCTGAATTCTTTCGTATTCCTAAACGCTAACCGCTTAAACCGCAGCCGCTCCGCCAACAATCTCTGACAACTCTTTAGTAATAGCAGCCTGTCGTGTCTTGTTGTATTCCAATTGCAATTCGCCAATCACGTTCTTTGCATTATCTGACGCAGCCTTCATAGAGACCATGCGGGCAGATTGCTCAGATGCCATGTTTTCAGCAACAGCTTGATAAATCATTGCCTCTACATAACGCTTAAGCAAGCCATTTAAGATGGACTCCGCATCAGGTTCGTAGATGTAATCCCAAGAATTTCCTGCTTTCTCTTCTGGAGTCAATGCAACTGGCTCCAGTGGTATGAGTTTTTCTAAAACAGGCTCTTGTTTCATTGCATTTACAAAGCGGTTATATGCCAAATAAACAGCATCAATTTCACCGCGCTCAAACGCCTCTAACTGGGCAGTTATTGCGCCAATTAACATGTCCATATGTGGTGTATCGCCAATATGGGTTGTTTGAGAAATTATCTTTGCTTTTGAACGATTTAGAAACTGGAGCCCTTTTGAGCCGATAGCAGTGTATTCAATATCAATATTGCTGCCTTGCATATCGCGCACTTGGTTTGCAATCAGACGCAATACGTTGGTGTTTAGTCCGCCGCATAAGCCCTTATCTGTTGTAACCAAAATTGTGCCAATTTTCTTTACGTCACGAATTACCATGTAAGAAGAGCGGAACTCAGGATTTGCTTTTGAAAGATTAGCAACAATCTCACGAATTTTTTCAGCATAAGGGCGCGCATTACGCATACGCTCTTGGGCGCGACGCATCTTGGATGCGGCGACCATTTCCATTGCCTTAGTGATCTTGCGCGTATTTTGCACGCTCTTGATCTTAGATCGTATCTCTTTTGTGCTTGCCATGATTTATGCGAGTCCTCTTAGAAAGAGGCTGAACGCTTGTAATCCTCAATCGCAGAACGCAAAGCAGCTTCATCATCTTTGCTCAAGTCTTTGCTCTCTTCAATACGGCCAACTAAATCAGCGTATTTTGATTTCAAATGATCTTGCAAACCTTTTTCAAATGCTAATACATGCTTTACTTCAAGATCATCAAAGTAGCCGTTGTTCATGGCATAAAGTGAGGCAGCCATTTCCCAAACCTGCAAAGGCTTGTACTGCGCTTGTTTACACAACTCAGTAACACGCTTACCGCGCTCGAGTTGCTTACGAGTTGCATCATCAAGATCAGATGCAAACTGCGCAAACGCTGCTAATTCACGATACTGAGCTAAGTCGGTACGAATACCGCCAGATAATTTCTTGATCACTTTAGTCTGAGCTGCGCCACCAACGCGTGACACAGAAATACCAGCGTTAATCGCAGGGCGTACGCCAGCGTTAAACAAGTCGGTTTCCAAGAAGATCTGGCCGTCGGTAATCGAAATCACATTGGTTGGAACAAATGCAGAAACGTCACCAGCTTGAGTCTCAATAATTGGCAGTGCAGTCAAAGAGCCTGTCTTACCTTTTACCGAACCATTTGTAAATTTCTCAACGTACTCGGCATTTACACGGGCAGCGCGCTCAAGTAAACGTGAGTGTAGATAGAACACATCGCCAGGGTAGGCTTCACGACCTGGTGGGCGACGCAAGAGCAAAGAAATCTGACGGTATGCAACCGCTTGTTTTGTTAAATCGTCATACACGATCAATGCGTCTTCGCCACGATCGCGGAAATATTCACCCATCGTGCATCCAGCATATGCTGAGAGGTACTGCATTGCAGCAGACTCCGAAGCGCTCGCCGCTACAACAACGGTGTATTCCATTGCGCCTAGTTCTGTGAGCTTGCGAACAACGTTAGCAATAGTAGAAGCTTTTTGACCGATCGCCACGTAAACGCAATAAACGCCTTTACCTTTTTGGTTAATGATCGCGTCAACTGCGACTGCTGTCTTACCTGTTTGACGGTCACCAATGATCAACTCACGCTGACCACGGCCAATTGGAACCATTGCATCAATCGCCTTCAAACCAGTTTGAACTGGCTGGCTAACAGATTGACGTGCAATCACGCCTGGAGCAACTTTTTCGATAAAGTCAGTTAACTTAGTATTGATTGGACCTTTACCATCAATCGGCTGACCCAGTGCGTTTACAACGCGGCCAAGCAACTCTGGGCCAACTGGAACTTCTAAGATACGGCCTGTACACTTAACTGGATCGCCTTCTTTAATGTGGGTATATTCACCCAACACTACAGCGCCAACTGAATCACGCTCAAGGTTCAAGGCAAGACCGATAGTGTTGTTAGGAAACTCCAACATTTCGCCCTGCATCACACCAGATAAACCATGTACGCGGCAGATACCATCGGTCACTGAAATAACAGTGCCTTCATTACGAGACTGGGTGTCAACACCCATTTCGCTAATTCGGCTTTTGATCAGCTCGCTGATCTCGGAAGGGTTGAGTTGCATTACTTACTCCTGGGTCTTATTTCGTATGTTCTTAATCGGGATCACTTTATGCGCCAAGACTGATTTGCATTTGGGCTAACTGCGCCTTGACTGAACTATCCATTACTTCATCACCAACTTGAATGCGAACTCCACCAATCAATTCAGGATCTATCTGGATGGTCGGGCGCAATTCTTTACCACCAAAGCGCTTCTTCAAACTCGACAGCAAATCGGTTAGCGCAGAACCCTCTAATGGAAATGCGCTAGTAATGTTTACTTCTGCAGCACTTTCGCTCTTATTCTTCATTGCCTCAAATTGATGGGCAATTTCGGGAAGAGCAGCTAAGCGGTGGTTTTGATTCAATAGATTTAAAAAGCTTGCAACCTGACCATCTAACTTGGTCTTTACCATGCCAGAAAGTAATTTGCTTAAATCATCAGCAGAAACTTTTGGATTGTTTGATAAAGCAGCAAGCTCTGGCAATGCAGCAATCTGCGCCAATTCATTTAGCTGCTCCAAACAAGTAGCAAGCGCAGCAGGCTTGGTGCTTTGAAAAAGCGCTTCAGCATAAGGGCGTGCAATTGTGGCTAACTCAGCCATATCAAAGTTCTGCCTTTAGTTGCTCAAGCAATGTGCCGTGGGTCTTTGCATCAACTTCACGACGCAAAATTTGCTCTGCCCCCTTAACCGCCAACGCCGCGACCTCAGCGCGCAATACTTCACGAGCACGAGTTACTTGTTGATCTGCATCTTGCTTTGCTTGAGAAATAATGCGCGCTGCTTCAGCTTGTGCATTTGCGCGAATTTCTTCAGCAGACATTTGCGCACGTTTTTCTGCTTCTGCAACACGCTGCACACCTTCTTGGCGTGCTTTGGTTAATTCTTGCTCTGCTTCATTGCTTGCCAAAGCGAGCGCTTCTTTACCGCGCTCGGCAGATGCCAAGCCATCAGCAATTTTGCTTGAACGCTCATCTAGCGCCTTGACTAGTGGCGGCCACACAAAGCGTGCAACAACCCACCATAAGACGAAGAAAACGATCATTTGCGCGAATAGGGTCGCGTTCAGATTCACGATATTCCTTTCAGTATTGTTGAGAACATTAGGATGACCTGATGGTCATCCACGCCAAAACAATTACTTAATAACTGCGAGCAGTGGGTTTGCGAAAGCAAACAACATTGCAACACCAACGCCGATCAAGAACGCAGCGTCGATCAAACCAGCCAAAAGGAACATTTTGGTTTGTAATTCATTGATCAATTCTGGTTGACGGGCAGCGCCCTCAATGAACTTACCGCCCATTAGGCCAATGCCCAAACAGGCTCCTAATGCGCCGAGGCCGATGATGAGGCCGATACCGATAGCGGTTAGTCCTTGGATGTTGGCTAAGAATGCTTGCATGTTTACTCCTAAGTATTGAAAGTGAGGTTAAAAATAAAAAAGTTAATGGTGGCTGTGGGCTTGCCCAATGTAAACCAAGGTCAACATCATGAAAATAAATGCTTGTAACAAAATAACCAAGATGTGAAAGATTGCCCAAGCTGAGCCTGCAATCACGTTGCCGACGAAGCCAAGCATGTACAAATCTAAGTTAAAGGTCCACATGCTTCCCAAAAGGGCGATAAGCAAAAATAATAGCTCTCCTGCGTACATGTTGCCAAAAAGTCGCATGCCAAGGGAAACGCCCTTAGCAATATATTCAATGATGTTCAATATCAGATTAAAAGGTGCCAAGTACCACTTTGCACCAAAGGGCGCTGAAACCAGCTCGTGCAAAAAGCCTCCAAGGCCTTTGACTTTGAAACTGTAAAAGAACACCAACAGCAGAACTGAAAAAGATAGACCGAAGGTTGCGTTCAGATCGGTGGTGGGGACTATCTTGTGATGAGGAATATGAACTCCGAAACCACCAATAAATTGATTAACCCCAAAGATCCAATCTACCGGCACCAAGTCCAAGGTATTTAGAAGAATAATCCAGCAAAAAACAAACAGGGCGAGCGGGGCAATAAAGCTTCTATCGCCATGAACAATGCTTTTGGTCTGGTTATCGACCATCTCAACTAACATTTCAATCAAACATTGAAAGCGACCAGGAACGCCAGGAGATGCCCTACGTGCAGCAAGCATCAGCAGAAAAACTGTGATCAACCCCATTACCGAGGTCCAAAAGATGGTGTCTAAATTAATGATGCTGAAATCAATAACTGAGGTTTGCGCCCCGCCAATATTATTGAGGTTTTGTAAGTGCTCAGCAATATAAGCAGTGGGTGTAAGCGGTTCGCTCGCCACTTGATGGGCCGCTCCTGCTGCGTTGACTTCGCTAGACATCTCTAAACTTGTCCTTATGTATATTTACCACCTGTTACTTCCAAAACCACGCTAGCAAATAACATTTGAGCGTAGCCAAATAAGTGACAAGCAATGGAATCCATTTCAAATCAGGTTGCTTCAAGGCAAAGCCAATAAAGAGGAGAGCGGTTGCTACGATTTTTATAAATTCGCCAGAAACCACTGCTGCTAAATATCCACCAGGGCTTGATTTTACATTCTTTTTTGCTGCTTCTAAACGCACCAAAAATAAAGCTGAGGGTAAAAACCCAATCAAACCGCCTACCAAAGCCGAATAAGTATAAACGCTTTTATCGGCCTGGCCAGAAAAAACAAAGCAGGCAGTAGCAATCGCTAAGGTTAGTACTGCCTGACTCAAAACAATCCACCACGAATTCATTAACCCAAAATTGTCTGGCTTTGCCTTACGCAATGCATCCATTTCATCTTTGCTTAGAGCTTTATAGGAGTCGCTATCGATTTCATCCCATTGATGCATTGGAGCTGGCCGTTCTTTTTTCACAAAATTCATTTCTCGAGGCGAAGTAAAAGGGCTTTAATCTGCCCCAATACCCAATTTTTTTAACAGGGAATCTAGCTCATCAAATTGGCTAAAGCGGATTCTGAGCTCACCACCCTTGCCTTTAAACTTAAATTCTGCATTTAAGCCAATCAAATCAGCGATTTCTTGAGTTAAGCGACGCATATCTGGATCGCGACTTGGTGCGCCACCTTCTGCCTTAGCTTTGGCTTTTTTGTCCCCAATTTGACCGCCAGCAAGCGCTAGGGCAGTAGCCATTCTCTCGGCTTCACGGACGGATAGGCCCTGGGCAGCAATTCTTTGCGCCAAAGCAACTTGGCTTGCCCCAGGCAAAGGCAGTAAAGCGCGGGCATGGCCCATATCAATATCGCCCGCCAAGAGCATGGCCTGCACTGGTTTTGCCAACTGGTTTAAACGCAATAAATTACTTACAGCGCTACGTGACTTACCCACCGCTTTTGCCGCTTGCTCATGCGTAAAACCAAATTCCTCAATTAACCTTGCAAGGCCCTGAGATTCTTCCAGCGGATTGAGATCTTCGCGCTGCATGTTCTCAACTAAAGCCATTGCAGCAGCAGCTTGGTCATTTGCTCCAGAAACTAATACAGGCACCTCTTTTAAACCAGCTAAAGTTGCCGCACGAAAGCGACGTTCACCAGCAATAATTTCGTATTTGCCGGGGGCAACCAAGCGCACTAACAAAGGCTGCATCACACCTTGCTCGCGAATACTTTCGGCCAACTCTTGCAATGCGCCCGCTTCCATTTTTTGACGCGGCTGATATTTGCCAGCCTGTAATGCGCTTAATGGCAAACGATTAATCTCAGCTGTGGTTTCTTTTTGTGCCTTATCGCCAAGGAGTGCCTCTAAGCCACGACCCAAACCTTTTTTCTTGATTGCAACCATAATATTTTTATTGTTCCTAGTTTTTACATTTGCTTAATGCGCTCAATCATCTCGGCACCAAACTCTAAGTAGGCTTTTGAGCCACGCGATGTCTTATCAAACGCCACCCCAGGAAGACCATAGGACGGGGCTTCGGCCAGGCGGACGTTGCGAGGAATGATGCTCTTAAATACTTTATCGCCAAAGTGCTCAAGTAGTTGATCAGAAACTTGTTGTTGCAAAGTCATGCGCGGATCAAACATCACGCGCAATAAACCGATGATCACTAAATCAGGATTTAAGTTTGCGTGAACTTGCTTAATCGTATTCACTAAATCCGACAGGCCTTCCAATGCAAAGTATTCACATTGCATTGGTACGATCACGCCATTCGCTGCACACAATCCATTTAGTGTTAACAAAGATAGCGCAGGGGGACAGTCAATCAAAATAAAGTCATAGTCATTCGCAACAAGAGCAAGTGCATCTTTCAATCTTTGTTCGCGCGAATCCAAATCTACTAACTCAATTTCTGCGCCTGCCAAATCGCGGTTTGCTGGCAAAACATCGTATCCAGAGCTCTCGCAAGGGACTGCGGATTCTTTTACTGTCGAAAGACCAATCAAGACTTGATACACAGTGCTGTTGAGATCTGCTTTTTCAATTCCTGAGCCCATCGTCGCATTACCTTGTGGATCCAAATCCACCAATAAAACACGTTGCTGATGTCCAGCTAAACCAGCGGCCAAATTAACAGCGGTAGTGGTTTTGCCAACCCCGCCTTTTTGATTTGCAATACAGAATATTTTGGCCATAATTTTTCTTAAAAATGTCGCGCTTTAAAGGGGTAATTTTCTCACAGGGGTTAAAACTAAAAGTCGGCGTTCCACCGCCAAATTCGGAATCTCTAGGGTCTCATCGGCCACCAGTCGCCAGTCGTCCATACAAACGTCCTGCAACTCTTCATCAGCGCGCTTAGCCTTCATGGCAAATATGAGGCCATTGGGCGTGAGCAGGGGCAAGGACAGCTCTAAAAAATGGGCAAGATTAGTAAATGCCCTAGAAATCACCGCGTCAAACTGACCTGGCTGTGATTTCGCTACTGCCTCAACGCGCTCGCTCAAGACCTGAATGTTCTTTAAACCCAACTTACCGCGCACATGCTGCAAAAATGCTGTCTTTTTACGAATAGCCTCAATCAAAGTCAAATGCCACTCCGGCTGCAAAATAGCAATTGGGATTGCAGGCAAACCGCCACCCGACCCAAGGTCCGCAATTTTGGGGTTTGGTAAGCCTATAAAGCGGCGCATTACTGGTAAAACTGTCATAGAATCAATGAGATGCAATCTAACTGAGTCTTTCTCGCCTTCAATTGCAGTTAAATTATGGACCCGGTTCCAGCGGCCCATTTCCTGCAAGAAAAGCTCTAAATCCGAGATATTGGCAGGGCTCAGATTAAGGCCCAAACTCTCAATCCCCAAAAAGACCAAATCATTACTCATGAACTTCTTCTTGGGTGCGGCCTAGACCTTTTTTAAGATGGACCAACAACAGAGAGAGGGCCGCAGGCGTAACTCCAGATATCCTGCCAGCCTGACCCAAGGTGCCCGGTTTATGCAGATTGAGCTTTTGCTGCACCTCTTTAGATAGGCCGACTACTTGGGTGTAATCCAAAGTTTCTGGCAATGGAAAAGTCTCGTTGTGTTCTTGCCGAGCAACCTCCAAAGCTTGCCTCTCTATGTAGCCTTGGTATTTAATCGAAATTTCAACCTGATCGCTAATTTGCTGCGCTAAGCCCAAATCGTCATCCAGTGTTCCTGGCGACCAAAGACCCTCGGACAGACTGGTAACTGCCTCATAAGTAATGCCGGGGCGCCTTAAAAGGTCTGCCAAACTACACTCATGGGATAAATCTTGACCTAAAAGCTCAGAAACGGCCTTTGCTGAACCATGCTTTGGACCAATCCAAATATCTTGTAAGCGGGATGTTTCACGTGAAACAGCCTCTTGTTTCCTGCAAAATGTATTCCAGCGGTAATCGTCCACTAAGCCTAGTTCACGACCAATAGTAGTGAGGCGCAGATCCGCATTATCTTCACGCAGGCTTAGGCGGTATTCTGCTCGGCTTGTAAACATGCGATAGGGCTCTTGAACGCCCAAGGTAATAAGATCATCCACTAAGACGCCAATATAGGACTCGCTGCGCTTAGGCAACCATGGCTCTTTACCTTGCGCCGCCAAACCAGCGTTGATGCCGGCAAGCATGCCTTGGGCAGCTGCCTCTTCATAGCCTGTTGTGCCATTAACCTGGCCAGCAAAGTACAGGCCTGTAATTGCCTTGGTCTCTAAGCTATGGCGCAAATGGCGTGGATCAAAAAAATCGTACTCAATAGCATAGCCAGGACGCACAATTACCGCAGACTCTAGACCACGAATGCTGCGCACCAAATCCCACTGAACATCAAAGGGCAGGCTAGTAGAGATGCCGTTGGGGTAAAACTCATTTGTTGTTAGGCCTTCAGGCTCTAAAAAGATTTGGTGGCTATTTCTGGAGGCAAAACGATGGATCTTGTCCTCAATAGAGGGGCAATAACGTGGGCCAACCCCCTCAATAACACCGCTATACATCGGGGAGCGGTCTAAACCACCCCGAATAATGTCGTGTGTTTGTTCATTTGTATGGGAGATCCAGCAAGGCACTTGCTTTGGATGCTGCTCAGGCCGACCTAAATATGAAAAAACAGGGACCGGATCCAAGTCTCCTGGCTGCTCTAACATCACCGAGAAATTAATGGTTCGCCCATCAATCCGGGGTGGGGTGCCAGTCTTTAATCTTCCCTGAGGAAGCTTCAACTCTTTCAATCTAGCCGACAAAGAAACAGCGGCCGGATCGCCAGCTCGCCCACCAGCATGATTATTTAAGCCAACGTGAATCTTCCCATCCAAGAATGTGCCAGCAGTTAGCACCACCTTCTTGGCCATAAACCTTAGACCCAATTGCGTAACTACACCCTGAACTTCATCACTCTGAACCAGGAGGTCATCTACAGCAGCTTGGAAAAGGGTCAAGTTTTCTTGATTTTCGAGACGGCGACGAATCGCAGCCTTGTATAAAACCCGGTCACCTTGTGCGCGGGTTGCGCGAACGGCAGGCCCCTTGCTTGAGTTCAATATCCGAAACTGAATACCAGCCTCATCAGTGGCTGCTGCCATAGCGCCGCCCATTGCATCAATCTCTTTGACTAAGTGGCCTTTGCCAATCCCGCCGATTGAGGGGTTGCAGCTCATGGCACCCAAACTCTCAATGCTATGAGTTACGAGCAGGGTATCGCATCCCATGCGTGCAGCCGCAAGCGCGGCCTCAGTGCCGGCGTGACCGCCGCCAACCACAATGACATCGAAGTTCTTTGAATAACGCATGATTTGCCTCAGATAGGGCGATGATCATAGCATTTTGTAGGTTTCACGTGAAACAAATCCACACCTAAATAACAACATACACAATAAATTATTATGTAAGCTATTGATTTAATTGAATATTTATACAATAGGGGATAAAAATACACCTCACTCAAAGTAGCGCCGTACTTAAATTGGAAAACAGACAACCTTAAATGAGTACGGCGCCGAAGCGCCGCACCAAAAAAACACATTAAAAACCAGTTCAGTTCTTGTTCTTAAAAAAGTGAGTGATTTCACCAACAACGCCTCGACGGAAAGCCAAAACACAAATGACAAAAATAAATCCGGTTGCAATGGTGCTCCAAGATCCAATATTGGCTAGATAGTTTTGTAAGCCAACCACAATGCCCGCGCCAACTACTGGGCCAAGGATGGTTCCCATGCCACCCAACAAAGTCATTAAAACAACTTCGCCCGACATATGCCAATGCACATCAGTCAATGTTGCCAACTGAAAGACTAAGGTTTTCAAGGAACCCGCAAGACCTGCAAGCGCGGCTGATATTACAAAGGAAATAAGTTTGAAGCGATCAACGTCATAACCCAAAGAAACTGCGCGAGGTTCGTTTTCACGAATCGCTTTTAAAACCTGGCCAAATGGTGAGTGGACGGTTCGAACAATCAGAGCAAATCCAAGCAAGAAAACAACCAGTACAAAGTAATACATGTTGACGTCATTTTTTAAGTCAACCAAACCAAACAACAGGCCGCGTGGCACACCTTGAATGCCGTCCTCGCCGCCCGTGAACGGAAGCTGAACAGCCAAGAAGTAAACCATTTGGGAGAGGGCCAGTGTCACCATCGCAAAATAAATGCCTTGCCGACGAATTGCTAAAGAGCCAATCAAAAATCCCAAGATGCCAGAACCCAAGATGCCCAACACTATTCCAAACTCGGGAGACAGGCCAGCCTCTTTGCAAAGATAGGCAGTGATGTAGGCAGAGGTTCCGAAAAAGGCAGCGTGCCCAAAAGAAAGAAGTCCAGTAAAGCCTAGCAACAAGTTAAAGGCGCAAGCAAAAAGCGCGAAGCACAACACCTTCATAGCAAAAACTAAATAGATAAAGTCCTGAAAAGGAAGCAGTAGCGCAATTAAAACCAAAATGCCATAAAGCAGTTTTATTTTTGAGCTCACTTATTTCTCCCGGCCAAAAAGTCCAGCAGGACGAATGAGCAACACAATTGCCATGATCACAAAAATTACTACGCCCGATGCTTCTGGATAAAACACTTTGGTTAGGCCTTCAATTAAACCCAAAGCAAGACCAGTCAAAATAGAGCCCATGATGGAGCCCATGCCGCCAATTACCACCACCGCAAAAACTACAATAATTAAGTTCGAACCCATCAGTGGGTTGACTTGAAAAATCGGTGCAGCCAAAACGCCAGCAAAGCCAGCTAGGCCAACACCGTATGCATAAGCCAAAGAAATCATCAAAGGTACGTTAATACCGAACGCCTGAAGTAGTTTTGGATTTTCAGTTCCGGCACGAAGATAAGAGCCCAACTTCGTTCTCTCAATAACGTACCAGGTCGAGAAACAAACCACTAAAGAAGCAACCACCACCCACAAGCGGTATTTCGGCAAAATAATGCCAATCGACTCCAAGGGAATGGCCCCTTGTAATAGTTCGGGGGCTGGATAACTCTCACCAGAAATTCCATACCAGTGGCGGAACATGCCCTCAATAATGAGAGCCAATCCAAAAGTTAATAACAGGCCATAAAGATGGTCAAGGTGGTAAAGACGCTTGAGCATTGTGCGCTCAAGAATCAAGCCGAATCCCCCCATAACCAAGGGCACCAAAATTAGTGCAAACCAATAATTAATTGAGAGCTCAGGAAAGCCAAACCATTGGCCAATTTGAGTCAAGCCAATCCACGCAACGAAAGCGCCCATGGTGTACTGGGCACCATGAGAAAAATTAATAATGTTGAGTAGGCCAAAAATAATGGCCAAACCCAAACTCAGAATAGCGTAAAAAGAGCCATTGATAAGCCCCACCAAGAGCTGAGCAACCAGCCCTTGAGGGGTAATTCCAAGAAGTTCAAACATGCTTGTTAAAAAACCAATTACTTGTTAGCAACCAACTTGCATCGTGACAATGAAAGTGGTTGTGTTGCTTCAGCGGCTGGGATAACTGCTTTGACGTTGTAGTAATCCCATGGGCTGGTAGATTCAGATGGCTTTTTCACTTCTAGCAAATACATATCATGCTCGAACTTACCATCGGCACGGATTTTTCCTTTGAACAATCCATCATCAATATTGGTAGATCTCAAAGCCTTCATTACTGCTTGAGTGTCGTCAGTGCCCGCTTTTTGAACTGCGGCTAAGTAAGCAAGAACTGACGAGTAAACACCAGCCTGAACGCTAGTCGGCATACGCTTATGTTGCAAAATAAAACGTTTAGCGAAGGCGCGCGTCTTGTCGTCTTTATCCCAATAAAAGCCTTCAGTTAAATACATGCCTTGAGCGGCATTTAAGCCCAAAGAGTGAACATCAGAAATAAACATCAGCAAAGGAACAACCGTTTGTTTTTTATTAATACCAAACTCGGAGGCCTGCTTAACGGAGTTAATTGTGTCTTGACCCGCATTTGCCAAGGCAACAACATCAGCGCCACTAGCTTGAGCCTTCAATAAGTACGAAGAAAAATCGCTGTTCGGGAATGGATGCTTGCTGGTTCCCAACACCTTGCCGCCATTAGCATTAACAACGTTGGTTGAGTCTTTCTCCAAAGCTGCTCCGAAAGCGTAGTCAGCAGTAAGGAAATACCAGTTCTTTTTACCCTGCTTTACAACAGCCTTAGCAGTACCATTTGAAAGTGCATAAGTGTCATAAGTCCAATGCACGTTATTAGCGGTACATTTTTCATTGGTAATTGGCAAAGATGCTGCGCCAGATACCAGGGTAATCTTATTCTTTTGTTCCGCCACTTCCATGACGGCGAGTGCGACGTTGGTAGACACCAATTCAACAATGACATCCACACCATCTTTGTCGTACCACTCACGCGCTTTGTTTGCGGCGATATCTGCCTTGTTTTGATGGTCGGCACTCAGCAGCTCAATCTTCTTGCCGATAACGGTACCGTCCTTTGAAAAATCAGCGATCGCCATTTTTGCAGCAATCACCGCACCCGGACCAGCCAAATCAGAATAAGTTGAAGAGAGGTCGGTCAAAACACCAATCTTGACTACGTCACCACTGACTTTAGCAGTTTGTGAAAATGCTGGGTTTGAACCAAAAAAGGTTGCCGCCACCAGGCATGCGGTAATTTGCTTTAACTTCATTTATGTCTCCTATAAATAACCACTAAACACCAAGATACTCATTTAACAAGCTTGCTTTTTCCGTAAGCTCATTTTGATTAACAGCCTCAACTACATTGCCATGCTCAACCACGTAATGCCGATCAGCTAAGGGGGCGGCAAAGCGAAAGTTTTGCTCCACCAACACAATCGTAAAACCCTTGTTCCGCAGGTTGGTAACTACCTCGCCCAGCTTTTGAACAATCACCGGCGCTAAACCTTCAGTAATCTCATCTAACAGTAATAGCTTGGCACCCGTTCTCAGAATGCGCGCCATTGCGAGCATTTGCTGCTCGCCACCCGATAGTCTTGTGCCGGGACTGTTGCGTCGCTCATAGAGATTGGGGAACATTTCATAAATCTCATCCAAACCCATGCCGCCAGGAGCAATATCTGGCAAGAGCAACAAATTCTCCTCAGCACTTAAGCTGGCAAAGATGCCACGCTCTTCCGGGCAATAACCAACACCCAAGCGGGCAATTTTGTAGGTTGGCATTGCAATGGTTTGGTTGCCATAAATTTCTACCGAGCCCGTTCTTTTGCTAGTTAGACCCAAAATAGTTTTTAAGATAGTGCTGCGACCAGCACCATTGCGACCTAGAAGGGTAACCACTTCACCATCACGAACAGCAAAATTCACACCATGAAGAATGTGGGACTCGCCATACCAAGACTCGAGGTTTTTAACCTCCAGCGCCATCGTGCTCATGTGCCATCACCCCCATGACTGCCCATGTAAGCCTCAACCACCAGGGGATTATTGGAAACCTCTTGGTAGGAGCCCTCAGCCAACACTGAGCCTCGTTGCAATACCGTGATGCGGTCCGCTATAGAAGAAACCACCCTCATATTGTGCTCAACCATCAAAATGGTGCGACCCTTGGCAACCCGATCAATTAGCTCGGTAACACGCTCTACATCTTCATGTCCCATGCCCTGTGTTGGCTCATCCAACAACATTAATTCAGGCTCCATTGCCATGGTGGTGGCAATTTCTAAGGCTCTTTTGCGGCCATAGGCTAGATTTAGCGTTTCCTCGTGGGCAAAGTCTGCCAAACCCACTTCTAACAAAAGCTGTTCAGCGCGCTCATTGAGCACGTTTAGTGAGTTTCCAGACTTCCAAAAATGAAATTCGGTACCCAATCCTCGCTGCAGTGCAACACGAATATTCTCCAAAACAGTAAGGTGTGGAAAAACAGCTGAAATTTGGAATGAGCGGACAACCCCACGGCGCGCTATTTGAGCTGGTCGTTCCTTGGTTATGTCGAAGCCGTTAAACAAAATCTGGCCGCTGGAGGGCTCTAAAAACTTAGTAAGCAGGTTAAAACAGGTTGTTTTGCCGGCGCCATTGGGCCCAATAAGGGCGTGAATAGTTCCCCGAGCAACATCTAAATTGACATCACTTACTGCAGAAAAACCTTTGAATGTCTTTCCAAGGCCAGTTGTTTTTAATATTGTCTCTTGCAAGCTCAAATCCTTATACCCATCTATAGGCAAGAGTTTGAGGATACCCTAAGAGGGGGCCGACTAATATAGCGATAACCCTAAAAACATTGAGGGCGTAATGATTAATTCGCCCGGGTAGTATTTAGAAATTTCTGAATTGCCAATCTTGCCGCCTCGTCCAAAACGTCCACAGGAACCCTTTGGGCGCCCTGAACAATCATAAGAGCATATGGTTTTGCAAGAGCAGAGGCCTCTGGACACAAGCGAAGCTCCTCACCAATAGCAGGTGATTGGCTACGCCAATAATTAATTGCTGCCTCTAAATCTTGAATGGTAATAAACAACATACTGAAAAAAGAATTTACTTCTTATCGAGAGACAGCATGGTGCCTCGACATTTCTTAGCGCCGCAGCGGCACTCATAATCTTTTTTCATTTGCTTGGTAAGGCGCCCATCAACCCCAAGGGAGTAGTCGTAAAAAAGCTCCTCACCCACCTTAAGGTCTTTTTTGGCATAGATAAATACACGAGACTCACCACCAAAGCTGTCCTCCCGGGTTTCACAAGTCGGCTTGCAAGAATGGTTGATCCAGCGAGCAGCGTTTCCACCATACTTCGCATCAATACAACGGCCATCTTCTAGTGAAAAGTAAAAGGTATGGTTTGGGTCTTTTGGGTCGTGTGGGTGACGCTTTTCTGCTAACTTCCAACTAATTCGCTCACCCTTGTACTCAATGATCGCGTCACCCTTTTTAATTGGCTTCGCAACAAAAACACCCTTTCCATGAATGGGTGAAGACTTAACAACAATGCGCGAACGATCAATTTTTGGAGCCGCCAATTTCTTTTTACTCATTTAAATCAAACATCCAAATTACGCGCAATTAAGGCGTTTTTTTCAATAAAGGCTCTACGCGGCTCAACCTCGTCACCCATTAGGGTAGTAAAGACTTGGTCGGCAGTAATCGCATCTTCAATTTTCACTTGGAGCAAGGTGCGTGATCCTGCGTCCATTGTGGTTTCCCACAGTTGGGAGGGGTTCATCTCACCAAGGCCTTTATAACGCTGACGACTGAGAACGCGTTCAGCCTCTGAAAGTAACCACGCAAAGGCAGCCCTAAAATTTTGTATCGATTGTTCTTTTTGATTTTTATCTGGATCTCCGCGGCGCACCTTCGAGCCTGGCAACACCTTGCCAGATAAAACCGCTGCCGCATTCGCTAGGCTTTGATAGTCATCGCCGTGAACAAAATCGGAGTTGATAGCCGACAATTTCAAGTTGCCATGAATACGACGGGATAACAGTAGCTTGTAGCGATCTGTACGCTCTTCTTTTTGAACAATAATTTCAGGTGGAAGCGCCAAGGGATTTAGAGATTCTGTGAGCGCAATGCGCAAGCGTTCCGCAGACTCTTGGGCTGACTTTTCTGTGTCTAAATTTAATTGGGTGCCAGAGGCAATGGCGCGCAAAGCATCTTCATCAATAGTTCGTGATAGGCGGTCAACAATAGACTGAATCACTTGATAGTGCTTGGCCAGCTCGTCTAATGCGGCGCCTACAATAATTTCACCTGTTGGGGTTTGTAGTGATGCTGACTCAAGAGCAATTTTCAAAAGCAGTTGATTGAGTTCGGCGTCATCTTTTATATATTGCTCATTCTTGCCAAACTTGACTTTGTATAAAGGTGGTTGAGCAATATAGATGTGGCCCCGCTCAATTAATTCGGGCATCTGTCTATAAAAGAAGGTGAGTAAAAGCGTGCGTATGTGACTTCCATCAACGTCAGCGTCGGTCATGATGATAATGCGGTGATAGCGGAGTTTGTCGGCCCTATATTCTTCAGCGCCAATGCCAGTCCCAAGCACGGTAATTAAAGTAACCACCTCTTGGCTTGCCAGCATCTTGTCGAAACGCGCCTTCTCCACATTCAGGATTTTTCCTTTAAGAGGAAGAATTGCCTGGAAGCGACGATCTCGGCCCTGCTTTGCAGAGCCGCCCGCAGAATCTCCCTCGACAATAAACAACTCAGATTTTGTGGGGTCTTTTTCTTGGCAATCTGCCAATTTTCCAGGAAGCCCCAGGCCATCTAATACACCTTTGCGACGGGTCATATCACGGGCTTTGCGGGCTGCTTCACGAGCGCGGGCAGCGTCTACTATTTTTCCGCACAAAATTTTGGCGTCGGCTGGGCGCTCTTGTAAATAAGCACTTAAGGCTTCGGCAACAATTTCCTCTACCGGCCCCCGAACCTCACTAGAAACTAATTTATCTTTTGTTTGACTTGAAAATTTTGGCTCTGGAACTTTGACTGACAACACACAAGCAAGCCCTTCGCGCATATCATCGCCAGAAATTTCTACCTTAGCTTTTTTTGCAACCTCATGCTCGTCAATGTATTTATTGATCACGCGCGTCATTGCCGCACGCAATCCTGTTAAGTGAGTGCCACCATCGCGCTGGGGAATGTTGTTGGTAAAACATAAAACTTGCTCACTAAAACTATCATTCCACTGCATTGACACTTCAGCCGTGATGTTGCCGCCTAAATCGGATGGGCGAATGCCTTCGGCGTAAAAAATATTGGGATGTAAAACATTTTTTGTTTGGTTGATGTATTCAACAAAACCTTTTACTCCGCCGGAGAAAGCAAAGTCTTCTTCTTGACCAGAGCGTTGATCAATTAATTTAATATGAACACCATTATTTAAAAACGAGAGTTCGCGAATACGCTTAACAAGTATTTCGTAATGAAACTCGACATTTCCGAATATGGTTTCGTCTGCTAGAAAGTGAACTTCGGTTCCAGACAGGGTTGTATCGCCAGTAATGGTAATTGGCGATGTAGCAACACCATCCTCCTCTTGAATATTCCGATTCTGAATAACGCCGCGGGCAAACTCCATGTAGTGCGCTTTGCCATCGCGACGAATGGTCAGTTTTAGCCATTTAGAGAGTGCGTTTACGCAACTAACACCCACCCCGTGCAAGCCGCCGGAAACTTTGTAACTATTTTGATCAAACTTACCACCAGCATGCAGCTCCGTCATCACAATTTCAGCAGCACTTCTTTTTGGTTCGTGTTTGTCGTCGTATTTAATGCCTGTTGGAACGCCACGGCCGTTATCAACTATAGAAATGGAGTTGTCAGTTTGTATGACTACGGTAATTTCAGAACAATAACCAGCTAACGCCTCATCAATCGAGTTATCTAAAACCTCAAAAACCAAATGGTGTAAGCCTGTGCCATCAGAGGTGTCTCCAATGTACATTCCTGGGCGTTTACGAACAGCTTCAAGACCTTCTAAGATTTGAATTGATGATGCACCATACTGCTCTACTACTTTTTTTTCTTCAGTCATTTTTTTCTAAATTAAATACGCATTGGCATCACAACATACTTAAAGTCTTCAGAACCAGGCAGGGTAATAACCGCACTACTATTGGCATCACCTAAACTAATTTGAATTTTTTCATTCTTCAAGTTTGATAAAACATCTAATAAATAACTTACATTAAAGCCAATTTCAACCTCATCACCGCTGTATTCGGTTTCAATCTCCTCTTGCGCCTCTTCTTGCTCAGCATTGGTTGATTGGACCGTGATTCGATTTGGTGATAAAGAAAAACGTACACCTTTAAATTTGTCGGTTGTCAAAATTGCAGCGCGTTGTAGTGCGGATTGCAAAACATCACGTCCAACAACTAATGAGTTTTTGTGACCTTTAGGGATCACCCTTTGAAAATCGGGGAATTTACCCTCAACTAGCTTTGAAATTAATTCGATATCACCAAAGGTGAATTTCACTTGATTGGATGTGAGACTCATCTCCAGCATCTCGTCTGAGTCTTCAAGTAAATGTTGACACTCAAGAATTGTTTTTCGAGGAATAATGATTTCTTGTCTTTGTCCAGAGCCTACCGGAACTTCGGCCAGCTCAACCTGAGAATACGCCAAACGATGACCGTCAGTAGCCACAGCAATCACCTGTTTGCCCTCAACAACCAACAACATCCCGTTAAGGTAGTAACGAATATCCTGCTGCGCCATTGCAAAATGAACTTGGCTAACTAATTGGCGAAAGCTCTTTTGAGTCATTCTCCAGCTCGCTGTTACCTCTCCAATACTTTGCATAACAGGAAATTCTGTTGCGGATAGGGTTTGTAGAGAAAAGCGGCTTTTACCGCTTTGTACAACCATCTTGTTGTCTTTAAGGTTTAATGCAACCGGCCCCTCTGGGAGTGCTCGTAAAATATCAAGCAACTTTCTTGCAGCTACCGTCGTTGTTACGTCTTCTGCACCAACACCAAAACTGGCATTGGTTGTAATTTGAATTTCTATATCAGTCGAGATAAACGACACCTTGTCACCTTGCTTTTTAAATAACAAGTTTGCCAAGATTGGCAAAGTGTGTCGACGTTCAACAATGCCACTAACAACCTGAAGTGGCTTTAATAAACTATCCCTTGAAGTGTTCACGAGTTGCATTGCTTTTAAATCCTTGTATATATCTTATTAGTAGTAGTAATAGGGTTTGTGATTTCTGTGGATAAGTCAAAAGTCCTATATAAAACAATCCATTGAAAAGAAAAAAACCTGTGGAAAACCCCTGTATAAACCGTGCATAAATCTTTAATAACTTTTCATCAACACCCTATTTTTGCATGAAGCGCCATCTTTCCACAATTTATCCACACACAATCCACAAACTTATTCATTGAGCTATCCACAACCTTATCCACAGGCAAAAAACCTAAGATTTTAGGGTTTGCTCAATAACGTGGATTTCGTGGTTAAGTTGCCCATCATGAGAGCGCTCCTCACCAATCTTCCGAACCGCATGCAGAACGGTTGTGTGGTCCCGCCCCCCAAACAACTCACCAATTTCTGGGAGACTTTTTTGGGTTAACTCTTTTGCCATAAACATAGCAATTTGCCTTGGACGAGCAATGTTTGCAGGGCGTTTCTTGGAATACATGTCGGCAACTTTGATGCTATAAAAGTCAGCCACCGCTTTTTGAATATTGTCGACTGAAATTTGCCGATTTTGTATTGACAAAAGGTCTTTTAAAGCCACGCGAGCCACTTCAATTGTGACCTCTTTGCCGTGGAAACGAACAAACGCCAATATCTTCCTCAGCGCCCCCTCCAGCTCTCGTACGTTAGATCTAAGGTGTTTGGCAACAAAGAAGGCAACATCCTCACTCATGGGGATGCCTTCGCCCAAAGCCTTTTTCATTAGGATAGCAACCCGCATTTCTAGCTCTGGCGGTTCAATGGCCACCGTCAAGCCGGAATCAAATCGAGAAATGAGGCGATCATCAATCCCGGCCATTTCCTTTGGGTAGGTGTCACTTGTGATGATGACTTGAGCTTTATTGCTTAAAAGGGCTTCAAAGGCATAAAAAAACTCCTCTTGAGTCCTGGATTTACCACTAAAAAACTGAATGTCATCGATCAACAACAAGTCTAAGGAGTGGTAGTAGCGCTTAAAGCGATCAAATGCCTTCTGTTGATAAGCCCTAACCACATCAGAGACGTATTGTTCGGCGTGAATGTATCGAATCCGGGCGCCAGGCTTTTCTTTTAGCAGGTGATTCCCGATTGCATGAATCAGGTGGGTTTTACCCAAACCCACCCCGCCATACAAAAACATGGGGTTGTAAGAGGTTCCTGGGTTATGGGCAACCTGGATCGACGCAGCCCGAGCCAATTGATTTGCCTTACCAGTAACAAATGTATCAAAGGTAAGGTTGGGGTTCAGTTTTGAGTGATCTTCAATCTCAAAAGCTTGCTCCTCAGTGGAGTTGTTATCTGCGATTACCACAGGCTCTTGCTGAGCTGGAGGCTCCTGGTTTGTATTGAGTTGCACCGTTTGGGCGCCCGCCCCTTCAACACTAAGCACAAAGCTAAGGTTGATTGGGTGGCCAAAATACTGGTCTGCCAACTCTTGAAGGCGGTCAGAAAAGGTTTTCTTAATCCAGTCGAGCTTAAATCTGTTTGGTGCTCCTACGACGAGTGATTGCTCACTCTCATCGAAAGAAACCAGGCTCAGGGGCTGGATCCAAGTTTTAAATTGTTGGGGGGAAAGCTCGCGAGCAAGCGCACCAAGTGCACCGTCCCAAAACCCCAGCGGGTTGAGTGAGTTCAAAGTAATAGGGTTCTGTAGGTTGCTCATATTTTTAGAGGATTCATTGTAGCGACCCCATAAAGTTATCCACAAGCCAGAAAAACGTGGAAAACCTGTGGATAACTTGTGAATAACATAAAAAACCCCATACAAATTAATGGTTTGTTGAATTGCTGCCAAATAAATAGAGAAAAATACCTATATATTCCTCTATAGCGGTTGACCTTTTGCTGGGCAACAAGGAAAATACTGGGTTTTGCAGGATGAATCATGAAAAGAACATACCAACCCTCAGTAACACGTCGTAAACGCACTCACGGATTCCGTATTCGCATGAAAACCAAGAGTGGACGCGCGGTATTAAATGCCCGTCGCGCCAAAGGTCGCAAACGCCTCGCCGTTTAATTTAGCAGTTGAATAGCGCCAGGATTTCTGAGTTACTAAAAACACGCCCCAAGACAAGTTTGTGTTGGGGTTTGTATTCGGCTTCCCCAAATCAGGGCGAAAAGCCAGATTTAGGTATTGCGGTAGCTAAAAAACTGGCTAAACGTGCGGTAGATCGCAACCAACTAAAGCGCATGATTCGTGAGTTGGTCAAAAGCGCTCAAACAACAAACTTGAATAGCGATGTTGTGGTGAAGCTAAAAAAACCAATTGGTCGAGAAACGCGCGGCAGACTCCGGAACAAAGAAAAAGAAAGCCTGCGAGCCCAAATTGCGGGGCTGATTTAGCGTGCGCCTACCTAATAAGTTAGTGATTAAGGTTGTGAGGCTGTATCAAATAACCCTTAGCCCTTTTGTTGGTATGCACTGTAAATTCATCCCCTCGTGCTCACAATATGCCTGCGACTGCTTTGCTAGTTATGGATTTTTAAAAAGCTTCAGGCTGATGGTATGGCGCATCTTGCGCTGTAATCCATGGTCACAAGGCGGACACGACCCTGCAGTAAAAACAACGCCTCATCATCATTAAGTGAATGCAAATGGACTTTAAAAAAACAATTCTTTGGGCGGTCTTCTCCATGTCAGGCCTGTTGTTGTACAACAACTGGCAAGTTCATGAAGGAAAACCATCGATGTTTGGTGGGCCCTTAACGAGCGCTCCGACCCCCGCCAATAATCCTGCAGCCACTAGCAAAGCTGATATTCCAGCTCAACTGTCGAGTGCACCAGTTATAGCAACAACGCCAATTATTAATGGTGATGCAATGACGGGCGCGGAAAAGTTCACACTACAAAACGATGTTCTCGTCTTGAAAATTAGCTCAAGCGGTGCAAATGTCGTGGATGCAAGATTACTAAAGTCTTTCACGCCAGAAAACAAACCTGTTGAGTTATTTCAATACACACCCACACACAAATACTTTGCGCGCTCTGGTTTGATTTCTTTAAACAGCGACCTTCCAAACCACACCAGCAACTTCAAGTTGGCTCAGTCTGGAAAAGATGAATCAGGCCGCCCATTTATTATTTTGGTTAGCGAGCGCAATGGCGTTAAGCTTGAAAAAACTTTCATCCTTAACCCAGGAAGTTATGTTGTAGATATTGGGCACCGTATTACACAAACCGTCAACAACCCCAACCCACTCGTTCTATATACCGAGATTGTTCGTGATGCTTCCCAAGAGCAAAAAATTGGCCCTTTTGACGGCGCATTTTCAGCAAGTACATTCACTGGGCTGGCGGCCTATACAGATAAAGAAAAGTTTAATAAGCTTGAATTCACGGCAATAGATAAAAACAAAATCACCCTTCCTTCTCAGGTAGCTGCAGGCGAGCCCGCATGGATTGCCATGGTTCAGCACTATTTTGCTAGCGCATGGATTCCGAGTGATAAGGCTGTACGTGATATCTACGCCAACAAAATTGATAACAATCTATACCGAATTGGTATGCAAACTCCGCTAGGAGTAGTTTCTGCAGGCTCTACTGTTGTGGAAAAGGCCAGATTATTTGTCGGCCCACAAGAAGAGCGCGTATTAGAAACAATTGCTCCAGGTTTTGAGTTGCTCAAAGACTATGGCTACTTAACCATTTTGGCAAAACCTATTTTTTGGCTTTTGGACAATATCCATTCTTATGTTGGTAACTGGGGCTGGTCAATTATTTTATTGACTATCTTGATTAAGTTGGTGTTCTTCCCACTGTCGGCCGCGAGCTATAAATCGATGGCGCGCATGAAGGAGGTACAACCCCGTTTGGTCGCCATGAAAGAGCAGTTCAAGGGTGAGCCACAAAAAATGAATCAGGCCATGATGGAGATGTATCGTAAAGAAAAGATTAATCCCTTGGGCGGCTGTTTGCCGGTGGTAATTCAGATTCCAGTATTTATCGCGTTGTACTGGGTGTTGTTGTCATCTGTTGAGTTGCGTGGCGCACCTTGGATTTTATGGGTGCACGACCTATCACTCCCAGACACTTCAATTAGCGACCTCTTAGGCATTACACAACTTTTCCCCATCGGAATTTTGCCAATCGTCATGGCTCTGTCGATGTTTGTCCAAACCAAACTAAACCCAACCCCTCCAGATCCTATTCAGGCCAAGGTAATGCTGTACATGCCCATCGTGTTTTCGATCATGTTCTTCTTCTTCCCTGCGGGCTTGGTTCTGTATTGGGTAGTGAACAACCTACTGTCGATTGCTCAACAATGGCAGATCAATCAAATGTTTGGAAAGAAGTTGGCTAAATAAATTTTTAGCTGCTGAAAAATATATACGGAGTGCCCGCAATGATGACGAGAAAGCTGCCCATCATTGCACTTGCCACCGCACCTGGCAAAGCAGGTGTCGGCGTCATTCGCATTAGCGGACCTCAGCTTTTGCCTATGGCCATGGCCTTGTTTAATAAGGCGCTTAAGCCTCGGCAGGTCAACTTGCTGACACTTAGAGATGCGCAGGGCGAGTCCATCGACCAACTCCTCGCTATTTACTTTGCAGCACCCGCCTCTTTTACGGGTGAAGATGTCCTCGAGCTGCAATGCCATGGTGGACCGCAGCTTTTAGAGTTAGTCATGAAGCGATGTCTTGAGTTGGGAAAAGATCAAGGCTTGGTAATTGCCGAGCCCGGCGAATTTTCTTTACGAGCCTACCTGAACAACAAAATTGATTTAGCCCAAGCGGAGGCGATTGCAGATTTAATCGACGCTCAAAGTGCGGCAGCGGTACGTGGCGCAGCACGCTCCTTGCAAGGCGCCTTCTCAAGTGACATCAACAGTCTGATTGAAGAGATCACTCAGCTGCGCATTTTGGTGGAGTCAACCCTAGACTTCCCCGAGGAGGAGATTGAGTTCTTAGAGAATGCTCAAGCCCGCGAACGCGTGAGCGCTGTTATGAAAAAGTTGTATGCGCTGAGGGAGGGGGCGAAACAAGGCAAAATTTTGCGAGACGGCATCCAGCTGGTTTTGGCTGGCGCGCCTAACGTTGGGAAAAGCTCTCTTCTGAATCTCCTAGCTGGCGAGGAGGTGGCAATTGTTACGCCTATCGCAGGAACCACAAGAGACCGCGTTAAGGAGAGCATTACCATCGGCGATGTTCCTATGCACATCATTGATACCGCAGGCTTGCGTGAAACCAGCGATCTAGTTGAGGCCAAGGGGATCGAAAGATCATGGGAGGCCATTGGGGCAGCAGACCTAGTTATTTTTCTGAAAGATTCAAACTCTACGGAAACAAGCGATAGCGCCGAAATTTTGGAGCTAAAAGCGCAAATACTGAAAGCGCTCCCGCCTAAGTGCCCCGTACTGGAGGTCAACAATAAATCAGATCTATTGGGTGACACCATTCTTAATCAAGATGGAAAGCAAGCTTTGTTCATTTCAGCCAAGACGGGCGAGGGCATCGAGGTTCTAAAACAGAAAATTTTAGAGTTGGTAGGCTGGGGCGGCTCTCAGGAGGGTGTGATTGTGGCGCGCAGGCGGCACTTAGATTGCTTAGATAGGGCTACTACCCACCTAGAGCAATCTCAGCAATTTGCCGCTAATGGCAATGTATCGCTGGAGTTATTTGCAGAAGAGCTCCGTTTGGCACAAGATCAACTCGGACAAATTACTGGGAAGCTACTCCCAGACGATCTTTTAGGCAAGATATTTAGTCAATTTTGTATTGGCAAATAAAAGACTTGCTCTTGGCAGCTTAGTCCATAAAAAAGACGCCCGAAATGTTAAAATAGTGTGATCAAAAATATTACATTTCATAGGATTCACATGACCGTCAATAGCAATACGCCTGAGTACGTAAAAAACCAAAAGCTGATTCAATGGGTTGCAGATGTAGCCGCCTTAACCAAGCCAGACAAAATTCGCTGGTGCGACGGCTCCCAATCTGAATATGATGAATTTTGTGAATTGTTGGTAAGCGCAGGCGTGTTCAAGCGCCTTAACCCTGCTAAACGCAAAAATGCTTTCTTAGCATTGTCAGATCCTGATGATGTAGCTCGCGTAGAAGACCGCACCTTTATCTGCTCTGCAAATAAAGAGGATGCGGGCCCAACTAACAACTGGGTTGAGCCAAGCGAAATGCGCGCAACCCTCGAACCATTATTTGATGGTTGCATGCGCGGTAGAACAATGTATGTAGTGCCATTCTCTATGGGCCCAATTGGTTCTCCAATTGCGCACATCGGTGTTGAGCTTTCTGATAGCCCATATGTTGCTATCAATATGCGCTTGATGACCCGCATGGGCAAGGCGGTCATTGATCAGCTTGGCGCTACCGGCGAATTTGTTCCTTGCATTCACACTGTTGGTAAGCCATTGGCCGCCGGTGAAAAAGACGTTGCTTGGCCTAATAACAAAACCAAGTACATCGTGCACTATCCAGAGACACGCGAAATTTGGTCTTTCGGATCTGGTTATGGTGGCAACGCTTTGTTGGGTAAAAAATGTTTCGCATTGCGCATTGCATCTAACATGGGACGCGACCAAGGCTGGCTCGCTGAGCATATGTTGATTTTGGGTGTAACGTCCCCCGAGGGCAAGAAGTATCACATTGCCGCGGCATTCCCATCAGCCTGCGGAAAAACCAACTTCTCCATGATGATTCCCCCAAAGGGATTTGAGGGCTGGAAAGTCACCACAGTCGGTGACGACATTGCATGGATCAAGCCGCGCAAAGATGCCGTAACGGGTAAGACGCGTTTATTTGCTATCAACCCAGAGTCTGGTTACTTTGGCGTTGCTCCAGGAACAAACCGTCAAACCAATCCAAACTGCTTAGATTCATTAAACCAAGATGTGATCTTCACTAACGTCGGTTTAACTGATGATGGTGATGTGTGGTGGGAAGGTTTGACTGAGACACCTCCAGCACACTTAATTGACTGGCAAGGTAAAGACTGGACTCCTGCTGATGGCGCCGCTGGTCGTAAAGCTGCCCACCCAAACTCACGCTTTACTGTAGCCGCTACAAATAACCCTGCGGTTGATCCTAATTGGGATAATCCGGAAGGCGTAGCAATTGATGCGTTCTTGTTTGGCGGTCGTCGCTCAAACACAGTCCCATTGGTGAGCGAAGCGCGTGATTGGGTGGAAGGTGTTTACATGGCCGCAACAATGGGCTCTGAAACCACTGCCGCGATTACTGGCCAAGTAGGTGTTGTACGTCGCGATCCATTTGCAATGATTGCATTTGCTGGTTACAACATGAGCGACTACTTCCAACATTGGTTGAATATCGGTAGCAAGCTTGCAGCCGATGGCGCTGTATTGCCAAAGATCTATTGCGTGAACTGGTTCCGCAAGGATGAAAATGGCAAATTTATTTGGCCTGGCTTTGGTGAAAATATGCGCGTACTTTCTTGGATTTTGGGCCGTGCTGAAGGTACGGCTAAGGGTACAGAGACCGCATTTGGTATCTGCCCAGAACACGCTGATATGCATTGGGATGGTCTCGATTACTCAGTAGAGAAGTTTGAGAAAGCCATTGCCGTTGCTACAGGCGACTGGAAAAATGAGCTCGAACTTCATTCAGAGTTATTTGCGCATTTAGGCGAGCGCTTGCCAAAAGAGCTGATCGAAGCCCGTAGCAAAATCGAGAAGCGCTTAAACGCCTAGGCGCCCCTAGAAATTTAAGAAGCTTTTTCAACATCATCATTATTGAATGACCTCACCCCAACACCATGACATTGTGGTGATTGGGGCAGGCATTGCGGGTGCGTGCATTGTCAGTGAGTTACTCGAGCGCGGTCAAGCAGTTTGCATTGTTGACTCTGCTCTCCGCCCTGCATCTGCATGTTCAAGTCACGCATACGCCATTGCCCATCCTCATGTTGGACGAGGCGCCCCTCGCTTATTACGCTTAACCCGCATTGCATTTTTGATGGCAGAGGCTCGCTGGGGAAAGGTCTGGAAACAGCATGGCATCTTTCAACCAAACAAGAGAGACAGAGATTTCAGTCGTGACGATATCGCTACTTATCTGAAATCACTGGATCTCGATGAGGACATGGCTCAAGCACTTTATGCAAATGAGGCATTACAAATCTGCGGTATTAATCAAGACGGCATTTGGCTTCCACGAGGCGCGTCACTCAATTTATCTGAGGTAGCGCAGGAGGCCCTAAAGCCCCACCCAAAGTTGACATGTCACTGGAATACCCCTGTAGCTCGACTAGAGAAAGTCGATGCGGGCTGGCAGTTAATTAACTCTCAAGATCAGCCCATCATGACGGCTAGCAAAGTCGTGATAGCGGCAGCATTAGAAACCAAAAGCTTGGCTGCAAGCATAGACGTACGACTTCCTTTGAGGCCGGTTCGCGGACAGCTAAGCATTTTTTCTCTTGATCAAAATAGTTCGTGGGCACCAAAACTGCCTCTCGTCGCGATATCTGGCGACGGCTACTGCTTGCCCGCAAAAAAATTGCCCGATGGAAGTTACGAGTGGATAGCGGGCTCTAGTTTTGATGAGGACAAATCGGATCTTCGAGATTGGAATTCAAGCGATGACTTTAATCGCGAGCAAGCAAAAGGGTTATTAAATTATCTAGAGGGCGATGCAGAGGAACTTCAAAAGGCGGGAAGCTTTGTGGGCATTCGCTGTGTTGCGGGCGACCGTTTGCCAATCATTGGTGCGCTAACTCAACGCCCAGGAATATTTTTAGCAACAGCCCTGGGGTCGAGAGGCGCACTTTGGTCAGCCTTAGCGGCTAAGCTGGTTACAGCTCAAGTGCTCGAAGACGATTTCGCTTTGCTGGCTCGCTTAGGTTTTGCTACAGACTTGGTTGCAGCACTGGCGCCTGCACGTTTCTTTGCTGGCGCTTTAGCATCAGAACCTGCTTTAGGTGCTTTTGCCTCAAACTCAAAACCAATTTTGCCATCAGCGCCCAAGGCAAGATAAGCCTTAAAGCCACGGCCAGTTCGGTTAGATTTGAAGTTCGTTAGCAGATCGGTTTTGCCCTCGGTAAGCAATTTTTGAACTTGCTCAGCAGAAATTTCCTGTTGTAAAACAACCTTACCGGTTTTGAAATCACATGACTTATCTGGGCCGGTGTTTCTTTCGCACAAGTAGCGCATGCCATCTTCGTATACAGCACCAGAACACTTGGGACATACGCCTAAAGCCTGTCGGCCAGTAAAGTCGATTGCCTCAGATTCATCTTCTTGAGTATTGCCAAAATCAAATTCAAGCTTAAAGCCTGCATTTGGATAATCAGCATCATCTTCAGGAATTTCGCTTAACTTAATAATTGCTGCAAATGGCCTACCTATCTTGCTGCGGAATCCCTGCAATGGCCCAATGGTTTTTTCACGCAGCAGCTCTTCTACCTCGGGATATTCAAATGCACGGCCACCCGGAGTTTTGCTAATCGTAAATCCACACTTCTCGCATGCAAAGCGGCGATAGTTTTCTTTAACAGCGCCTTTGCAGTGAGGACACGGCGTAGACATGGTTGCATAGTCACCGGGAATGGTGTCGCTGTCATACTCTTTAGCGCGCTTGACGATGCGTTGCGTCATCTGCGCAATTTCTTGCATGAAGGTATCGCGATTCATCTCACCACGCTCAATCAGGGAGAGTTTATTTTCCCAGCTGCCTGTGAGATCGGGCCTGGTTAATTCTTCAACATCTAAGCCGCGCAAGAGCGTCATCAATTGGAATGCTTTAGCAGTTGGTATTAGCTCACGTGCTTCGCGCACCATATACCGCTCTGCCAGCAGACCTTCAATAATGGCGGCACGGGTTGCAGGTGTACCTAAGCCTTTTTCTGCCATGGCTTCGCGCATGTCATCATCATCTACCCATTTGCCAGCACTCTCCATTGCCGATAACAAAGTTGCTTCGGTATAGCGCGCTGGTGGCTTGGTTTTTAATGGGATCGCCGCAATAGATTCATTTTGGACGGTTTCGCCTTCTTGCACAGCTACTAGCTCATCATCCGCTTGATTGGATCTGCCATATACCGTTAGCCAACCCGGCGTGACCAGTACGCGACCTTCAGTTTTAAAGTGATGTCCCGACGCTTCAGTGATACGAGTGGTGACGCGGAATTCGGCTGCTGGATAAAAGACCGCTAAGAAGCGACGGACAACCAAGTCATATAGTTTTTGTTCTGGTTCGCTGAGGGTTTTTGGGGACTCTAGGGTAGGAATGATCGCAAAGTGGTCGGATATTTTTGAATTATCAAAAATGCGTTTGTTCGGTTTGATCCAGCCATATCCTGCCTTAGCTTTTGGATCCTTGGGATCACCTTGTAAGATTTGTTTAGCGAAAGAGCGATATTCTTGTGAGTTTTCAGCCAAGTTTTCCATGGTCTGTTTCACGGTATCTAAATAATCTTCAGGCAAGGCCTTAGCATCAGTACGTGGATAAGTCAGCACTTTATGGCGCTCATAAAGCGCTTGGGCCAAGCCCAAAGTATTTTTAGCAGAGAACCCAAAGCGCGCATTTGCTTCACGTTGTAGGCTCGTTAAATCAAACAGTTGAGGCGCTAATTGAGTTGCTGGCTTGGCTTCTTCTTTAACGCTCGCTTTTTTATCGCGACACGCAGCCACAATACTTTGTGCGGCAGCTTCACTCCAGAGACGATTCTCGCGTGCATCTGGAGCCGCAGTATCTTTCTTAAATTTAGGATCAAACCAGCGTCCTTCATATACGCCAGCCGCAGCAACAAATTCTGCCTTCACTTCCCAATAGTCTTTGGAGATAAATTTACGAATGAGTTCTTCACGCTCAACTACGATTGATAGTGTGGGCGTCTGTACTCGACCTACTGTCGTTAGAAAGAATCCACCACTCTTGCTGTTGAATGCTGTCATGGCGCGAGTGCCATTGATGCCAACTAACCAATCCGCTTCTGAGCGGCAGCGTGCCGCGTCTGCGAGGGGTTGCATATCAGTATCGCTGCGTAGGGAAGCAAAGCCATCTCGAATAGCTGCTGGCGTCATAGATTGCAGCCAGAGTCGTTTAATAGCCTGCGGTGCTTTTGCATGCTGTGCAATTAAGCGGAAGATCAACTCGCCTTCGCGACCTGCGTCACATGCATTAATGAGTTGATTGATGTCTTTGCGCTTAATGAGCTTTTGTAATACCTTTAGTCGCGATTCAGTTTTAGCAATTGGGCGTAAGTCAAAATAGGGCGGAACAACTGGAAGATTTGCAAACGACCATTTGCCACGCTTGACATCAAATTCTTCAGGTGCGGCAATTTCCAGTAGATGGCCAACTGCAGAGGAGACAACAAAGTCATCGCTCTCGAAATAGTCCTCATATTTAGTGAAGCCGCCCAAGGCCTTAGCGATGTCATTCGCGACGGAGGGTTTCTCCGCAATGATCAGGGTTTTAGGTTGATCAACGCTTGAAGTCTTGGAGCTGGTTTTTTTGGTAGATGCTTTAGTTGCCACGCGTTTTGCCTAAATTTGAGCTTGAAATGATGTTTTTATGGGTGAAAACGGGTGACCAATTTAAACTAGATCCTGGCTAGACCTTTTCCACGCCCTTTTTTATTATTAACCGATAAATTGACAAAAGTCCAAAAACCTCATTTTTGGGGCTTTAGCGAGACCCTATTAAAGCCCCAATTTTTTCTTAAAATAGCATTTTAAATGCCTTTAAATGAGGTTTTTGACCATTTTGGCAGATCCTCGAGGATGTCTTGTGGGGATTGAACTAGCTTGGCGCCTTGCTGCAGTAGTTGATGGCAGCCCTTAGAAAGTGGGCTGTGTATTGACCCAGGAATCGCAAAAATCTCACGACCAAGCTCACAACCTAGCCTGGCTGTAATGAGCGAACCAGAGCGCTCGGCCGCCTCAATCACGAGTATTCCAAGGGATAAGGCCGCAATGATGCGGTTCCTGCGCGGGAAGTGCCAAGCTTTTGGCCCCAGACCTGGAGCTAGCTCAGACACCAAGAGCCCACTGTTGGCGATGGCTTGGGCCAGAACTAAATGCTCTCGTGGATACACAATATCTAGCCCACTACCGCACACCGCTATGGTTCGATGCACTTGATTTTGCCCAAGTGCGCCTCGGTGAGCCGCCCCATCAACACCTCTGGCCAGTCCGGAAATAATGAGAAAGCCCTCGGCAGATAGGGCTTGCGCAAAATAGTAAGCATTCTTGATTCCTTCCGGGCTAGCAGCGCGTGACCCCACAATGGCAATCATGGGCAAATCTAATAGGCGTATATCCCCATTTATATAGAGTGAATTGGGCGGATCAGATAAATCCAAGAGACGAGCTGGGTAGTCGGGGGTATTTCGATGAATTTGGATGATGTTTGGATTTTTAGGTGTGCGCATATGGCAATTTTCAGCATGGGGCTACAGAGAACTATCGGGACAGTCTGATTACTCTGTTGGATAATTCCGATATGGCTTTATTAACCGTCCTTTGTTATCCAGATCCACGCCTACATAAGGTTGCCAAACCTGTAGCGATGGTAGATGCACGCATCAAAAAAATTGTGGCCGATATGGCCGAGACAATGTACGAGGCTCCCGGTGTTGGTTTAGCTGCAACCCAGGTAGACGTTCATGAGCGCATAGTCGTAATTGATATTTCTGACAACCAAGATCAACTCATGGTGTTTATTAATCCAGAGTTAGTTTGGGCAAGCACAGAAAAAAAATCTTGGCGCGAGGGCTGCCTCTCTGTGCCTGAATATTATGATGAAGTAGATCGCCCAGCAGTCGTCCGAGTTAAGGCGCTAGATATCAACGGCGAAGAATTTGAAGTCGAGGCAGACGGCTTGTTAGCAGTTTGTTTGCAGCATGAGATGGATCACTTGCAAGGCAAGGTATTTGTTGAGTACCTCTCGATGTTGAAGCGCAATCGTATTTCTCTCAAGATGAAAAAGCGCGCAAAAGAATTAGTAGGCGAGCGCTAAGCGCCCAATGAAAATTGTTTTTGCTGGCACTCCGGAGTTTGCTGCACAAGCAATGCGTGCAATAGAAAAATCTGGCCATCAAATTGTGCTAGCGCTAACGCAGCCAGATCGTCGTGCAGGTCGCGGCATGCATCTTCAAGCGAGCCCTGTAAAAGTATTTGCACAAGAGAAAAATATTCCGGTGTTGCAGCCCGAAACGCTCAAGCAGAATCATGCAGACTTGCAGAAAAGAACGACAGCTCAAGAGGCGTTTCAATATTTATTCGACATTGATTTTGATGCAATGGTAGTTGTTGCTTACGGACTAATTCTTCCTCAAGTCATTCTTGATCTTGCTTCTCAGAATGGGAGGCATGGTTGCTTTAATATTCATGCCTCTCTGCTACCAAGGTGGCGTGGTGCAGCACCAATACAGCGCGCCATTGAGAGCGGTGATGCCCTCACGGGTGTGAGCATCATGCAAATGGATGCGGGCCTCGATACTGGCGACACCGTTCTTGTGGGCGATCTAAAAATCACACCTCAAGAAACTAGCGCATCACTACATGACCGTTTAGCAGCCTTGGGTGCCGAGTTGATGGTTAATGCTCTGAATGACTTAAGCGAAGGCATCGCAATCTCAAGAACTCCGCAGCCTATAGAGGGAGTTACTTATGCAGAAAAAATATTAAAGAGTGAAGCTGAAATTGACTGGCATTTAAGCGCTATAGAAATCGATCGACGTATTCGAGCATTCAATCCATTTCCTGGATCCACCAGCAGTTTGAATGGTGAGCAAATGAAATTTTGGAACTCTTGTTTGCCTAGTAAGGCGGAAATATACCAAGATGCCACCCCAGGACAGATCTCGGGCTTTAGTGAAGATGGTGTGTATGTTCAGTGCGGCGATGGCGTGATTGAAATCTTAGAGATGCAAAAGCCTGGCGGAAAAAAAAATAGCGCGAGTACTTGTTTGCAGGGCTATCGTACGCAGGAAAAAATAATGCAGTTCAAGAAAGAGTAATTTGACCGATCAAAAAACACCACGCAGTCTTCCGCTATCAGAGGCAATCACTATTTCTGCGCAAGCAATTGGTGAAGTGATGGTGGGTCGATCGCTTACCGAAGTGTTGGATCAGCTCGAGGCCCATGAGCGGCCGATTGTTCAAAGTCTCACATTTGATGCCTTACGCAAGTGGGTGAGATCACATGAGTTCATTCAGCAATTTATTCCAAAGACGCCCCCACCAGAGGTGGAGCACTTATTAAGTGTTGCGATTGCTTTATTTTTGCAAAGTGGGTCTGATGGCAAGGGTTATGCAGCGCATACGATCGTTGATCAAGCTGTAAAAGCTTGTAGTGAATATGAGCCAACGATGTATGCCAAGGGTCTGGTGAATGCAGTACTTCGCAAGGTGAGCCTCGCGGTGCAGGCTGAGAATGATAAGCCTTACCCACCAGACCCCATTCCCATGTTTTTCCCGCCCTGGTGGCGAGCTAGCTTGAAGAGAAACTATTCAAAAGCCTGGCAAGCCATGCTGATTCAGCAGGCTCAACGAGCCCCCTTGGTTTTGCGGGTAAATGCTCAACAACATACGCGCAAGGGATATCAAGAGATATTGCATGAGGCTGGTATCGCAGCCGAACCAATTGATAGTGTTGCTGGAGTCATATTAGATTCTGCTTTGTTATTACATGAGGCGGTACCAGTTTCAGACTTACCGGGCTTTTATAGTGGCGCGGTCTCTGTTCAAGATGCGGGCGCACAAATTGCGGCTGTATTGCTGGATCCTAAACCGGGTGAGCATATATTGGATGCCTGTGCTGCACCTGGTGGAAAAACTGCCCACTTACTAGAGTTGGCACAATGCGATATGACTGCTTTGGAGTTGGACGGTGAGCGCCTCGGAAAAATCGGCGGTAACTTAGACCGCTTGCGCTTGCAGTCTGATGCCGTTCGCGTGGTGCGTGGCGATGCCTCAAAGGCAGCATGGTGGGATGGCAAGTTATTTGACAAAATTCTTTTGGACGCGCCTTGCTCTGCCTCGGGCATTGTTGCAAGGCACCCGGATATTCCGTTTTTGCGGCGTGAGGCTGATATTAAGGCCTTGCAACTGAGGCAGCGCGCTATTTTGGAGCAAGCCTGGAAGATCCTGAAGATCGGCGGCACACTTTTATATGTAACTTGCTCTGTCTTCCCAGAGGAGGGTGAGGAGCAGGCGACGTGGTTTGCTGCAGAGCATGCTGATGCATTACGATTAGGCGCACCTGGGCAAATTTTGCCTGCTGAGCTAAATGACGGTTTTTACTATGCTTTGTTTAAGAAAAATGGGCCATGAGCCAAGGCATTAAACAATTCACCCTTTGTGTTTTGATGGCTCTGAGCCTATTTTCTGTCGCGGCAAGTGCAGAGGGAATTAAGCTTAAAACCGCCGATCTGGAGCGGGTGGATAACGATTGGCTTCTGAATGCCACATTTAAGATTGAGCTAACCCCGGGCTTAGAAGATGCTGTTCAAAAAGGCATTGTTTTGTATTTCCAAACTGAGTTTGATTTAACGCGGTCGCGTTGGTATTGGTTTGATGAAAGGCCTGCGCTTGCTCAGCGATCAATACGCCTCTCTTATCAGCCAATGACTCAGCAATACCGCATTGCTTCCGAAGGCTTTACCTTTTCCGCGAACACGATATTTGAGGCTTTGCAAGCCGTGGGAAGTATTGGGGGTTGGCGTGTAATTGATGGCAGTCAAATTGATTCGAGTAAGTCTTACACTGCAGCGTTAAGAATGAGCTTAGACTTAAGTAAGCTGCCCAAGCCATTTCAGGTAAATGCGCTCAACAATCGCGATTGGAATATCTCAAGCGACTGGGTGCGCTTTCCGTTTTCACCAAATGGCCCTAACTTGATTAAACGATGAAGATATCTTTAGACTTCATTGGGTCAAATGCGTTTGAGAAAGATGCCTGGAAAAGGCGTGCGTTGCCCATGGCCATGGTGTTGATTGGCGCCTTTGCGCTTTTATTGTTGGCACTTTTATCAATTGCAACGTCCAATACCGAGTTTTTCGATAATTACTTTATTTGGCTTTATGCAGCCAATGTGGTGGTTGGAATCTGTCTGACATTGGTCATTTTGACCCTGGTGATTGTGATTGCGATTCGTTGGCGTAAGGGTCGCTTTGGAACCCGCTTAGTCGCAAAGTTGGCAATGATTTTTGCATTAGTTGGTGTTGTCCCGGGATTAATTTTGTATGGAGTTTCTCTTCAGTTCGTATCCCGCAGTATTGAAACCTGGTTCGATGTTCAAGTAGAGTCCGCACTGGATGCCGGCCTTGAATTAGGGCGCGTTACCTTACGGGTTGCCCAAGAAGAAATTCTGGCCGAGGGAAACTATATTGCCGAGCAAATCGTCGCAGTTCCCTCAGGCACTAGCTCAGAGCAGGTTGCAGCTATAGTGATGAGGGCTCGCAACCAATTTGGTATTCAAGAGGTAAGCCTATTTAACATTGGGCGTAGTCTAATATTGACAAGCGAGTCACGGCCTAATAAATATTTTCCTGCACCCGGCTCCGAGGTGATTGCAGATGCTTTTAAAAAGAAGGGCGCCACTTTTATAGATCAAATTGAAGTGGATGGTGGCCAGCGCGGTTATCGAGTTAGGGCGATTGTGCCGATTATTCGTAAAAAACAGGCCTCTGGCAAAGATATAGAAGATAAATATTTTTTGCAGTTAGTGCGATTCATTCCTGGGCCGTTAGCTAAGAATATTGTTGCGGTTGAGTCAGCCTATAGCGACTATCAAGAGAAGTCATTGGGCCGGACCGGTTTGCGAAAAATGTTTGTGGGTACCTTGACCTTAACCCTGTTCTTTGCCTTATTTGTTGCTGTTACTTTGGCCTTAATTCTGGGTCGTCAGCTGGCTCGGCCCCTACTGATGCTTTTAAAAGGAACGCAGGCTGTTGCGCAAGGCGATTTATCACCTAAGCCAGAGTTAGATACGGGTGACGAGCTAGGAATGTTGACGCGCCAATTTAATGTGATGACCCGTCAGCTTGCCGACACCAGAACTTCCCTACAAGAGTCTAAATCATTTTTGGAAACAGTATTGGGTAACTTAACTGCCGGCGTTTGCATCTTCGATAAGAATTTCAATATGGTTTCTAGTAATGCTGGAGCTGATCGTATCTTTGGACAAGATTTAACACAAATGGATGGGCGCCCATTGAGTGATAGCCCCAGCCTTATCGAGTTTGATCAAGCCATTAAAGAGGGGTTTGCCACCATGAAGCTGGCTGTCGGCGTAGAAGGTGATCAAACAGCAAAAGATAAAGATACATCAGCGCCAGTATGGCAAAAGCAGATTCAGCTTCATAGTACGAACGAGTTTGAAAACGAACTTGGCGTTACTTTGTTTATTCGTGGCACTGAATTGACCCCAGATCTGCGTATGGTGGTGTTTGATGACATCACTGACGTAGTGAGTGCACAGCGCTCGATTGCTTGGAGTGAGGTGGCTAGACGTTTAGCCCATGAGATTAAGAATCCATTAACCCCAATACAGCTCTCAGCAGAGAGGTTGCAGCATAAGTTGGCCGGCAAGTTGAGCCCTGAGCAGGAGGAGATGATGAATCGCAGTACGGAAACCATCATTGGGCAGGTACAGGCCATGAAACAAATGGTGAATGATTTCAGGGACTTTGCCAAGACGCCAAGCCCGCAACTGAAGCCTGTTTCGATCAATACTTTGACACAAGAGATTCTGGGTTTGTATGAAGGAAGCCCCATAAAGACCCAGCTGGACCCACGCACCCCAAATATTATGGGCGACCCAACGCAACTCAGACAAATTATTCATAATCTTTTGCAAAATGCCCAAGATGCTACTCTTGAGGGCGCTCATCAATCTGAGCCGGTTGAAGTAAAAACAGAATTAGTGCCTTATGGCGAATTGAATGGTGTGCCACAAAATGCAGTGCGTTTAACAATAAGTGATAGCGGCTCAGGTTTTCCAGCTAAGATATTGGCAAGAGCCTTTGAGCCCTATGTAACAACGAAGAGTAAGGGCACTGGATTGGGATTGGCGGTAGTGAAGAAAATAGTAGATGATCACGGAGCCAAAATCGAAATCCGCAACCGCATGCAGGCGGATGAGGTAATCGGTGCAAAAGTATCAATATTGTTTATGAATCTGGCAAAAGAGGCAGCATAAGAATGGCAAGTATTCTGGTAGTCGACGATGAGATGGGGATTCGTGAGCTTCTCAATGAGATTCTGACGGATGAGGGCCACACTGTGTATGCGGCTGAGAGCGCTATGCAGGCCCGTACAATTCGTGAACAAATGCGCCCAGACCTTGTCTTGCTTGATATTTGGATGCCAGATGTCGATGGAATTAGTTTATTGAAAGAGTGGTCTAAGACTGGGCAGCTCACTATGCCTGTAGTGATGATGTCAGGGCATGCCACGATTGATACAGCTGTTGAAGCCACTCGTATAGGCGCACTCAATTTCTTAGAAAAGCCAATTGCACTCCAAAAGTTACTTAAGACGGTGAGCAAGGCCTTAGAAAGCTCGCCTAAGTATGTTGAGTCCGCCGAAGAAAAAGTGTCAGTGGCGCTTTCATCAAGCCCAAGTACAAAAGCAGTGGTCAGCGAACAGGCCTCTCAAGTTCAGAGTGGTGAGTACATCAGCGGGATTGCAAAAACCTATTTTGATTTGCCGCTTCGCGAAGCCAGGGACTTATTCGAAAAAGCGTACTTCGAGCATCAAATGATCATCATGGGTGGCAGCATGACCAAAATTTCTGAATACACTGGCCTAGAGCGTACCCACCTATATCGCAAGCTAAAAGCTTTGGGAATCGACACCTCGCGCAATAAAACTGAACAATAAGGCGCTTTACCCATCATTGCCGCGAATGATCTAGAGGCTGTTGATACAGCACACGGCATCAGCGTTGCGACGGATAATAGCGCCCATATCATTTCGGAATTATTCCCATGGAAATAAAGGTTAATTTTCTCGATAAGCTACGCCTTGAAGCCAAGTTCGATGACTTTACGGTAATTGCTGATCAGCCCATCCGTTACAAAGGTGACGGTTCAGCCCCGGGGCCTTTTGATTATTTCTTAGCTTCGTCAGCCTTGTGTGCCGCTTATTTTGTAAAGCTGTATTGCGATACGCGCAATATCTCAACTGAGCACATTCGTCTTTCTCAAAATAATATTGTCGACCCAGAAAATCGTTACCAACAGATTTTCAAAATTCAGGTTGAACTGCCAGAAGATATTTCTGCCAACGATCGTCAGGGCATTGTGCGCTCCATCGAGCGCTGCACCGTGAAGAAGGTAGTGCAAGCAGGCCCAGAGTTTGTCATTGAAGTAGTTAAAAACCTAGATGCAGATGCGCAAACTTTATTGGCTTTAAAGCCAGATCCAAACTTGAGCACTTATATTGCCGGCAAGGATTTACCGCTAGAACAAACTATTGCCAATATGTCTGGCGTGTTGGCCAATCTGGGAATGAAGATTGAAATCGCCTCATGGCGCAATTTAATTCCGAATGTATGGTCTTTGCATATTCGCGATGCTCACTCACCAATGTGCTTTACCAATGGCAAAGGCTCTACAAAAGAAAGCGCCCTTGCTTCAGCCTTAGGCGAGTATATCGAGCGACTGAGCAATAACCATTTCTATGCAGGTGCATTCTGGGGCGAAGAGATCGCTAATAGTGCTTTTGTTCACTACCCGAATGAGCGCTGGTTTAAGCAGGGCCCTAAAGATGCCTTACCCAAAGAAATACTGGATGAGTATTGCCTCGGAATTTTTAACGCTGATGGCGAGTTACGTGGCTCACATTTAATTGATACCAATTCTGGTAATGGCGAGCGCGGGATTTGTTCCTTGCCTTATATGCGCCAGTCAGATGGTGAGACTGTGTATTTTCCATCGAACCTGATTGAAAACCTCTATGTCAGTAATGGTATGAGCGCTGGCAATACGCTGGCTGAAGCCCAAGTGCAGTGCTTATCTGAGATATTTGAGCGAGCAGTTAAACGTGAAATCCTTGAGCGTGAGATTTCCTTGCCGGATGTTCCGCAGGAGGTGCTTGCAAAGTACCCCGGTATCTTGGCAGGCATTCAGGGCCTTGAGGAGCAGGGCTTTCCAGTATTGGTAAAGGACGCTTCACTGGGTGGCGTATATCCAGTCATGTGCGTTACCTTGATGAACCCAAGAACAGGTGGCGTATTTGCTTCGTTCGGCGCACATCCCAGTTTAGAGGTGGCATTGGAGCGGAGTTTGACTGAGCTACTTCAGGGGCGTAGCCTAGAGGGCCTCAATGATTTGCCCCCGCCTACTTTTATAAGTGAAGCAGTTGCTGAGCCAAATAATTTTGTTGAGCATTTTATTGATTCAAGCGGCATCGTCTCTTGGCGTTTCTTTAGTAAAAGATCAGACTATGAGTTTGTTGAATGGGACTTCTCCGGCAAAGGTGAAAACTCGAATGAAGAAGAGGCAGAAACCTTGTTCGGCATTCTTAAATCTATTGGCAAAGAAGCTTACCTTGCGGTGTATGACCAGCTAGGGGCAATAGCATGTCGAATCTTAGTGCCAGGCTACTCCGAGGTTTACCCAATTGAAGATTTAGTTTGGAACAACACGAATAAAGCATTGCTATTCCGCGCCGATATTTTAAATATATCGAATTTAGATGACGAAAGTCTAAGCTCACTACTTGAGCGTTTAGAAAATAATGAGCTAGATGAGCACGGTGACATCGCCACGCTAATCGGTATCGAGTTTGATGAAAATACACCCTCGGGTCAGCTCACAGTGTTGGAGTTAAAGCTACTTATTCATCTTGCTTTGAGGCAAATTGATGAGGCTCATGAGCTCGTTGGCGCTTTCCTTCAGTACAACGACAATACAGTCGAGCGTAAATTGTTTTATCAGGCTTTAAATGCAGTATTAGAGATAGCGCTAGATGATGACTTAGAGCTTGATAACTACATAGTCAATTTACGAAGAATGTTTGGTAACGAGAGAATGGATGCTGTAGTGGGGTCCGTAGATGGAACTACCCGCTTCTATGGCTTGACCCCTACAAGCATGAAGCTGGAGGGCCTTGATAGGCATCACCGCTTGATCGACAGCTATAGAAAAATACATGCCGCTAGAGCTAAGTTGACAGTCACTACCAGCTAGGCCTTGAAGCAAGAGCTCCCGGCCGCGTAATATTAGTACTTATCCAAGACTTAAGTGGAATTAGCCCGATTTTCCGGCGGGAACACACTTTCATTTATAATTCCAACTCTTGGCCTGGTAGCTCAGTCGGTAGAGCAGAGGATTGAAAATCCTTGTGTCGGTGGTTCGATTCCGCCCCGGGCCACCAAGATTCCATA
>ERZ1022785.2-NODE-2-length-62469-cov-18.993030_pt1 | contig 62469 bp, 58 predicted proteins | sample MGYA00521088_ERZ1022785 | MGnify/ENA primary metagenome ERZ1022785 (study PRJEB33162, sample SAMN09537587) | freshwater metagenome | isolation source: freshwater | place: Canada:Alberta | collected 2017-07 | study: EMG produced TPA metagenomics assembly of the... | reverse complement strand
AGTCGGCAGATTTTAAATCTGCTGTGTCTACCGATTTCACCACTCGGGCTCGCACGAGCAATAAAGCCGTACTAAATAAATCAAGACAAATATAATTTTAGCATGCGAGCCCTATCGGAGGCGGCAAGCCTGCTTTGATCAAGCCTGGGGTCTAGTTCAAGCAAACCCACTAAACTATTACTATGAAAATACCTACGCCAAGCTCAGGTCTTAAATCTGCCTTTAAAGGTATCTTTTTGCTTAGTTCTGCAGCTCTAGTCCTGATCATCGCTGCTGGAATAATCTACTTAATCTCCGCTCAAACGAATCCTTCTGGCAAGCGGATCATTAAGTCCCTCGGGGATTCCGTTTCGATTACCTTTGATGAGAGTGACATTCCCCATATTCAGGCAAAGAGCTCTACTGATGCACTCTTTGCCTTAGGCTATTTGCATGCTAGTGAACGATCCTGGCAAATGGAAATTAATCGCCGACTAGCCAGTGGGCGGCTCTCTGAAATCCTGGGGAAAGATACTGTCGGAATCGATCGCTTTATTCGGACACTGGGTATTAAGCACGCTGCAGAAAAACAGTTCGATCACTACCCTATTGCTACTAAGCGATTACTTCAGTCTTATGCGGATGGCGTTAACACTGGTAATGCACACTTAGGCTGGGCCCTGCCAGTTGAATACTTTTTAACTGGATCTAAACCAGGGCATTGGTCACCTACTGATAGCGTGGCGTGGATGTTGATGATGGCGCTCGATCTTGGCGGTAACTGGCAAAAAGAATTGCAACGCCTTGAACTCTCCCAGTTTTTAACTACCCAGCAGGTATGGGAAGTGATGCCAGCATATACACCGGGTGAGCCTGTGAGTAATGTTGACTTTGTCAAAATGTATCGAGATATCAATGTCTTTAATCCCAATCCACTCGCAAGAGATCAAAAGTCAACTAAACTACCTGCAACTGAATTAGCTGTCAATGAGGTTCCGGGCGGCAAGGAGGGCATCGGATCGAATAATTGGGCACTGAGCGGGAAACTGACGGCCTCAGGCAAGCCCTTGCTGGCAAACGACCCTCATCTAGGTCTATCAGCGCCTGCAATTTGGTATGTGGCCCACTTAGATGCGCCAGGCCTCAATGTCATTGGTGCGACCCTCCCTGGTATTCCAGGAGTGGTATTGGGCAGGACTGATAAGTTTGCCTGGAGCTTTACGAATACCGGCCCTGATGTTCAGGATTTATATATTGAGCAGCTCGATGCGAAAAATCCAGGAGTTTATCGAGGGCCCGAGGGCCCACTAGCTTTTAAAGTTCGCCAGGAAATAATCGATATCAAAGGCGAGCCTCCACTACGCTTCTTAGTCAAAGAAACACGGCATGGCCCAGTGATTTCTGAATCGTATGCACGGGCCAAGCGGGTGATCGATACCGATCGCTTTGTTTTAGCTTTACGCTGGACTGCCTTGGATGTTGAAAATCAATCTGTAGCTGGCTTGCTGGATATGAATCACGCCAAAGATTTAGGAACATTTAAGCAAGCACTACGCAAAAACTATGCGCCAATGCAAAACGTGGTGATGGCAGATGTAGATGGAAATATTTCTTATCAAGCGGCCGGTGTGGCACCCAAACGCACTTTGCATCAAGGACTGTATGGAGTGGCGCCAGCATTAGGCTGGGAAAAGCAATATGACTGGGCTGGATACATCCCCTTTGAACAACTACCCAATAGCAATAATCCTGACTCAAATTGGATTGCTACGGCTAACCAAAAAATCATTGCGAATAATGATCCGAATCCACTGACTGGCGACTGGGAGCTGCCAACTCGCTACGACAGAATTGTGGAGCTCATTAAGGGCAGATCAACGCACGACTTCGCTTCCATGCAAGCAATGCAAGCAGACACTCTATCTTTGGGTGCCACACCATTATTAGAATTATTTAAATCAGCGCAATCAACACATCCGCTAGCCCAACAAGCAATTGAGCTCAGCAAGAACTTTGATGGGGATATGAAAATCGATAGCGCTGGTGCACTGATATTTAATGCCTGGGCCGACCAACTCTCACGTAAACTCTTCTCGCGCTTAGGATATTTGTTCACCGAGAATTACGGTACACGCAGCTTTAGACATGCTCTAATTTTGCAATTACAAAATCCAAATAGTCCTTGGTGTAATGATCCCAAAACTGAACAGATTGAGAGTTGTGCTGACACTTCAAATGCAGCGTTTGATAAAGCGCTTGAACAACTGAGTACACAATTTGGCAACAACCCTAAAAATTGGGTTTGGGGGAATGCGCACATCGCAGTTTCAGAGCATCGTCCATTGAGCAAGGTGCCATTCCTGGGAAGTCTCTTTAATCTAACGCAAGCTTTTCCTGGTGATAGCTTTAGCATCAATGTGGGACTCCTCGAACTACTGAGAGCTGACAACCCTTTTGAAACTAAGCAGGCACCAAGCCTGCGGACGGTTTATGACTTATCGGATTTAGAGCAATCCCTCTTTATTTATCAATCTGGACAGTCTGGCTGGGTACAGAACAAGCTTTATCGCAATATGAGTGCACTCTGGGCTCGAAATGAATACCTACCCCTGCAAATGAAACCCCAAAAGGTCGGGCGTCAACTAGATCTGGCTATTAAGGAGAAATAAGCTGGGGGAGTTTAGAATAATTCTTAAGATACCAACTAGAATCTGAACTTACATTAATAATAATGCCACAACGCCACATATGATGAAAAAAATATACACACTCACTATTTTTACCACCTTATCCTTATTACCTTTCTCTAGCAGCTTTGCTGAGTGGAAAGAGTTAGGAGCAAATGCAGTGATGGTGGTGTATGTTGATCTTGATACGATAAGCACCTCCGGTGAAAAAGCACAAATCATGTCCATGCTCGACTTGAAGAAGCCGGGTGTTAATCCAAAAACAAAACAGCCCGTTAGCTCAATCATCGGCATCAATGAGTACAACTGCCCAGCCATTAGCTACCGCCCAATCGAATACAAAGAGTTCGCTGGCAATAAAGGTAGCGGTAAGGTAGTTTCAGATAACAAAACTCCCAATAGTGAATTTGAGCCCGTGGTAAGCGAGTCTTGGGCTGCTGGAGTTTTCAACGTTGTTTGCCAGCGTAAATAAACATCTCATTTTGAATACCCCTCAAAACAGTCCCAACCCATCGGGCTGGTCTGTTTTTGGAGGTTTAGTTCTCTGCCTCAATTTGGGTGGTTGTGCTGCGCCATTACTGGCTTTAGGAGGATCTGCCACTACAGCTGCAAGCTCTGCAGGCTCAGTAGTAGTATCGGCAGCAGTAGCGAATCCCTCGACTGCAGCTAGCGCTATCTCCACTGTGACTACTGGTAAATCCCCTTTAGAGCATGCCGCCTCAGCGGCAACTAAGCAAGATTGTAATTTTCTGAATGCCTTAGGGCCAAAGCCGATTTGCTCGGATATTCCCGTTCCTAAAATTAAAGATATGAGCGAATCCTATCCGGGACCAGCAGATAGAGTGCCTACCGCCAAATAAGCAATCTAAAATTGCATCCCACAAGCAATCCTTCTCTTATTTAAAGTCATGACTACAGAAAATTACTACCTCACACTGACCTGCCCCAATAGACCGGGTATTGTTGCAGCCGTTTCAACTTACATCTTTGAATTAGGTGGCGATATTGAGGAAGCTCAGCAATTTGATGACAAGGCTTCCAAACGATTCTTCATGCGCGTGAGCTTTAGCTGCGGTACGGATAGCCAATCTCTGAAGGCTGGCTTTGTAGAAATTGCTAAGCGCTTTGATCTTACTTGGAACTTGCGCTCTGTAAAAGATTTGAAGCGTGTGCTAATCATGGCATCCAAGCTAGATCATTGCTTGGTAGACCTTCTCTATCGTTGGCGTATTGGTGAGTTGCCAATGATTATCAGTGGAATTATCTCTAATCATCCGCGTGAGGTTTACTCTAGTATTGATTTTGCGGATATTCCGTTTTATCACTTACCGGTTACGCCAGAGACGAAGTCAGAGCAAGAGATGAAGCTCCTTGAGATTGCTACTGATGCAAAAGTCGACATGGTTATTTTGGCTCGCTACATGCAAATTCTGTCGGATGATTTATCCACGAAATTATCCGGTCGCTGCATCAACGTTCACCACTCATTCTTGCCAAGCTTTAAAGGTGCTAAGCCTTACCATCAAGCCCATGCTCGCGGCATTAAGTTGATTGGTGCAACCGCACACTTTGTGACGAGTGATTTAGATGAAGGTCCGATCATTGAGCAAGACGTCACTCGTGTTACCCATGGCGATACGCCTGAAGACTTAGTGCGTAAGGGCAGAGATTTGGAGCGCACCGTACTCTCACGCGCCCTGCGTTACTACTTGCATGACCGTGTCTTAATTAACGGCGCGACTTCAGTAGTCTTTTCAGACTAATCTCTTTTTAAGGCCGAACCCCTGGAGTTTCCAGGGGCATGCCTCTGGCTCGCCACATCAGAAATAACTCTAATTGAGCCATCTCTTGCGAGCCATATTCAAACTGTTTAGCACGAACACCGCTCATACAGTTCCGTAAACGCCTTTGTAAAGATCCCATAGTCTGCCATTCAATTCGGTAAATTGGGTAGGCAGTTGGGTGACCCTGAGGAATCAGGCTTCCCCCTAGTTTTAAGCCAGCGCGATCTTGATGACATTGGGCGCAAGATAAATTGAGCTGACCCATTCTTGTATTAAAGAACTGATGGCCTTGTTGCAGGTCTTTTTTGTTCTGAGGTGTTTCTTCAACAGCGATTGGCAAACCCTTGGATTGAGTTGCTACAAATGTCGTTAACGCTAGGAGCTCTTTACTCTCATAAGCGAGTGCAGGGGCTTCTTGTCGTGATGTACGACATTGATTAATTTGCCCCTCTAAGGTCTGCAACTTTCCTTTCTGCATCTTTGGAAACTGCGTTGCCACACCAGCCATCTTTTGCCCACTATCACCGTGACAGGATGCACAAGATACATTCTTGTTACCGATCTTTTCTTTCCACAGGCTGTGACCATCCATGACCCAAAATGCAGCGGGATTGAGATTGGAGTCATCTTGCATTGCCCGATTCTCTAGTGTCATTAGGTAGTAACTTGATTGCCGAGTATCTTTTGGAGCTTCAAGTGCTTGGCTGGAATCAACTCCAATCAAAATGACTAATAAGGGCAATACACGAAGGCAGAAAACAAACAGATTCACGAAACAGTAATTTGCGCTTGATTTACTGCCTCATAGCCACCATCTCCTACCCACTTGAATACAAGAGTACCGGAAGCTACTGCCTCGGTAGTAAAAATAATGAGGGGGTTAGCGCCAGTACCTGGATAAAAATCTGATCTGAATACTTCCTCGCCGTTGTATTGACAAGTAAAGAGTTGAATGATGTCGCGTGGAATCCGCTTGCCATCTTCAGTGTATCGATAGCCCGTTTCCATATCGTGCTGGGCGATTGCCCGAATTTCAATAATGGTACCTTTTTTTGCCTGGGCTGGCATCGTGATACCTGTGCGGGAGGTCTTACTCATATCATCTCCGTGCAGGCGGACAGAGTTACCAGGGTATCGGCATATCCCCGCCAAAAACTACCGTCACTCATTTGTGCAATAGCCCATACCCGTTGTGAGTCTGCCAACCTCACGCGAGTTGTTAACTCAGCGCGCCCAGAACGGGATGTGAAATACGCAGTAAAAATATTAGGGGATGGATTCTCTTCAGCAATCACATGCACCGCCTTAACGTAATCATTTGCTGTCATGGGGCTTTCTATAGAGAGCTTGAGAACCACCAAGTTGCCGCTCTCCACCAAAGGCGGAATCACCAAGTTCACTCGGCCATCACGAATCGTGTTGGAGCCGGCAATTTTTGCGATCGCTTCCATTGCCTCTGGCTTTTTAGCCATCGTCAAACTCGGAGCCATCCAACTAGATAGGCCAAAAAGACCCAGCGCAGATAAATACGTACGTCGACTCAGCTTGATGGGGTTTGAACGCGGATTGAACTCAGTCATATTGATTTCGTAATTACAGTTAGTTATTGAAGGCTTACTAAAAAAGCTACAACATCTTCTATCTCTTGGCCAGTAAGAATAGTCTGATCGACAAATTTGGGTGCCACACGACTCAGACCAGTGCTGCGATAGTAAGCCGGCATGATGCTGCTTGGATTCAAGCGGGCTGGATCAACTAATCGAGCTCGCAATTGAGCTGGAGTGGATTGACCCACACTAGCAAGCAAGTCTGGCGCCAGATTACCCTGAAAGCGCTCTTCCGGAAATGGCCCACTGTGACACAGCAAACATAAACCGACTTGACGACTGGCCACAATCGCGCGCCCCTTTACAGCATCACCTGGAGAAGAAGTCAGGGGATTCACAATCGAATCCCCTGCCCAAGTCTGAGAGTAAGCTAAGCAAGGCAGGAAAAGAGTCGAGCTTCCTAGCAATAAAGCTACTAGCGCTCGTCTCATTCCTGTTTGCCCATAGCCATTACACCAACTTGAAACCGCTGTTTTTCAATGGGACTGTACGTAAGCGCTTGCCTGTTGCACGGTAGATCGCATTAAGCACTGCTGGTGCCGCGACTGCAATTGTGGGCTCTCCAACACCTCCCCACTCTTTGCCGCCACCCTGAATAATGATGGTCTCGACCGGTGGCATCTGTGACAGACGAATAGAGTTAAAGGTGTCAAAATTCTTCTGTACAACTGCGCCCTTCTCAATCGTGATTTCTTCTTCGAAGAGTGCAGATAAGCCATAAACAAAGGAGCCGGATACCTGACGGGCTATTTGCGCTGGATTGACCGCATAGCCCGGATCAGTTGCAGCCACCATGCGGAGAATCTCTACCTCATTGCCGTTAGTCACCGTGATCTCACAGGCTGCAGCAACATAGCTTCCAAATGAGCGCATCTGCGCAAGCCCACGAAATACTCCTGGCTTTGCTGGCTTAGTCCAACCAATACCATCTGCTACTGCATTGAGAACGGCTACCGCACGTGGGAATTGCTCCATATGCTTGCGACGGAATTCCACAGCATCAACACCCGTAGCTTCCGCCATTTCATCCATAAAGGTTTCTAGGAAGATTGCATTTTGATTCACGTTTACGCCGCGCCAAAAACCTGGCGGCACATGCGTGTTGCGCATAGCATGGTCAATCATCAAATTCGGGAAGCTGTAAGTAATACCATGCTCGCCCGCAGCGTCTAGACCTTGGAACACCACTGGATCTTTACCTTTATTGGCAGCCACTACTGCTGGACGTACAGAGGCTAAGATGGATTGACTTGAAATACGCATATCCAGGCCGGTGATGTTTTTCTTATCATCAATCGCGGCGGTCATCTTACACATCGTTACCGGGTGATAACGGCCTTGGGTCATATCCTCTTCACGGGTCCATATCAATTTGATTGGAGTGCCTGGCATTTGCTTGGCGATATTGACAGCTTGCGTGGTGTAATCCTGGAAGGCACCACGACGACCAAATCCACCACCAAGGTTGACCTTATAGACATTACATTTTTCGGCAGGCAAGCCTGAAGCTGCGATCACCGCGGCCAAAGAAGCTTCACCGTCTTGAGTGGGGACCCAAGCCTCGCAAGAATCTGCCGTCCACTTAGCTGTTGCTGTTTGTGGCTCCAGAGTTGCATGGTTCAAGAATGGATAGAAGTAGGTTGCCTCGATCGTTTTAGATGCTTTAGAGATTGCCTCTTTAGCATCACCATTCGAGTTACCGACAAAAGTCTCGCTGGCAGTTAAGCCACCTTCAAGCATCTTCTTAATAGAGGCACTAGAGACATCGCCATTAGTACCGTTATCCCAAACAATGTTGACCGCATCTAAGCCGGTCTTTGCTTGCCAGAAAGTGTCAGCAATAACTGCTACAGCAGAATCGCCCACTTGAATCACCTTCTTTACCCCCTTCATGCCAGAGGCTTTGCTAGCGTCGTAGCTCTTCACTTTGCCACCAAAAACTGGAGACTCATGAATGGTTGCTACCAACATGCCGGGTAACTTCAAGTCAATTGCATAAATCTGCTTACCGTTTACCTTGTCAGCAGTGCCGTCAATACGATTCAATGACTTACCAATGACAGTCCACTCTTTAGGATCCTTTAAAGGGACATCTTTAGGCACTTCTAACTTGGAGGCTGCTACAGAAACTTTACCGAAAGTCGTTTTACGGCCAGATGGGGTGTGGGTAATCACACTATTTTTAGCGACGCATTCAGAGACGGGTACACCCCATTGGGTTGCTGCAGCCTGAATCAACATCATGCGTGCTGCGGCACCGCCTTTACGAACATATTGCTCAGAAGTGCGGATACCACGACTACCGCCTGTAGAGTAGCTGCCCCATACTTTGTTACGTTTGAGATTCTCACCGGGTGTTGGATAGTCGTAAGAGATTTTTTTCCAATCACACTCCAGTTCTTCAGCAACCATTTGTGCCAAGCCAGTAATGGTTCCTTGACCCATCTCGGAGCGCACAATTCGCACTACGATATCGTCATTTGGCTTAACCTCTACCCAAACACCAATCTCAGATGTTGATAAGGGAGTCATGCCGGTGGTACCGGAACCCATCGCCGCATTCGCGGATGAGATGAAAGAGAAATCAAAGCCGATTGCTAATCCAGTTGCAATAGCACTTGAGCCAACAATAAAGTGGCGACGTGAAGTGTTGGTAACGTTGGTAGTGTTTGTATTAATAGTTTTAGTCATGATTACTCCTTATGCCTTGCTCACAGCATGAATAGCATCACGCACTTGTTGGAAGGTTCCGCAGCGGCAGATATTGGTTACAGCAGCATCAATCTGCGCATCAGTTGGTTTTGGGGTATTGCGCAATAGGGCTGTAGTTGCCATCACCATGCCAGACTGGCAGTAACCACATTGCGGCACCTGGTTATCAACCCATGCTTTTTGCACTTTAGAGAGCTGACCATTCTTTTCTAAGCCCTCTATAGTTTCAATCTTCTTACCTACAGCCGCACTCACCGGAATTGCGCAACTGCGGATTGCTTGACCATCAAACAAGACAGTACATGCGCCGCACTGACCCACACCGCAACCATATTTAGTACCTGTTAATCCAACGTGATCACGTATCGCCCACAATAAAGGGGTTTCTGGATCAACATCCACCTTGTACTTTTTACCGTTGACGTTTAAGTCAGTCATGCGTGCTCTCCTTAATTGATTTATTTTGAAGTCTTACTCATTAGCAAAGACCCTGCTTTTGATGTGATTATCTTACCCAAGAAATAATTTATTGCTTTGCAACATATATTGCAGAGCAGTAAGATCAAGCCATGATCTCCGGCCTAGTCCAAATCCTTCTCTTTCAAAGCCTAGGTGAGCTTCTATCCAAGTTTGCTCTGCCTACCCTTCCTGGCCCCGTAATTGGCTTGGTGTTACTCATTATTTGGCTGGTTCTGCGCAAGGGAATCAATCCTGAGCTCGCATTAGTAGCAGACGGCTTTAGCCAATACCTTGGCCTTTTATTCGTTCCGGCAGCCGTTGGGGTAGTGCTATTTTTACCCCAACTACAGGCTAATGCCCTCGCAATCATCAGTGCCTTGGTCGGTAGCGTGATTCTGACTATTGCCACTAGCGCGCTAGTTGTCCGCTTTTTGAGCGCAAAGCCAACAGAGACGGGGCAATGAACGAAAAACATTCGATTGTGGAGATTTGGGTTTACCTCTCGGGTAGCCCTTTATTTGCCCTTTTTATTACTTTGGCTGCCTATCAAATTGGCCTGTTGATTTATAAGACTGCCAAACAGAATCCTTTAGCTAACCCAGTAGCAATCGCCATCATTCTGGTTGCAAGCATCATTCAATTTGTTGAGATGCCCTATTCCACCTACTTTGAAGGTGCGCAATTTATTCATTTCTTATTAGGCTCGGCAACGGTCTCTTTAGCTATCCCGATCTATAGAGGCTTAAGTAGCTTGAAGGGTCGATCATTTCCTTTGCTGGCGTCTTTAATTGCAGGTGGCTTGGTATCCATTATTGGCGCGGTAAACATCGCCAAATTATTAGGGGCTGACTCCAGCATTACGGGTGCCATGTACCCTAAATCAGTTACCGCGCCCATTGCCATGGGTATCGCTGAGCGGATCGGCGTATCCCCGACCTTAACCGCCATCTTTGCCGTGACTACCGGAATCCTCGGAGCAATTCTGGCGCCCTTTATTCTGAATGCCCTGGGCATGAAAGCATGGTGGCAACGCGGCTTTGCAATTGGCATCGGAGCTCACGGCATTGGCACCTCGCGTGCATTTAGCATTCATCCAGAGGCAGGAACTTATGCCAGTCTCGCCATGGGAATGAATGGCGTTATCAGTGCTGTAGCCATTCCGATTTTGTACCACCTATTTAATTAGATGACTTGCTCCAATAAAATTTGGGGTATGACCGTAAAAAAAGGGGTGGCATGCACTAATAGTGAGCACCAATTTCTAATTTGGTATCAAAGAAGTCATTTCCCTGATCGCTACTGCTTTAAGCTTGAGTGATCGGTATTTTTATAAACAAGCTATACATCACTTAAAGAACATCAACATGAATCCTCTTAAGCGCAAAACTGCCCATGCACTCTTGGGCTTTGTATTCACAACTATCCTGTGCGGCAACGCCATGGCAGCATCAGATGCAGATTGGCCCAAGAAACCGATCGTCGCCATCCTGCCTTTTCCTGCTGGTGGCTCTACTGATATATTTGCGCGCGCCATCGGCGTACCGCTTGGAGAGGCATTAGGTCAACCCATTGTGATTGAAAATAAACCGGGTGCTGGCGGCATGATTGCCATGGGCGCATCAGCCAAGGCCGCGCCTGATGGCTACACCCTTTTATTTAGCGCCCTCACTAATCAGTCTATTTCTCAAGCACTTTTCAAAAATCCACCGGCAGATCTCACCAAAGACTTTGCGTCCATCGCGCTCGTAGGTTCAATCCCGCATTTAATTGTTGTGAACCCGTCAGTACCCGCTAAGAATTTACCTGAACTCATTGCCTATATTAAATCCAAAAAGGGAGACTTTAATTACGCCTCTCAAGGTAATGGCAGTCTCTCTCACCTTGAGTCAACAATGTTCATGCAGCGGATTGGTGCCGCTGGTACCCATATCCCTTATAAGGGTAGCGCTTTTGCTCTCCCAGATTTAATTGCCGGCAATACGCTCATGATGTTTGATAGCGTGACAGCATCTCTGCCACATATTCAAAGTGGCAAGTTGCGCCCCATTGCGATTGCCGCGCCCGAGCGTTCACCATTAATGCCGAATGTCCCCACCTTAGGTCAAGATGGCATGAAACAATTTGATGTAGAAAATCTCTATGCCATTTTTGCTCCCAAAGGTACGCCCCCAGCAATTGTTGCAAGAATAGAAAGAGAAATTCGGAAGATTTTGACTAACCCTGACTTCAAAAATCGTCTGGCAAACCAAGGTATCCATCCCCAATTTGCCAACTCTGAGCAATTAACTATGATCACGCAAAGTGAGCATGACAAGTGGGCGAAGGCTGTTAAAGCAGCCAACGTTAAAATTGATTAATAGCCAATACACCCAAGCTTGCGCACTCTTAAAGAGAATCGATTAGATCCATGTTAATTTCTCCTCCCTTCGGGGGCGGTCGTGCCCCAGTCCTTGCAAAGAATGCAGTTGCTAGTTCACAGCCATTGGCCACACAAGCGGGGATTGAAGCCTTGCAAAATGGTGGCAATGCGGTGGATGCAGCCTTAGCGACTGCGATCACACTCACCGTGGTTGAACCCACCATGAATGGTCTTGGTGGCGATGGCTTTGCACTCATTTGGGATGGTAAAAAACTCCATGGCATGAATGCCTCTGGTCGTGCCCCTGCAGCTTGGACGCCGGAGTATTTTTCTGGCAAAACCGCAATGGATTTGATTGGCTGGAATACCGTGACTGTGCCTGGAATGGTTTCGGGTTGGATTGAGTTATCTCGTAAGTTTGGCAAGCTGCCTTTTGCACAACTCTTTAAACGTGCAATTGACTATGCTGAAAACGGCTTTCCAGTTTCACCAGTCATTGCTCGTCAATGGCGCGAGGCGATTCCCATTCTGAAGAATGAGCCTGGTTTTAGTGCATCATTTTTGATTGATGGCAAGGCGCCGACTGCTGGTCAACTCTGGCGCTACCCCGCCCAAGCCAACACATTACGCGAGATCGCTAACACTGAAGGTAAATCTTTTTACACCGGTAAGTTAGCCCAAAGCATGGTCGACTTTGCTCAAAGTACCAGTGGCTGTTTCACCATGGCAGATTTTGCTGCTAATCAAACAGACTGGGTTGAGCCATTAGCATTTGATTATGGTGATTACACCTTGCACGAGATTCCTCCCAATGGTTCGGGTATTACGGCCCAGATGGCACTCGGTATTTTGCAAGCAGCTAATGCAAAACAATATCCCGCCAACTCTGCACAGCGTATTCACCTACAAGTGGAAGCCATGCGTATTGCCTTTGCTGATGCTTACGCTCACGTATCGGATGCCAGTACTATGAAAGTACCGACAAGCGCTCTATTAGATCGGGATTATTTGGCTAGCCGCGCTGCACTAATAAATCACACTCAAGCAGGTAGCTACCGTGCCGGAGACCCGCATGCTGGTGGCACTGTTTACCTTTGCGCTGCGGATGAGAGCGGCATGATGATTTCTTATATTCAATCGAACTTCAAGGGCTTTGGTTCTGGTGTAGTTGCCCCAGGTGGTATTGCCTTTCATAACCGTGGTATGAGCTTTAGCTTAGTTGATGGTCACCCTAATCAAGTAGCTCCAGGTAAGCGCCCTTTCCACACCATCATCCCCGCATTCCTCACCAAAGGGAGTCAGCCAACCATGGCATTTGGTGTGATGGGTGGCAATATGCAACCACAGGGACATCTACAATTTGTAATGCGCTTTGTCGATGAATATCTCAATCCACAGGCCTGCTCAGACGCACCGCGCTGGAGAATTGATGATGTGGGCAAGCTCACGGTTGAAGCTTCAATGCCAACTGTAGTAGTCGAAGGACTTAAAGCAATGGGACATGAAGTGACTGTCATGCCTGCAAACAGTTTAGACTTTGGTAGTGCTCAAGCTATTGCGCTATTAGGTGAACAAACAAATGAAGCCTATATTGCTGGTAGCGATCATCGTCGCGATGGATTGGCAGCAGGTTTTTAAAGCGAGTTAGCCAGGCAAGCAGTTCAAATAAAAACGCTTCACCTCTTGATCGCAGCTCACATCCTTAGGCTGTATGGGGCGCTCTAGAATGATGCCCTCGATGGAGGTACAGCGACTCAAGGCGACATAAACTTGTCCTGAGGCAAATGCCCCTGAAGAGAGATCTACTTTGATCTTATCCAGAGTCTTGCCTTGACTCTTATGAATAGTGACAGCCCAAGCTAGCATTAGTGGGATCTGCACAAAGGTGCCAATGATGTTCGGTGAAATCTTGCCAGACATCATGTCATGGTCATAGCGGTACGATTCCCACTGATGTCCTTTAACTTCCACCGTATTAGAGTAAGGACCGTTTTGTACCATCACCTTTACAGTGTTAGGCAACAACTCACGCACTACCCCGATCGTACCGTTGACCCAACGCTTCGGGAAATTGCTATCGGTTGCCGTAAACATCACCTTGGCGCCCACCTTTAGGGTGAGCTGATTAGGTGATGGCAGATTGCGATCATCCACATTGAACTTACCAGTGCTATTGCCCATATAGACTTTGGCATCAGTTGTAAGTGCTCGTAATCCTGCGCCATTAATTTGATCTGCACGAGCGTTGGTCGTGGTTAGCGTGATGGTTTGCTCATCAATTTCTTTTTTGGTTTCATAACAGACGGTATTTAAAGTATTGAGTGCTTCTTCAATGTCTTGATTGATACGGATCTGATTGAGTAAGCCGGCAAAGTGCGCATCTTTTTGACGGAAGATCTTTGATAACTCCACCATCGTGACATCTTTACGATGTAACGCATTGGCGCAGAAGAAATAAGGGCCTTCGTAACCGCGCTCCGAAAGTACTTGCATATCCGCCTGAGATACCACCGGCGGCAACTGAAACAAGTCCCCAACAAACATCACCTGTATGCCACCGAAGGGCTCACTCTTATGAGGTCCGTTAGCGCGCAGAAATAAATCAATTGCATCCACTACATCTACTCTCACCATTGAGATCTCATCGATGATCAGGAGACGAATATCTTTATAGAGACGCTTATCTTTTAAAGGCTTGATATCTTCTTCAGGAAAGATCAAGCGAGGTGGCAAGCGAAAGAAGGAGTGAATCGTGACGCCCTTCACTTGCAATGCAGCTACGCCAGTTGGCGCAACTACCACTACGTTGCCATGAATGTTTTCACGTAAATAGCCAATTAAAGTGGTCTTACCGGTGCCCGCCTTACCGCTGACAAAGATATAGGGGTCGTGGCGCTCAATTGCGTCAATTACCTCCTGGTACTCAGAGGTGATTTCAATAGCGGATGGATCAATTACGGGTGCGGTCATTCCTTATTGTTTCACGGCATCAGCCACACACCGAAATCCAATGTAAACCACTCCAATATCTGCTGGCTTAGATTCCACATCAGATTCTTTTTGTCTCTCAGGGCCATACCACCAAGATGCACCACGGGTAATGTAGCCACCGTTACGCTCGGTAGCAGTCCACTCCCACACGTTGCCACCCATATCGAATAGTCCATTGACTCCGAGCTTAGTAGTGCCCGTGGAGACATGGCCAGTACCTCGGTTTAAGGCACCTGCAGGAGCGACACCTTTGTAGTCACCACAGCCACTGAGGCAATGAGAAGCCGCTGGAGTGCTACCGCCGGGGAATGGATAACGCTCACCCTTCACAAAGCCAGTAGGTGGATTTGCTCGTTGCTCTACAAATGCCGCAGAGATCCACTCAGCCTCAGTAGGCAAGCGCTTGCCAAAATAACGGCATACAGATGCAGCTTCAGATTGATTGAGGTGTACTGCTGGCTCAGTATCTTTTGCAGGAACACCGTAGGGGGTTTTCCAAGTCCAACCGAGTTTCTTAACAAAACCGGATTCGTAATTGAGCCCGCCGCCGTTTTTCTCGGCTTGGCTTACAAAGCCTGTAGCCGTCGCAAACGCTTTCATATCCGCAATGGTCATCTCAGTTTGATCCCAAGTCACATTGCCAACTTTAACCACAGGGATGGTTGACGCAGGTGCGCTAGTGGCAGTTGATGGTCGCAACATGAAATACAGAGCGATCACGGACAGCAGTAGGCCGAAAATAACAGGGAGAAGGTCGAATTTTTTCATGAATAAAAATCTCAAAAGAAAAGGCTCCGGATAGGGAGCCCTAGGATAATGCAATATTCGGTGGGGCGAACGACGGGGCTCGAACCCGCGACAACCAGAATCACAATCTGGGACTCTACCAACTGAGCTACGTCCGCCACTGAAGACCTAGATTATAGCTTTTGGGCTAAAACCCTGTCAAAAAGCCCTAGTTATAAGATTTAAGAGCCCTCGAACTCAAAAGCGGCCCAATCCCCTAGGGTAAGGCTAGCATCGATAAAGAAGTCCAAAATGGCAGCCTTACTTTGTACCTTAGCCAGAGCATGGTGATCAGAAAGGCGCTGGCGCCAGTAACGGGAGCCAGCCCTGCCATGAGCCAACCCAAGAATGTGCCTTGTAAAGGCTCCGATATAAAACGGTTTGCCTTTCGATTGGCACTCATCAAACCAAGCCTGCACCTGCTTCACCAATGCAATCTGAATGCGATGCCACTCGGTCTCGCTAAAAAGATATCCAGCGGCTTCGCCATCAGTCTTGATTAAGTCATCCCAACCGAGCAACATCGCCGGAAAATGATAAGCCGCCCTACCCACCATAAAGCCATCAAAATCATCCCAATGGCCAGCGATTTGCTCATTGCTTTCTAGTCCGCCGTTGAGCAATACCTTCAGGTTCAGGAATTGTTTTTGTGCATCAAGGCGAAGCTTTGCAGCGACTTCATAACGTAATGGCGGTTTACTGCGATTCTCCTTGGGGGATAAACCTTTGAGGACTGCATTACGAGCATGGATGGTGACCTGGCTAGCGCCTGCATCTGCTACTGCAAGGATAAAGTTCAGCGCAAATTGATAATCTTGTTCAGAGTTGGCAGCATCCATTGAATCCAAGCCAAGACGATGCTTTACGGAAATAGGTATATCGACTGCACTCTTCATGGCCTTAACGCAATCTGCCACTAATGCGGGCTCGGTCATCAGACAAGCGCCAAAAGCACCACGTTGCACGCGTTCAGAAGGACAACCGCAATTGAGATCAATCTCGTCATAGCCCCACTGCTGCGCTAAGTCTGCAGCTTTAGCTAAATCAGAAGGGTCTGAACCACCCAACTGCAATACGACGGGGTGTTGATCTTGCGAATAATCTAAATGGCGTGGCACATCCCCATGAATCAGTGCGCCCGTAGTCACCATCTCGGTATACAGAACCGCATCTTTAGTCAGCGTGCGATGAAAAGAGCGGCAATGACGGTCAGTCCACTCCATCATTGGAGCGATAGCTAAACGCTTCGGCAGTTTTACAGTCATACGAATATCAAGCCAAGACTCTTTGACTCATGAAAAATCGTTCATGCCCCGTTACCGGGTCTTTAAAATGAATCTCTTTAGCTAAGAGTTGCAGGGGTTTAGAAAAGTCCAAATCATACTCTTGATAAGGGGTTAGGATTGGATAGATCTGATCATGGCGTATTGGAACTCCGAGGGCATTAAGGTGGCAACGTAATTGGTGCTTTTTACCACTACCAGGAGTTAAGCGATATTTAGCCCAAGGTGCATTTACTTCAATCAATTCAATGTAGGTATCTGTATTTGCTATGCCATCCACTTCTTCCATTTGCAAGAAATGTTCAGACTCTTTTATATTGCTCACATAAGTCATTGGCAGTTTTTTGCAGAGCTCTTCTGAATATGGCGCTATGGCTTCGTATACTTTCTTGACCTCTCGGTCTCTAAAGAGATTTTGGTATTGCGCCCTCTCCTGAGGCTTGACTGAGAAAATGACTAACCCCGCTGTATCGCGATCAATGCGATGAATAGGACTTAAGTCCTGAATACCTGTTTTTTTCTTTAGGCGATTGAGTAGCGTTTGATGCAAGTAAAGACCGCTTGGAGTGACTGGTAAAAAATGGGGTTTATCCGCAACTAAAATATGCTCATCTTGGAATAAGATTTTCTCCTCAAAAGGAATCTCCGGCTCCCTCACCAAGCGCCTAAAGTACAGCAAATGGGTATTAGGCAGATAAGCATTGCTGGCAGAAAGTGCCTCTCCCTCTTGATTAAATACCAAACCCTCTTCAAAGCGAGCTTCCCACTCACTTCTCTCAATATGTGGAAAAGTGGTAATAAAGAAATCCAACAAAGAATCATAGCTCTGCCCTGCAGGCAAATACACCCTAGATGAGGAGACTCCTTCAGAATTCACTTTCATTTGCACTAGATTATCCACGCCCACCATGGCGAGCAATGTTATCTGGGGGCGCCCAGATAAAACCACCCTAAAATGGGGTAGTAGCGCCCCTTAGAACTAGAAAATGAATAGACAATATGCTTGAACTCTCTGCATTCGACCTTGGCTTATTGTTTGCCTTCGCATTATTTGCAGGATTGGTCGACTCCATTATTGGTGGCGGAGGAATGATTCAGGTTCCAGCACTGTTTGCAGCCCTACCAGGCTTTCCGCCAGCCACCCTACTCTCAGTCAATAAGTTTGGCTCTATCGTTGGCACGATTGGCTCAGCCATTCAGTACAGCAGAGCCAACAAGAGCCCCTGGGGTCTGGTGATCATCTCCTCTTCCTTTGCTTTTTTTGCTTCTGTTGCGGGCGCTTACCTTGTTACCCGCTTACCAACAGAATGGCTAAGAGGCGCCCTGCCATTTTTGTTACTTGCGTTGCTAATTTTTAATATCAAATCTGGCGCTGGTCTAGTGCACGCCCCCAAACACAATCACCACAAACAAAAGGCGATTGCTTCCACTGGCGCTGGCATCATCGGTTTTTATGATGGCTTCCTAGGGCCTGGAGCTGGCGCCTTTTACAAACTCTTTTACACCCGTGTTTTGGGATTTGATTTTTTACGATCGGCAGCGCCTGCCAAGTTTCTCAATATTGCGTCCAATCTAGGTGCGCTATGTGTCTTTTTCTATCTAGGTTACTTTGACTGGAAACTCGGCTTACTCATGGCTAGCGCCAATTTGGTGGGCGGTCAAATCGGCACCAGAATTGCGATCAAGCATGGCAACTCTTTTATTCGTAAAGGCTTCTTCATTCTAGTAAGTATCCTCATCATCAAAACCTTTTATGACGCTTTTCTTAAATAAGCACTTGATCATGAGAGCAGAATTAGATGTGCGAAGCCTACAACTTATACGCCTTTTGAAAAATAGCGCTCCTTGAACCACAAAGCCACAGCGACTAAGCCAATCATGATGGGCACCTCTACTAGGGGGCCTATGACTGCTGCAAAGGCTGCTCCAGAATTGATTCCGAATACTGCAATTGCTACCGCAATAGCCAACTCAAAGTTATTACTCGAAGCCGTAAATGAGAGTGTGCAGCAACGCTTATAGTCGATCCCCATCTTGCCAGTGACAAAAAATGTCAATAAGAACATGATCAGAAAGAAGATGAGCAATGGGATGGCAATGGTGAGGACATCCATCGGGAGCGTCAACATCACCCCACCCTTAAGACTAAACATCACCACGATAGTGAAGAGTAAGGCAATCAAAGTCAGCTTACCAATGCGAGGTACAACATGCTCGTGATAATGCGCTTTAGTCATGAACTTGAGCATCACTACCCTAGTCAATATTCCAGTGATACAAGGAATGCCTAAATAGATAAATACACTTTGCGCAATCTGACCCATGCCTATGCTGACGCTCGATCCAACGAGTCCAAAATAAGGGGGCAAGACAGTGAGAAAGAAATAAGCATAGACGCTAAAGAACAGCACCTGAAAAATGGCATTAAATGCAACAAGACCAGCAGCATATTCAGTAGAGCCTTTGGCTAGATCATTCCAAATGATCACCATCGCAACACAAGGTGCAATACCAATCAATATCAGGCCAGCCATGTACTCTGGCTGATCTGGAACAAAAGTAATCGCCAAGAAGAACATTAAAGTTGGTGCAATGATCCAGTTCATTAATAGCGAAATCAGAAAAATGCGCCTATCTTTAAAAACGTCAGGCAGATCTTCGTAACGCACCTTAGCAAAAGGTGGATACATCATCAATATCAAGCCAATAGCAATTGGGAGATTGGTTGTGCCGATCTGAAAGAAATTAATAAAGCTTTCTATATCCGGAATAAAGTGCCCTAAGGCAATGCCTAAGGCCATTGCTGCAAAGATCCAGACCGTCAAATAGCGATCCAGAAAAGATAGTTTTTTAGTTATGCTATTCATGCTTATATTTAGATTGATGTGTGAATCTCTTTAAGACTAATAGAGTCTAGTTTTTCTAGTGGCATCGAAGCTAAAATATCTAGGCGTCTTTTAAGGCCATTTTTCACCTCATTAAAAGCTGCCTTCTTTTCCAAGACTGTTCCTTGTACCTGCGACGGATCAGGGAATCCCCAATGGGCTGTCGCAGGCTGACCCGGCCAAAATGGGCACACTTCGCCAGCGGCGTTATCGCAAACTGTAATAATAAAATCCATCTTTGGGGAGTTCTCTCGACCAAACTCATCCCAGCTCTTCGATCTCAAAAGAGTGCGGTCCATGCCCAATTCTTCTGCAATGTCAGCAGCAATGGGATTAACGCTTGTGCCTGGAGTAGAGCCAGCTGAATACCCTATTAATTTGCCACTTGGATGAGTAGATGCTAAAGCCTCACCCAATACTGATCGAGCAGAGTTGTGAGTGCACAAGAAAAGGATGTTGTACTGTTTCATTGGGCTTTTACCTTTTTCGCAGTTTTTGTAGTTTTGCATGGCATACCACCGCAGCAGTTAGCCAGCAAGAATTGACTGAGATCTTCCACTATTCCTGGGTTTGGCCTGTAGATCAGATTGCGACTTTGACGCTCAACAGTAATCAGATTTGCCTGATAGAGCTCTTTTAAATGGAAGCTGAGGGTCGCATTAGGAATGCCTAACATTTCATGGATTTGCGAGGGCAATAAACCATGATCGCCCTTTTGAACTATCAGGCGATATACGTTTAAGCGGGATTCTTGCCCTAGGGCGATGAATGCCAGAATAGCTTCGGTATTTTTCATAATTCGATAATAATCAAACTATATTACAAATAAATGACTACTGTGCGATAAAACCATACCTACTCATGATTTGCCGGGACTTAGGCCCTTGCAGGTATTGATAAAAATCCTCAGCGCTAGATGCGCTATTTTTTATCAAGGTCATCTTTTGTCTTAAGGGCTTATGTAAGTGATTTGGTATCAATACATAAGTAGATTGGGCTTGCACTTGGGGTGATATCGCTAAAGACAGAGCAGAAATTGCAAAATCAGCTGAGCCGGTTAAGGCAAACATCGTTGCTTGTGAAATGTTTTCTCCAAATACCAGCTTAGGCTGAGCCAGATCCCAAGCTCCAATGCTGATGAGATATTCTTTTGCGGCCCTACCGTAAGGTGCATGCTCTGGGTTAGCAATGGCGATTTTTTTGGCTTCTGTAATTGCTCTAATCAAACCATCTTTATCCGTACTGAGTTTGATTGGGTGACCTTTTTTTTGTAAGAGGGTTATTCTACCGATAGCGTAAAGGCTTCCCTGATCCACCGTTAAGCCATTTTTAGATAAGTCATCGATATACGCTTCATCTGCAGACATCAGCAAACTAAAAGGCGCACCGTTTTTGACTTGCTGCCAGAGCACACCAGATGAGCCAAATACCAGCCTCACCTTTTGCCCCTTATCAGCCTTATAGTTTGCAGCAATTTCTTCTAGGGCAAACTTGAGATCCGAGGCTGCAGCTACTGTTGGTGCTGTTTGCGCTAAAGAAGCTGAGACATAGAGAGTCAGCAAAGCCAAAAGAATCTGTTTGATTGGGGTCATTTTTTAACTATTTAAAGTCGTAAGCATATCTACTGCACTATAAGGTATGTCTTATAAGGGGCGTCATGAATCCTCATCAAGACTCACTAAATCCAAGGATCAAACACCTTCACACCTGATTGACTGAAATCAGATACGTTTCTAGTGACGATAGTCATTCGACTCTCAATAGCTGAAGCTGCAATCATGGCATCTCGTTCTGATTTAGGATTAGGTACATGAAGGCTAGCGCAGCGTTGAGCAACAGCCAAATCAACTGGCAAGACTCTCTCGGAGAATGCTGGTAAGACATTCTGATTTAGCCAGCGCCTGAGTACAGCTCCCTGTTTTTTATCGCGGCGCTCAATTTGTAAGACACCGATTTCTAATTCCAATACTGTGATCGCAGAAATGAACATCAATTCTGGGAAGATTGCTTCGGCCCAGGATTGAACCCCTTTATTGATTCGACCATCAGCTGATTTCCTCAATTCAGATACAACATTGGTATCCAATAAATACATTACAAAGAATCTCCAATTGACTTGATTAGGCCTTGCACTTTCGCAGGCTCAAATTCAATTTCACCTGCGCCTTTCATCCCCAAAAGATCAGACATGTTTTTTCTTTTCCCTAGGACTCGCTGGTAGTCTGAAAAAGTCATTAATACATGCGCAGGCTTACCGCGATCAGTAATAAACACTGGGCCTGTTTCTGAGGCTTTTTTAGCCTTACCGGTATCTTGGTTAAATTCTCGGCTCGATAAAGTGGTGATCATTGAAACCTCCACAAGAGGTAATTAATGTAGCAATGTTACTACATTATTCTTAGGGGTTCAAGCCCCCTTCCCCTGAAGAGAGATTTACCCCTTTAACTTACGCAAGGCGTCTGCCATTGCATTATTCATTGGAGGTGCAGAGCTTCTATCTTCCTGTGGTCTTCTAGCTTCGGGGGCTCTTGGAGCGCCTGGTCTATTTGCTCTTTGCTCAGGTTTTGAGCCTGCCGACACTTTAGGAGCCTCATCGGATAGGCGCATTGTTAATGCAATGCGCTTGCGTTTCTCATCTACCTCCAGCACTTTAACTTTAACTACCTGCCCTGCTTTGACTACCGTGTGCGGATCTTTTACAAAGGTATTAGCTAATGCAGAGATATGTACCAGGCCATCTTGATGAACACCAATATCAACAAAGGCACCAAAAGCTGCCACGTTCGTGACAACGCCTTCTAAAATCATATCGGCTTTGAGATCACTGATTTTTTCAACACCATCCTTAAAAGTCGCTGTAGTAAACTCAGGACGTGGATCGCGACCAGGCTTTTCTAATTCTTTAATGATGTCAGTAACAGTGGGAACGCCAAACTTCTCATCGGCATACTTTTCAGGATTGAGTCCTTTGAGTATTGCGATATCGCCAATGACCTCTTTGACACCTTTCTTGATGTCTTTCAGAATCTTCTCCACTAAAGGATAGGATTCTGGGTGGACAGCAGAAGCATCTAAAGGATCTTTGCCATTCATGATGCGCAAGAAACCAGCCGCCTGCTCAAAAGTCTTTTCACCTAAACGTGGCACACTACGTAAATCTGCCCGCGTCTGAAACGCACCATTGCTATCTCGATAAGTCACGATACCCTCAGCAACCGTACTACTCAAACCTGAGACTCTTGCTAATAAAGGTGCTGATGCCGTGTTCACGTCAACACCTACCGCATTGACGCAATCTTCCACTACAGCCACTAATGACTTAGCTAACTGAGTCTGCATCACATCGTGCTGATATTGACCCACACCAATTGACTTTGGATCAATCTTGACTAGCTCGGCCAGTGGATCTTGCAATCTTCTGGCAATCGATACTGCTCCACGCAATGACACATCCATGCCAGGTAATTCTTTTGAGGCGTACTCGGAGGCAGAGTAAACCGATGCCCCTGCTTCAGAAACCACAATCTTGGTCAGCTTGAGCTCAGGTTTAGCTTTGATTAATTCCTGCGCTAATTTATCAGTCTCACGTGAGGCTGTACCGTTGCCGATCGAGATTAAGGTAGCCTGATGCTTTTCTGCCAACTTAGCAAGCGTGTGCAATGAGCCATTCCAATCATTCTTAGGTTGGTGTGGATAAATAACGTCGGTATCTACCACCTTACCAGTCGCATCTACTACGGCAACTTTGACGCCCGTTCTCATGCCAGGATCAAGACCAATAGTGACCTTGGGTCCTGCAGGTGCAGCCAACAGTAAAGCCTTGAGATTACGTGCAAAGACATTAATCGCCTCAACTTCAGATCGTTCACGCAAAGCACTCATCAGCTCAGATTCCAAGTGCATAGAGCACTTGATACGCCAAGTCCAGCGTACGGTATCTGCGAGCCACTGATCGGCAGGACGACCTTCATTTTTGATCTTGAATTGATTAGCAATGCGGGATTCGCAAGGATTGTGTGGCGCATCCCATTTAGGCTTTTCTTCTTCGGTATCGAGACGTAAGTTCACCATGAGCATTTGCTCACGACGACCTCTAAATAAAGCCAAGGCACGATGCGACGGAATTACTGAGATAGGCTCTGAAAAATCAAAGTAATCCGCGAACTTCTCACCCTCTTGCTCTTTACCGGCAATGACTTTGGACTCCACCACGCCATGCTCCTGCAAATACATTCTGAGTGATTGCACTAGTCCAGCATCTTCTGCGAAACGCTCCATCAAAATCTGACGTGCACCTTCAAGAGCGGCCTTGGTATCCACTACACCGGGATTGTCACCCTGATCCGATGTAAATGCTGCTTTGAGGTATTTGACTGCTTCCACTTCAGGATCTAGCATGGGGTTAGCCAATAAATCATTTGCCAGCGGCTCTAAGCCTGCTTCTAGGGCAATTTGCGCCTTAGTGCGACGCTTGAGCTTATAAGGAAGATATAGGTCCTCTAGGCGGGTCTTATCCTCAGCCAACATAATAGATTTAAGCAACTCTGGTGTCATCTTGCCTTGCTCTTCAATCGAAGCAACAATCGCTTTACGACGCTCTTCTAATTCTCGTAAATAGCCGAGTCGATCTTCTAGTAAACGCAACTGCGTATCGTCTAGACCACCAGTTGCCTCTTTGCGATAACGCGCAATAAAGGGCACTGTTGCACCCTCATCCATTAAGGCAATGGCAGCAGCCACTTGTGCAGGTTTAGCGGATAACTCTTGGGCAAGTCGTTGTTCAATGGATGGCAGCATGAAATTATTAATTTACTAAGGTTTTAAGAATATTGCTATGGAGTAAAAATAAGAGCCACCCAAAGGTGACTCTTATTTACCAACTAGATAACTTATTAAAGCATCTCTGAAAGATTACTCGCGGGAAGCCTTCTTACGATCATGCTCTTTCAAATGACGCTTACGGATTCGTACGCTTTTCGGTGTTACTTCAACCAACTCATCATCGCTAATAAATTCAACAGCGTATTCCAAAGTCAAGTCGATTGGTGTGACCAAACGAACCGCTTCATCAGTACCTGAAGAACGTACGTTAGTTAATTGCTTACCTTTAATCGGGTTCACAACTAAGTCGTTATCGCGACTATGAATACCAATCACCATACCTTCGTAAACAGGATCGCCGTGTTTTACAAACATACGACCACGATCTTGCAGCTTCCAAATAGCGTAAGCAACTGCTTCACCGTCATCTTGGCTAATCAATACACCGTTATGACGCTCGCCCAAGATGCCATCTTTAGCTGGAGCATATGAATCAAATGTATGGCTCATCAACCCGTTACCGCGAGTCATAGTCATGAAGTCACCTTGGAAGCCAATCAAACCACGTGCAGGAATACGGTACTCAAGACGGGTACGACCTTTTCCGTCGCTCACCATATCTTGTAACTCGCCCTTACGCTTACCCAAGTCTTCCATTACGGAACCTTGAGTGGCATCTTCTACGTCAACCGTTAAGTTCTCGTACGGCTCCATCTTGACGCCATTCTCTTCGTGGAACACAACGCGAGGACGGGAAACTGCCATCTCATAACCTTCACGACGCATGGTTTCAACCAAAATAGTCAAATGCAACTCACCACGACCGGATACTTCAAATACGGTGTCATCATCAGTTTCTTTTACGCGCAAAGCCATGTTGGCCTTCAACTCACGATCAAGACGCTCACGAATCTGGCGACTAGTCACAAACTTGCCTTCACGACCAGCTAATGGGCTGGTGTTCACCATGAAGTTCATAGTTAAAGTAGGTTCATCAATCTTGAGCATTGGCAATGGATCTGGTTTATCAACTGCACAAACCGTTGTACCAATTGCTAACTCTTCAATACCGTTGATTAAAGCAATATCGCCAGCAAATGCTTCTTCAACGATTTCACGCTCTAAACCTTTAAATTTCAATACTTGGTTGATACGGCCTTTAAATGGCACGCCATCGGGACCGTTCATACAGACCACTTCCATGCCTGACTTCACACGTCCACGGCTAATACGGCCAACACCAATCTTACCGACATAGCTGTTGTAGTCGATTGAAGAAATCTGGAATTGCAAAGGGCCATCTGGATCATCATCACGCACAGGTACGTATTTCAGAACAGCGTCAAACAATGGACGCATATCGCCTTCACGGACATCTTCCGTGATTCCTGCATAGCCATTCAAGCCTGATGCATAGATGATTGGGAAATCGAGCTGCTCTTCAGTAGCACCTAGTTTGTCAAACAATTCAAAAGTGGCATTAATAACGTAGTCACAACGTGCACCCGGACGGTCAACCTTGTTAATCACAACGATAGGCTTTAAACCCAAAGCTAAAGCTTTCTTAGTTACGAAGCGAGTTTGTGGCATTGGGCCTTCAACCGCATCAACCAAGAGTAAAACACCGTCAACCATGGAGAGCACACGCTCTACTTCGCCACCGAAGTCAGCGTGTCCTGGTGTGTCTACGATGTTGATGTGTGTGCCGTCATACTCAACTGCACAGTTCTTGGACAAAATAGTAATGCCACGCTCTTTTTCCAAATCGTTTGAGTCCATGACGCGTTCGGTCATTTTTTCATTAGAACGGAATGTGCCAGATTGGCGCAAGAGTTGGTCAACCAAGGTAGTTTTACCGTGGTCAACGTGGGCGATGATGGCGATATTACGAAGTGCGCGTTTAGTCATGTGAAGCTTCTAAAGTTAAGAATATGAAATTCAGGTTAGTTAAGGTTAATCAATTAATAAGTCAAAAATATTAATGGGCCGAAGAAATCAAACGCTTAGGATGCAATACCCCAGAGCGCCAATCTCCAGTACCAATGAAATTATGTGGAGCAGCAGTTGCACGATAGATTCGTACTAGTGCTTCTATCGAAGGTAAATTGAGCGGGACTCGTTGGCCCATCTCTAAACGTTTTGCTTGCTGCTCATCTACCGTGAGATGTGGCAAGGTTTGTAAGAGTGCATCGACTGGCAAGATATAGCTTGAGCTTTCTTGCAAGCCTTTCTGGATAGATTCAATCGTGAAAGACTGCTCTAAATTCAGGTGCCCAACTTCAGTACGGCGCAAGCCAACCAAATGCGCACCACAGCCTAATGCTTTGCCAATATCTTCTGCTATCACGCGGATGTAAGTGCCTTTACTGCAGCTCACTTCTAAAGTAGCTTCAGGCCAATTGATATTGGTCCAACGGATGGCATGAATCGTGATATTTCTTGGGGCTCGTTCTAACTCAACACCAGCGCGAGCGTATTCATATAAAGGCTTACCATCGCGCTTGAGCGCAGAATACATTGGTGGAACCTGACTAATAGGGCCGGTAAATGCTGGGAGCAATGACTCTAGTGCTAGCTTCAGGGCAACTTCATCAGCGAATACTGGGAGCGGCAACTCTTCAATGATGAGACCTTCAGCATCACCAGTATCAGTACGCTGACCAAATTTCACTTGAGCAATGTAAGTTTTATCCGCCTCTAATAAATCCTGAGAGTACTTGGTTGCTTCACCTAAACAAATTGGGAGTAAGCCAGTAGCCATGGGATCTAGAGTGCCAGTATGCCCAGCTTTTTCTGCGTTAAATGCACGCTTCACGGCAGTGACTGCACCTTGCGAGCTCATGCCAGCAGGTTTATCAAGCAAAACAACACCGTCGATACGTACAGACATAGCTATTTACGCGTTCTCGTCTTTGCGATCACTATCGACCGCTTGATCAATTAAGCGAGACATTTCGATACCGTGCTCAACAGAACTATCGTAGTGGAAATGCAGGGTTGGCACAGTATGAATATGCAAACGCTTAAACAATAATGAGTGTAAATAGCCCGCTTTATCCTGGAGCGCCTTTAATGCCACTTCAGGCTCAGCGCCTAAAACAGTAAAGAAAACTTTTGCATGCGCCAAATCAGGCGTGAGTTCAATACTTTGTAAAGTAATTAAACCTAGACTCGGGCTACGCAGTTCACGAGGGATCAGCTCGGCCAGGTCTCGCTGAATTTGATCCGCGAGACGCTGGTTACGATGAGGGCTAGTTTTATGCATGTACTCGGTAGTTCTTAGAGTGTTCTAGCAACTTCAGTCACTTCAAATGCTTCCAGCTGATCGCCCTCTTTGATGTCGTTGTAGCCTTTTAATGACAAGCCACACTCAACACCGGCACGAACTTCTTTTGCATCATCCTTAAAGCGCTTGAGAGAATCCAACTCACCACTCCAGATCACGACGTTTTCACGTAAGAGGCGAACGCTAGAGTTACGCTTGACAACACCATCGAGTACCAAGCAACCTGCAATTGCGCCCACTTTAGATACCAAGAAGACTTGACGAATCTCCACCATACCGGTGATTTCTTCTTTCTTATCTGGTGTCAACATGCCGCTCAAGGCTGCTTTCACTTCGTCAACCGCATCATAAATAATGTTGTGATAGCGAATATCCACACCATTATTCTCAGCTAACTTACGCGCTGCACCATCCGCACGAGAGTTAAAGCCAATAATGACCGCCTTAGAAGCAACTGCCAAGTTCACGTCAGTTTCAGTAATACCGCCTACTGCAGCGTGGACGATTTGAACCTTCACCTCTGCAGTAGAGAGCTTTTGCAACGACTGTGACAATGCTTCTTGAGAACCTTGTACGTCTGCCTTAATGATCAGCGGCAACAACTTCGCTTCGACTGCACCCTCTTCCATGTTTTCCATCATGGTTTCGAGTTTGAATGCTTGCTGCTTCGCCAACTTCACATCACGGAACTTGCCTTGACGGAACAGTGCGATCTCACGTGCTTTACGCTCGTCGGGAACTACTTGCACTGATTCACCAGCTGCAGGGACTTCAGATAAACCTTGAATCTCTACAGGGATGGATGGGCCAGCCTCATTACATGGCTTACCGTTCTCATCCAACATCGCACGAACACGACCGTAAGTTGAGCCAGCTAGCAACATGTCGCCACGCTTCAGCGTTCCAGACTGAACAAGAACAGTAGCAACTGGACCGCGCCCTTTATCCAAGCGCGCCTCAATCACTAGACCTTGTGCCGGAGCTTCTTTAGCTGCTTTGAGCTCTAAAACCTCTGCCTGCAAGAGTACGTTCTCAAGTAATGCATCAATGCCGTCACCAGTCTTGGCAGAAACGCCAATAAATGGCACATCGCCACCGTATTCCTCAGGAACTACTTGCTCAGCTACCAATTCTGTTTTGACACGCTCTAAATTGGCTTCAGGTTTATCAATCTTATTGATTGCTACAACGATTGGAACACCCGCTGCTTGAGCATGATGAATCGCCTCTCTAGTTTGTGGCATCACGCCATCATCCGCAGCAACTACCAAGATCACGATATCCGTTGCCTTAGCACCGCGAGCACGCATTGCCGTAAAGGCCTCGTGACCCGGGGTATCAAGGAAGGTAATCATGCCACGTGGAGTTTCAACGTGATAAGCACCAATGTGCTGAGTAATGCCACCAGCTTCGCCAGTAGCAACCTTAGCCGCACGAATCTTATCGAGTAAAGATGTTTTACCGTGGTCAACGTGACCCATCACCGTGACTACTGGTGGACGCGGTAATAATTCTGCATCGTGACCAGCAATACCTAAATCTAAATCAGGATCATCTAACTTAGCAGCATGAGCAGTGTGTCCCATTTCCTCAACAATGATCATGGCCGTATCTTGATCCAAGATCTGGTTGATCGTGACCATCTGACCCATACCCATCAAGAGCTTAATCACTTCTGCGCTCTTCACAGCCATGGCATGAGCTAACTCAGCAACAGTAATGGTTTCTGGGACATTAACATCACGCACAATCGCTTCAGTAGGCACCTGGAAATTGGTATCGGTATTAGCTTCAGCAATTTGACGTTGCTTTCTTCTACCGCCACCTGAACGCCAACCGCCTACACCACCAGAGCTATCACCACGAGTCTTGAGACCACCCGGTTTCTTGGCACCTTCTTCTTGCCAAGTAGATGAAGTCTCTGCAGACTTAATGGTCTTACCACCAACTTTAGCAACTGTTTTTTTCTTATCGTCAGCACCTTCAACCTTGGCAGGTTTATGTAAAGTACCTTTTTTAGCTTCCTCAGCAGTAATTTCACTTGGTGCTTTGAGAACACGTGCAGGCGTACTCATCATGTCGCGAATCGCTAGAGCTTCAGCTTCAGCAGCGGCACGACGTTTTGTAATATCCGCTAACTGAGCCTTATTGGCATCAGCAATGTCCTTAGCAACCTTGTCCGCCTTCGCTTTCTTTTCAGCAGCTTTTGCCGCCGCCGCATCTCCATCTGATTTAGCAGTTTTTCCGCTTACTGGCTCAGCTGCGCTTGCAGCAGCTGCAGCATCCGCTTCTTTTTGCCGAGCATCTACTGCGGCTTTCATTTCAGCTTCTTGACGAGCTAATAACTCAGCTTGACGAGTAACTTCAACTGCGCGTTTTTCTAACTCTTCGGCAGAAAGGATTGGCTTAGCAGATTCTGCAGGAACAGCTTCCTTAGCCGCTGGAGCTGGAGTCTCTTCAGGAGCTTTATCTCCCGCTTTAACTAGCACGCGCTTTTTACGAACCTCAACCTGAACGGTACGAGTGCGTCCGGCAGAATCTGCCTGACGAATCTCTGAGTTTTCGCGTTTGATCAAAGTAATCTTTTTACGATTACTCGTATCCGCACTACCGTGCTCTTTTTGCAAATGCTCAAGAAGGACAGTTTTATCCTTTTCGGTTATTTTATCGTCCTCAGAACCTTTTTCGATACCGGCCGCCTTCAATTGCTCCAGAAGGTCTGGCGCGGTACGTTTTAATTCTTTAGCGAGTACTTTTACTGTTGTTGCCATGTACTACTTCCTCTCATGAAGTAAACCAATGTTCGCGCGCTTTCATGATGAGCGTTTTCGCAGTTTCTTCATCAATTTGTGTCGCCTCAACTAGCTCATCAACAGCCAGTTCAGCTAAGTCGTCACGGGTATGAACTTGATTGTCAGCAAGCTTTGCAACCAATTCAGTCGTCATTCCCTCAAGGGAACGCAAATCTTGTGAGACTTCGCCAACGCGCTCTTCTTTGGCCAATTCCATGGTCAAGAGAGAATCACGCGCACGAGTACGCAATTCGTTTACGGTGTCTTCGTCAAAAGAATCGATTTCCAACATTTCAGAAAGGGGTACATAAGCAACCTCTTCCAATGTGTTGAAACCTTCTTCGATCAAGATATCAGCAACTTCTTGGTCAACGTCCAATTTATCCATGAACAATTGACGTACAGAAGCAGCTTCTTTTTCAGTTTTCTCAGCAGATTCTTCTGGAGTCATGATGTTGATTTGCCAACCAGTCAATTCGCTAGCCAAGCGAACGTTCTGTCCGCTACGGCCAATCGCAATTGCCAAGTTCTCTTCATCAACCACCACATCCATGGCGTGACGCTCTTCGTCAACCACGATAGAAGATACTTGTGCCGGAGCCAAGGCACCAATCACAAACTGCGCTGGATCTTCAGACCACAACACAATATCTACTGCCTCACCAGCTACTTCGTTACGTACTGCAGTAACGCGTGTACCACGAACACCAACACAAGTGCCAATTGGATCGATACGCTTATCGTAAGTAATTACAGCAATTTTTGCGCGGATACCAGGATCGCGAGCTGCGCCCTTAATCTCCAATAAACCCTGCTCCATTTCTGGAACTTCGTTCTCAAATAACTTGATCAAAAAATCTGGGCAAGTACGTGAGAGCTCAATCTGTGGGCCACGGGCTTCACGATCTACTTTCAGGATGTAAGCACGAACACGGTCACCAGAACGTAAGTTTTCTTTAGGAATCATTTGATCGCGACGCAGCAAGGCTTCAACGCGACCAGATTCAATAATCAAACCATTTTTGTCAGCACGCTTTACGGTACCGGTCATGACTTTTTCGCCACGCTCAAGGTAGTCGTTCAGAATTTGCTCACGCTCAGCATCACGAATGCGTTGCAAGATCACTTGTTTAGCAGCTTGTGCGCCAATACGGCCAAAGGCTAAAGATTCAATTTGTTCTTCGATGTGTTCGCCAACTTCCATATCCGGAAATTGTTCAAGCGCTTCAAAATGCAGAATTTCTTTATCAGGCTCTTGGAGGCCAGCTTCATCAGGAACAACCAACCAACGACGGAAGGTTTCGTATTCACCAGACTCGCGATCAATCGCTACACGAATATCCACATCTTCTGTCGGATAACGTTTCTTGGTAGCTGATGCTAACGCCATCTCTAGCGCCTCAAACACAATTGCTTGATCTACGTTCTTTTCACGCGCTAAGGCGTCTGCCAACATGAGAACTTCTCGGCTCATGACTTTCTTCCTTTGAAATCAATAACAGGGACCAACCGAGTCTTTTCGACCTCGGCTAAAGAAAACTCCAATTGAGACTCAGCGCCATCGGCGCCTTCAAACAACAAACCAAATTTGGCATCAGGTGAATCCAACTCACCGCTCAGCAAACCTTGCAACACACCACGAAACTTCTTGCGATCGCTAGTGGCGACACGCAACTTCAAATCCACTTCCATTCCGGAGAAGCGCTCGTAATCAGCCGCTGACTTCACAGGGCGATCGAGACCAGGTGAAGAAATCTCTAGACGCTCAAAGGGAATGTTTTCAACTGGCAAGGTGTAGCTCAGTTGATGACTTACCTTTTCGCAATCCTGGACATTAATCAATCGCTCGTAATCCGGGTTTTCAATCGTGACACGCAGCAAACCTCCGGCTTCACGCTCGATATCGACTAGCGTGTACCCTAGATTTTCTACCTCCGCAGAAATAATCCGCTGATCCTTCACGAACACCCTTCAATCCAAAATGGCAAAAAAAAATGGGCTTCAAAGCCCATATTCTCGAAATTCAGAACAGGCCGACTTACGTTGATCGCAACATCAGTCGGTAACAACTCATAACAGCAGCAAACTGCTGTAAGAGCAAAATTATAGCCGATTTAGAGGAAAACTCATCAAAATCAGAAGCTTTCGATAGGATTTCGCGGTTTTCTAGGGCCTTTATTGAAGGGTTTACGCCCTTTTGGAGCCCCCCGTTTAGGGCCATTACCCGGGCTTTGGGGGCTTGCTGTTACAAAAGCAGACTGTCCGTGATGGACTTTCTTGCCTTTATTACGGTTCTGGCCTTGAGCTCCCTGGCCAGCACCTTGACCGCCCTGACCACCTGCGCCTGGACGCCCACCCTGGGTACGACCACGGAAAGGACCGCGCCCCTCGCTCGAACCACCACCGCTAGGTTTACCACCCCGACCTTGATGAGTAAGAGCGCCATGACCACTAGCCTGGGTTAAAGCATCCCGTGAACCCCAATAAGAAACCGAGGTTTGCATTGGATCTGGCTGAAAATCCCCGCTAGAAGCAGGATTACGATCTCGTCCATGAGACCCAGAAGCTGGGCCACGACCCTTATCTTGGGGTTGAGGCATTTTTAAGCCTGCAAACTTCATTAAGTTATAGATACCGCCGGCCTCAATCTCTTCCCATTTACCCCGTCTCAAACGTGGAGGTAATAAGAAAATGCCGTAACGCGTACGAATCAAACGAGAGACGACATGCCCGACTGCCTCAAACATGCGGCGTACTTCCCGGTTACGACCTTCCGTCAAAGCAACGTGGTACCAACGGTTCGCACCTTCCCCGCCACCCATAGAAAGTCGTAAGAATTTGGCTTGACCATCATCTAAAGTAATACCGCTTTTTAATTGAGCTGTGTTTTCTTGGCTCAAATCACCCAAAATACGGACAGCGTATTCGCGCTCAACACCGTAACGGGGATGCATTAAGCGATTAGCCAGCTCGCCTGAAGTCGTAAATAGCAATAGACCTTCAGTATTAAAGTCCAGACGCCCTACCGCAATCCAACGTCCTTGACGCGGCTTTGGCAAACGATCAAATACCGTTGGACGTCCCTCTGGATCGGACTGACTTACGATTTCGCCGGAAGGCTTGTGATACATGATCACGCGTGGCGGCTTAGTCTGAATCTTGCGATGTACTGGTTTGCCGTTAATGCGCACTTGATCAGTAGGTCCAATGCGCTGACCGATATGGGCTGGCAGTCCATTCACGGATACGCGCCCTTGAATAATTAAGTCTTCCATATCGCGACGTGAACCCATACCGACGTCAGCCAATACCTTATGCAACTTGACAGTATCTTCGTCGTCAGCTTCGTCATCTAAGCCATCTAAGTCTGACCAAACTTCATCACGCAAGCTGAGCGGCAAATCATCGATGTTGGCAAATTGCAAACTGCTCATCTCATCATCGCTAGGTGTATCGGCATCTTCGTCATGACGCACACGTTGTGCGCGACGCTCTGCACCAGTTTGATGAGAAATCTCATTCTCATTCACACCATCTGGATTTTTGACTTCAACTACTTCAGGCGCATCTAATGCAGCATCAAATTCTCCAGAGACTACTGAAGCAAACAAGGCTTCACTCTCTGCTGCATTCGGTGCTAGCTTGGCAGCTGATGGGTTAGCACCCTCGCGCCCGCCACCAGGCTCACCCTCGCGACGAGGCCGATCCTTATTAAATGGACGTTTCTTATTAAACGGCTTGCCTGCACCTGCACCCTGACGGCGAGGACGACGTTGACCGCCTTCGCGCCCCTCGCCTTTTGCAACCTCAGTATTGGGAGCAAACTCAGAGCTAGTAGAGTTATCCGATGTAGGTTTAATCGGAGATGAATCGTTTTCGTTATGACTTGTCATTAATAATTATTTTTGTTCGTCTGATTTTTCTTCAGACTCTGAAGTAACTTCTTCTACTTTACTTATTTCTTCGCTGATGGATTCTTCGTTTACTAACGCATCCTCTGTTGACTGAATGATGGGCTGACCGTGTTCATCTAACTCGATGACTGTCTCTACGGTTGCAGTAGAGTCAAACTCCATTACCGCCTGACCTAATTGCGCAGCTGCGGCCATCGGTGCAGCATCTTCTAACATTGGCAAGCTTTGTAAATTAGTAAGACTCAAATCATCTAAAAACTGTTTGGTGGTGGCATATAAACCTGGGCGACCGATGGTCTCTTTATGACCAATCACCTCAACCCAACCCCGATCTTCTAACTGCTTCATCACATTGCTGCTTACTGCAACGCCACGAATCTCTTCGATCTCACCGCGGGTCACTGGTTGACGGTAGGCAATGATCGCCAAAGTCTCCATCACCGCGCGAGAATACTTTGGCGGCTTTTCTGGAGTCAAGCGATCAAGATATTCACGCATTGCTAAGCGGCTCTGAAAACGCCAGCCTGTTGCAATGTGGACTAACTCCATGCCTTTGTCTTCCCAAGCCTTTTGAAGCTCTAAAAGAGCATCATCAACTTCGCCAGGGGCAATATCTTCGACAAATAAGCGCGTCAGATCAGCAACTGTGAGTGGTTCTTGCGCGCACAAGAGGGCTGTTTCAATTACGCGTTTATTGTGATCATCCATAAAATTCGGGCTATCAGGTAAGGACCTGATGAGACTATAAAAATGTATTTCAGTAATGGGTTGGTAGTTTTCTGGTGGCGCTATTTAGCTACAACGGGCAGTTGATCTCTGTAAATACACACTGGAGAACTACCCGCGCTGAAACGAAGTCTTTTTTTCGCTCACCTGCAACCATTATAAGGGAGGCTCAATACAATAGCTATATGCACGAAATTACAGCCACATCCCCTCTTTTATCCACCAAGGCCGACACAAGACGTCGTTTTCTGGGCTTAAGCCTATGTTTTGGGGCTCTCATTGGGGGTTCAAGCCTGAGCGGGTGCAGCCTAATGAGTAGTCGCAAGCCAGTCATTGGGCTTGTCTTGGGGGCAGGTGCCGCCCGAGGTTTTGCCCACGTGGGCGTCATTAAGGCATTAGAGGCACAAGGTATTCGGCCCGATATCGTGGTCGGCAGTAGTGCCGGAAGCGTTATTGCGGCACTACTTGCCTCTGGCGCCACTGGAAATGATCTCAATCGGCTTGCCTTAAATCTTGATGAGGCAACCATTGCCGACTGGGGCCTGCCTTTTGCGGGAAGGTTCGGAGGTCTGATTAAAGGGGATGCACTTCAAAACATGGTGAATCGTGAAGTACAAAATAAGTCTATCGAGCAAATGCGCATACCCCTAGGAATTGTGGCGACTGAACTGCAATCTGGCAAAGGTATCTTGTTTCGCTCTGGCAATACAGGTTTAGCGGTGCGGGCCTCCTGCAGCGTCCCAGGCGTATTCCAGCCCGCAGTCATCAGCGGCAAAGAATATGTGGACGGCGGCTTGGTTGCTCCAGTCCCTGTGAGCTATGCAAGGCAGATGGGTGCAACTATCATCATCGCGGTCAACATCTCATCAGAACCCGTTCATCAAGATGCCAGCGGAACCTTTGGTGTTATGCAACAAACGATATCCATCATGCAGCGAAGTATTAATCAGTATGAGCTCAAGAGCGCAGATATTGTGATCACGCCTCTTCTCAAACAAATGAGTAGCGGCGACTTCAAATCCAGAAATGCCGCCATCCTTGCTGGTGAGGTTGCGGCACAGGAGCAAATGGCGCTAATAAAAGAGAGGCTAAAGAGCTAGACATACTCTAGCTAGAAGCCTATAGGCTACGAGATTTGCGTTTGAGTTTATTTACTTCATTTAACAACTCTTTACGCTCTGCGTCACCCAAGTTGTCACTGCCGTCGAGGCGGCGAGCACCATCAAAGCGCTTATCCCAGTAGAGGCTACCGAGATCGTCTACACGCACACTGGTACCCTTAGATGGGGAATGAATGAATTTATTGTCGCCAACATAAATGCCGACATGAGAGAAAGTTAAACGCATGGTGTTGAAAAACACTAAATCACCAGGCTGCAATTCTTCACGAGTAATCGGTTTGCCTACTCGGCTCATTTGAGTAGATTTGCGTGGCAATAAAAAACCTAGCTTATCTTTAAAAACATAGCCAACAAAACTACTGCCGTCCAAACCAGATTGCGGTAACTCTGCATCCCAGCGATAACGCACGCCAATCACTTCCATGGCGCGGTTAATTAATTCATCTGATTTAACGGTAACGGAATCTGCCAAACGATCTGACACACGAGCGAAGTAAGACTTACCCGCCTGAAACATGGTTTCTTTGGGAGCCTCCTTAGCAACTTCTGCAGGCAGGTCTTTTGCAGCATCAGCAATAGTATCCGAAGCTCGTGCAGGATTGGCAACCAATGTGATTGCAATCATTAAAGCGATTGGCAAGAGGTCTTTTTTAAGTGACATTCCTTCATTCTAACAAAGAAGGCCTCTTTCACCAAGTGCTAGCCCAAGAGCTAACTTATTGTTTTCAATGGAGTATTTACCATTATGGGGCGTAAATGCACTAATGTAGCGCCTTAGGGCGTCTATTTCAGGGAAGTCTTAGGTCAGTTCAGCGGCCGCAAACAACTCTTGGGTATAGCTCTGACGTGGGTGCTTAATGAGGGTCTCAGTATCACCAAACTCCACAACCCTCCCCCCTTTGAGCACCATCACCTCATGCGACATCGCCCGAATGACCGCCAAATCATGGCTAATTATCAAATAGGCTAAGTTGTATTTTTTCTGGAGCTCAGTTAGCAAAGCGAGCACCTGTTTTTGAATCGATACATCTAATGCTGAAGTTGGCTCATCTAATACCAGGATCTGCGGCTTCAGAATCAAAGCACGAGCGATCGCAATACGCTGCCTCTGACCGCCAGAGAATTCATGGGGATAACGTGTGAGGGCAGAACGATCAATTCCCACTTCTCGCAAAATATCCAAGACACGAGACTCACGCTCCGCCGCAGACAAATTCGGAAAGTGCACATCCAAACCCTCTGAAACAATTTGCATCACATTCATACGCGGAGAAAGTGAGCCAAACGGATCTTGAAAGATCACCTGCAAACTAGAGCGCATCGCTCGGCGCTCTAAGGGCTTTAACTTTTGCCAATCCTTACCCAATACATCGACTGTGCCAGTGGTTTCTGCTGCAGAATCACCCAACAAACCTAAAACCGCCATGCCTAAGGTAGTCTTACCTGAACCAGACTCACCAATCACGCCGATAGTCTGCCCCTGCTTTAGCTCAAAGCCAAGCTTACGCAAGACCTGATGACGTGGAGATTTTTTAAACCAAGAGGTCGACTCTGTGCCGGGATAAGAGACCGATAAGTTCTCTGTCTTTAATAAGACGGGTGCCAAAGGCATTACCGGCGCTAAATCGCGCGCTGGCACACTGTTGACTAAGGCTTTTGTATATGCGTTATCTGGATGCTCAAAGACTTGCTTTGTAGTTCCGACCTCCATCAAGTTGCCCTGATTGAGAACGGCAACGCGCTGAGCAAAATGCTTAACCAGGTTGAGATCATGTGTAATTAACAGGATTGCCATACCGCCATGATCTTTAGACTCTTCTTGCAACTCTTTGAGTAAATCCAAAATCTGTAGACGCAAGCTAACGTCCAAAGCAGTGGTAGGCTCATCTGCAATAAGTAATCTTGGCTTACACGCTAAGGCCATTGCAATCATGGCGCGTTGACGTTGTCCACCAGATAATTGGTGCGGATAAGAGTGGAAGCGCTTCTCTGGCTCAGGAATGCCAGTTTTCTTGAGCAATTCAATTGCAGCAGACATTCCGTCGGCCTTAGAGATCAGTGGCTCATAAATCTGCACCGCCTCCACAATCTGATTACCAATAGTAAATAAAGGATTGAGTGCAGTCATCGGCTCCTGAAACACCATCGCAATCTCACGACCCCGAATCTCACGAATAGCTTGTATTGGCAAATCCAGTAAATTCACTGAAGGGTTACTAGCATCTGAACTCTTGCCACTCCACAAAATTCGGCCGGATGTTTTTGCACCCTCAGGCTCAAGACGCAGAGGCGCTAGGGCAGTCAGCGTCTTACCTGAACCAGACTCCCCAACGAGCGCAACGCGCTCACCCACGCCGATCTCTAGATCCAGATGGCTCACGGCAAATTTTTCGCGCCGACCTGAACCAAATGAAATTGAGAAATCTTCATAGCGCAGTAAAGGAATTACTGATTTATTTGAATTAGCCTTTTCACTCATGAGCGACCCCCACTCATAGCGCCTGACTTACGAGAATCAAAAGCATCGCGTAAGGCTTCACCCATAAAAGTGAGCAAAAGTAAGGTGGCCACTAAAACAACAAAAGTCGATAGTGAAATCCACCACGCATCTAAATTACTTTTTCCTTGAGAGAGTAATTCACCCAGACTTGGCGTTCCTGGTGGCACACCTAAACCCAAGAAATCTAAACTGGTGAGAGACAAGATCGCCGCGCTCATTCTGAAGGGAAGAAAGGTAATGACGGGCGTCAAACTGTTCGGCAAAATATGACGGCGCATAATTTGTAGATTGGTTAAGCCCAATGCTCGGGCTGCACGAACGTACTCTAGTGCGCGATTGCGGAAGAACTCTGCACGCACGTAGTCAGATAAACCCATCCAACCAAATGCTGCCAGCAAAATAATCAAGAGCCAAATACTTGGGTTAAAGATAGAGGCAAAAATGATGAGTAGGTATAACTCTGGCATCGCCGACCAAATCTCAATCAAACGCTGAGAAACTAGATCGAACTTGCCACCAAAGAATCCCATTAAAGAGCCGGTAATGATGCCAACGCTGACACCAACAATGGTGAGCGCTAAGCCAAATAAAATCGATAGGCGAAAGCCATAAATTAAGCGCGATAAGACATCGCGCCCACGATCATCAGTGCCTAACCAGTTATCAAGCGATGGTGGTGCAGGATTAGGTGCTTTTGAGAAGTAATTGAGCGTCTCATAGCTATAAGGAATCGGTGGATAAATTGCCCAATTACCATTGCTGGTGATGTTGTGACGGATATCCGGATCTAAAAAATCGGTTGGCGTTGCGAAATCACCGCCAAAGACTCGCTCAGGCTGTGACTTCACAATCGGAAAATAGAATTTCTCTTCGTAGCGAACTATCCAAGGTTTGTCATTCGCAATCAGCTCGGCCCCCATGGAGAGACCGAATAGGATCATGAAAATCCAAAGGCTGGCATAACCCATGCGACTATTTTTAAAGCGATGCCAGCGACTCATGAGCCACCTCCCGCACCAAACTGGATGCGCGGATCAATGTAGACGTAGCAAAGATCCGAAATCAACTTTGTAAATAAACCAATCAGCGTGAAAAGATAAAGCGTTCCGAAAACCACTGGGTAGTCGCGTCGCATAACGGACTCGTAAGAGAGCAAACCGAGTCCATCTAAAGAAAATAGAGTTTCGATCAGCAACGAGCCTGTAAAGAAAGCGCCAATAAATGCTGCTGGAAATCCAGTCACCAAAGGAAGAAGTGCATTGCGGAACACATGCTTCCACAGCACTTGTTTTTCCGTGAGACCTTTAGCTCTCGCAGTCAATACATACTGTTTGCGAATCTCCTCTAAAAAGGAGTTCTTCGTCAGCATCGTGATCACCGCAAAGCTACCTAAAACTGAAGCGGTAATTGGTAAAACTAAATGCCACAAATAGTCCATTACCTTGCCCATCATGCTGAGCTCACTCCAGTTATCTGAAGTCAGTCCGCGTAGTGGAAAGATTTGCAAAAAACTGCCGCCGCCAAAGAGGACAAGGAGGAGTACTCCCAATACAAATCCTGGAATGGCATAACCGACCAAGATGAAGCTGCTAGTAACCGCATCAAAGCGAGAGCCATCGCGCACTGCTTTGGCAATGCCCAAAGGAATGGATACCAGGTAAGTAATAAAGAAGGTCCATAGACCAATACTGATCGATACCGGCAACTTAGAAACTACTAAGCCCCAGACACTTTCGTGCTGGTAATAGCTTTGACCTAAATCGAATCTGGCAAAACGCCCCAACATCATGAAATAACGCTCTACTGGCGGCTTATCAAATCCGTAGAGCGCTTTAACCTCTTCCAAACGTTGTGCATCGACACCTTGACGCCCGCGATAGCTTGCTCCAGCACCCGATGACTCTGATCCACCGGTTGCTCCAGCACCTTTGCCTTTTAATTCCAAGACCATCTGTTCTACTGGGCCGCCGGGTACAAATTGCACGACTGCAAAAGTCAAGGTCAGTACACCCAATAAGGTAGGGATCATCAGCAGAAGGCGTTTAAAGATATAGGCGCGCATTTGACCTTGCATTATTTAGCCTCCTCTTTCCACCAGTTTTGCATAATCCAAGGCTCCGCTGAGTAGTACAAGGGAGGCTCTGGGTAGCGCATCTCTTTGCGATAGGCAACCCGGTGCGTTGGGTTGTACCACTGTGGAATGACGTAATAACTATTCCAGAGTACGCGATCTAAGGCTCTCGTAGCGGCACGTAACTCCTCGCGATTTTGTGCTTTAGTAATTTCCTGAATCAATGCATCTACTACTGGCGACTGAATGCCAATGACATTATCTGATCCCTTTTCTTTGGCAGCCTGACTACCAAAGCGATCCCATAATTCATTACCAGGATTTTGCGAATCTGGGAAACGAACTGTTGTCATATCAAAATCAAATTCATCCATACGCTTTTGATGAAGAGCGAAGTCGCTAGTTCGAATATCTACCTGAACTCCCAACTTCTCTAGATTGCGCACGTAAGCAGAAATTACCCTCAGAAAGAATCCACCATTTTCCACCATCTCAAAACGAAATGGCTCACCCTTTTCATTACGCAATGCGCCATCGCGATACTGCCAGCCAGCATGCATCAATAGTTCGCGGGCTTTCTTTAAATTCTGACGTAGGCTGTCTGGTGACTTGGTAGATGGGGCTGGGGGCATTGGATTAAATACTGCATCAGGCACCCATTGCGGGTACTTTGTTTTTAAGGGTCTTAGCAGCTTTAGTTCTGCTTCAGTAGGCTTACGCGGCCCATCAAAATTCGCGCTCAAATCGCTATTCTGAAAATAGCTATTGATACGACTGTATTGATCATAAAAAATTTGGCGATTGAGCCATTCAAAATCCAAGGCGTAACCTAAGGCTTCACGCACTCGAGCATCCTTGAAGATTGGGCGACGAAGGTTCATCGCAAAACCCTGCATCCCTGCCCCGTTGTTATTGAGGAATGCCTTCCTCAATAGAGTGCCGTTATCAAACTTGGAACCCACATAACCCTTAGCCCAAATCTTGGCGCGGTATTCAACGATAGCGTCGAATTCACCTGCTTTGAAGGCCTCTAGACGAACAGCATCATCACTATAGAGTTTGTAAAGCACGCGATCAAAGTTATAAAAACCAACGCGGACATTTAAAGGCTTACTTAATTGATCGGCCCAATATTGCGGGTTTCGCTTATAGACAATGGATTTACCAGCTTTAAAGGATTCAATCAGGTAGGGCCCACTACCCAATGGCGTTTCAAAGGCAATCTTCTCAAAAGGAATGATCGTACCGTCCGGATTCTTTCCCCAGTTACGAGAAAAGATAGGGAGCGTTCCTGCCAAAATAGGTAATTCTGTGTTGTTGTTTTTGAAATCAAAACGCACTACTCGGTCTGATAACACAACCGCTTCTTTAATATCTGCGAAGGTAGTTCTATAGCGTGGATGCGCTTTACCACTCATTAATACATCAAAGCTATGTTTCACATCTGCAGCTAAGACTGGGCTACCATCAGAAAACTTTGCTTCAGTACGAATACGAAACGTTACCGACTTATGGTCTTGAGCAACAGCAATATCTTCAGCAAGCAAACCATAAATGCTTGATACCTCATCAGCACTTCCCTCGGCCAAAGATTCAAACATCAATTCAATTCCAGGCGCCGTTACACCCCGCAGAGTAAAAGGATTGAACTTATCAAAACTGGTTCTTTGCCCTGGGTTGGGTAAAGTGAGAGTGCCTCCCCTAGGGGCATGAGGATTCACGTAATCAAAATGGGCAAATCCTTCGGCATATTTAGGCTTGCCATACTGGGAAATCCCTTGAGCTGCCTGCGCTACATTGGCCCAAAGCCCCACTAGCATGGCTAGTAGCAAGAAATGGGCTATTTGGCGAATGGGGTTTAGGGTGGACATATATGCAACAATTGTAGATAGCTAATCATATTTGAAGTAAAGGAAACAACATGGGCTTTCTCTCCGGCAAAAAAATCCTGATTACCGGGCTTCTCTCTAACCGCTCTATTGCGTATGGTATTGCCAAGGCATGCCACCGCGAAGGGGCTGAACTGGCCTTTACCTACGTTGGTGAGCGCTTCAAAGACCGCATTGTCGATTTCGCTAAAGAATTCAATACCGAACTGATTTTTAACTGCGACGTTGGCAGCGATGAACAGATTTCCGCCCTTTTTAAGGATTTGGCTAAGACTTGGCCGCAATTTGATGGCTTTGTCCATGCGATTGGCTTTGCACCACGTGAAGCGATTGCTGGAGACTTTTTAGAAGGTCTTTCTCGCGAGGGCTTCAAAATCGCTCATGACATCTCGGCCTACAGCTTTCCGGCGATGGCAAAAGAAGCTTTGCCCATGTTGCGCGACAAATCTTCCTTGTTGACATTAACTTACCTCGGCAGCTTACGTAACGTTCCCAACTACAACACTATGGGACTTGCTAAGGCCTCACTTGAAGCCTCGGTACGCTACATCGCTGGCTCAGTCGGACCTAAAGGCATTCGCGCTAACGGAATCTCTGCTGGCCCGATTAAAACTTTGGCCGCTGCTGGCATTAAAGGGTTTGGCAAGATTTTGGAGGCAGTTGAACAAACTGCCCCCATGCGTCGCAATGTCACGATTGATGATGTTGGTAATACTGCCGCTTTCCTATTGTCTGATTTAGCAAACGGCATCACCGCTGAAATCATTTATGTCGATAACGGCTTTAGCCAAGTGGTTGGCGGCATGGAAGAACTTTGAACGTTCCACTACGCGAGGCCCTGAAGTTTTGGGCCAAACTGGGCTTCATTAGTTTTGGTGGGCCCGCTGGACAGATAGCCGTTCTGCATCAAGAGCTAGTTGAGAAGCGTCGCTGGATTTCTGAGCGGCGTTTTTTACATGCGCTCAACTATTGCATGCTGTTGCCCGGACCTGAGGCGCAGCAATTAGTTACCTACATCGGCTGGTTAATGCATCGTACTTGGGGTGGTGTTTTGGCTGGCACCCTCTTTGTTCTGCCCTCCCTCCTTATTTTGATCGGCTTATCTTGGATCTACCTCACCTTTGGGCAAGTGCCTTGGATTGCTGCCATCTTTTTTGGCATCAAACCTGCAGTCACTGCCATCGTCCTTCATGCAGCAGTTCGTATTGGTAAACGCACGCTTCATAATCAAGCACTACGTTGGATTGCAATCGGATCCTTTCTGGCGATCTTTGTTTTTAATTTGGCTTTCCCAATCATCGTTATCGTTGCTGCATTGATGGGCGTCTGGGGTGGCAAGCGCTACCCAGAATATTTTCAGCAAACTGCCACTCACGATAAATCAACAGCAGCACACGCTCCAGCATTAATTGATGATCACACCCCCACTCCAGAGCACGCTCAGTTTTCCAAAAAGAAGCTGGCGCTGCATAGTTCAGTTGTTCTCGCGCTCTGGTTAATTCCGTTTATTGCCCTAGCACTGATCTTTGGTTGGAAGACGCTCTACCCGCAAATTGCTTGGTTCTTTACTAAAGCTGCCTTCCTCACTTTTGGTGGTGCTTACGCAGTTCTACCCTACGTCTACCAAGGCGCAGTAGATCAATTTCATTGGCTTAGCGCAGGTCAGATGATGGATGGTTTAGCGCTTGGAGAAACCACTCCAGGACCACTCATCATGGTGGTGGCTTTTGTTGGATATCTGGCTGGCCATATTCAACATCTGATTGGGAATAGCAATCCGTTTTGGTTTGGCGTGCTTGGGGCTTGTGTTGCCACCTGGTTTACTTTTTTACCTTCTTTTTTCCTGGTACTAGTCGGCGGTCCACTCATTGAATCCACTCATGGCAAGCTGAGTTTTACTGCGCCCCTGACTGCCATCTCTGCAGCAGTGGTCGGCGTCATCGCCAATCTAGGTCTATTCTTTGCGTATCACGTCTTTTTTCCGCATGGTCTTGGTGGTTCAATCTCATGGATTTCGATTGTGATTACCTTGTTTGCAGGTTTAGCGCTCTTTAGGTATCAAAAAGGGGTGATTAGCGTGTTGATCGGTTCAGCTTTGGCTGGGCTTCTGAGTTATTTACTGACTACTTTATTGATCTAGCAAGGCTGTATTGGGGGCTGAAATTGGCATAATGGAACTTATGCGAATTGAACCCCAAACCATCACTCACCTCCAAGAATGGCTCGGTAAAACTGAGACCCTTCAAGACACTGTTACCGCAGCACCTGTCAGAGCTCTGTCAGCAACACTAGATCGGCCTGATCCCGCTCCAAATGACGGAACTTTTCTGCCAGAGTTATGGCATTGGCTCTATTTTTTACCTTGCGCTCTTCAATCAGAAATCGGTGCTGATGGTCATCCACAGCGTGGTGGCTTTTTACCCCCCGTCCCATTGCCGCGTCGCATGTGGGCCGGCAGTCGAATTGAGTGGTTAGCACCTCTAGCAGTTGGCGATGAAATCGAGCGCACCTCCAAAATTGAATCCGTTACACATAAAGCGGGTCGCACTGGCGATCTCATCTTTGTATTGGTCAAACATAACATCTCCAATCAAAATGGCTTAGCTTTAGTTGAAGAGCATGACATCGTGTATCGCGACGCTCCCGGACCAGACGATAAGCCAGTGGCACCAACACCAGCTCCTACTGGAGCCACTTGGTCCAAAACAATTACTCCTGATGATGTTTTATTGTTTCGTTACTCAGCACTGACATTTAATGGTCATCGCATTCATTACGATCGCAAATACGTCACTGAAGTTGAGGGCTACCCCGGCTTAATTGTTCACGGTCCTTTAATTGCAACTTTATTAGTCGATCTTGTGCGTCAGAGTATTCTCAATTGCAAACTAAAAAGCTTTGAGTTCCGTGCCATTCGCCCTACTTTTGATATCAATGTATTTAAGGTAAGTGCCAAGCCCGATCTAGAGAAAGATCCTTCCGGAAAAACAATCTCCATTTGGGCCGAAGATCACGAAGGCTGGCTCACCATGCAAGCCACTGCAGTTTTAGCTTAGGAAATTTTGACTTAATGACTACTCCACACTTATCTAAAACCTTAGCGACATTTGCTTCCGAATTAAAGCTTAGTGATATTCCCCCAGAGGTGATTGCACGCACCGAAGATTTACTAGTGGATTGGTTTGGCTCTGCCATTGCTGGTAAAGGTTCACGCCCAGTAGAAACGATGACGCAGTTTGCGCAAAACATGGGTGGCTTTAATATCGCCAATCCTGGTTCCGCTGAAATTCTGATTAGCCGCAAGAGCTCGAGCCCTTTTTTAGCGACACTCGCTAATGCTGCAGCATCACATATAGCCGAGCAAGATGATGTTCATAATGGCTCTGTCTTTCATCCAGGCACCGTGGTATTTCCTGCGGCATTAGCAACGGCGCAAACGATTGGTGCCTCAGGCGAAGATCTTCTGGTAGCTGCTGTTGCTGGCTATGAAGTCGGCATTCGGGTTGGAGAATTTCTAGGTCGTTCACACTACAAAACATTTCACACTACAGGTACAGCGGGTACTTTAGCTGCAGCCGCTGCAGTGGGTCATCTACTGAAACTAAACCCCACTCAAATGTTGCACGCCTTTGGTTCAGCAGGCACCCAGTCCGCTGGCCTTTGGGAATTTCTGCGCGATGCCGCCGACTCTAAGCAGTTACATACTGCACACGCTGCCTCTACTGGTTTGATGTCTGCCTACTTAGCGCAATCGGGCTTTACTGGTGCCGAACATATTTTGGAAGGCAAACAAGGTTTAGCTGCTGGTATGTCAAGCGATGCAGATCCTAGCAAGTTGATTGATCGATTGGGCAGCCGCTGGACTATTGCTGAGACGAGCTTTAAATATCACGCCTCATGCCGTCATACTCACCCTGCAGCAGATGCCTTGTTACAAGTCATGCTTGCACATCACCTCAAGCCTAGCGATATCGCCAAAGTAGAAACCTTGGTTCATCAGGGCGCAATCGATGTGCTTGGCCCAGTAACTGATCCTACGACTGTGCACCAATCCAAGTTTTCCATGGGAACTGTATTAGCCCTGATTGCTCACTATCAATTTGCAGGTCTACAAGAATTTGATCAGCACTTTCATGATCAAGCCATTTGCGCATTCCGTGATCGTGTCACGATGATCCTTGATCCCGAAGTTGATGGCGCCTACCCTCAGCGCTGGATTGGCAAAGTCAAAGTCTATCTAAACAGTGGCGAAGTTTTAGAAGGTCGCGTAGACGAACCCAAAGGCGATCCTGGTAATACTCTGAGTCGCGCTGAAATTACCGATAAGGCCATGCGCCTTGCTGCATTTAGTGGCGGCGCAAGCCCAACTGAGATGAGCGCTGCTATTGAGCACTTGTGGAATATCAGCAAGGAGTCCAAGATAGGTATGTTGATCTCCTAAATCACTTTGCTGATTTTTTTGCCTCATATTTAATAAAGCCACAAACATGAATCCACTTGATACACCTATCGGCTTTAGCAGTACTTTCTTATTCGTTCCGGGGACGCGCCCAGAGCGATTTACTAAAGCACTTGATAGTGGTGCCGATGGCGTCATCATCGATTTAGAAGATGCTGTTGCCCATGAAGATAAAGAATCTGCTCGTGCAGCAATACGAGCGGCTTGGTCCTCATTCACCACAGAACAAAAAAAGCGTCTGATTATTCGCTCAAATTCTCCTGGCAGTCATTTTTATGCGGCAGACCTGATCTTGGTCCAAGAGTTAGATGCTGCTTGCTTACTTATTCCAAAAAGTGAATCCCTCGATCAAATTAATGGTGCAGCACAAATCCTGCCAAACACAGCCATCATTCCGATGATTGAGACTGCCATCGGTCTTGATCGCCTCAATGAAATCGCAACTTCTGAACAAGTATTACGCTTAGCCTTAGGCAACATCGATTTACAAGCAGACCTAGGCATGGTTTGTGATGCACAAGAAACTGAACTGCAAACTGCGCGCTTTCAGATTGTGTTGGCCTCACGTTTGGCCCAAATTGCCCCTCCAATTGATGGGGTTACCCCATCTACTGACAATATTGAGCGCATCACCGATGATGCAGAGCGCGCCAAAAGAATGGGCTTTGGTGGCAAGTTGTGCATTCATCCAAAACAGGTTTCTCTGGTGAAGGATTCCTTTATGCCTACTGATGCAGAGGTTTCTTGGGCTCATCGAGTCATCGAGGCTGACAAGGTATCAAAAGGAGGCGCAGTCAAATTAGATGGCCGCATGATTGACCGTCCAGTTGTTCTACTGGCCCAAAGAACTCTAGCGATTGCTGGTAAACCCTAAAGCCGATAGCATTTAATAGTGGCAAAATTAGTCAGCATCAAACAATAACGGAGACTTAAATGAAATTCAAGAAAACCCTCTTTGCTGGAATTGCTGCAGTTGTCAGCGCCAGCACTTTATTGGGCAGTAACATTGCATCTGCTCAAAAGGATTGGCCTACAAAATCAGTTCAATTGGTTGTTCCATTTGCTGCTGGCGGCCCAACTGACACTATCGCACGCTTAATTGCAGTGCCAATGGGTCAGTCTTTAGGTCAGACCGTTGTAGTTGAGAACGTGCCTGGTGCTGGCGGCACAATTGCTTCCACTAAAGTAGCCCGCGCAGCTCCAGACGGCTACACCATCTATATTCATCACATGGGGATGGCTACAGCAAATGCGCTGTACGACAAGCTCCCATATGACCCAATGACAAGCTTTGAGTACATCGGCCAAGTTGCTGACGTGCCAATGGTATTGCTCGGTAAGAAAGATTTGCCAGCTAATAACTTCAAAGAGCTTGAGGCTTACATTAAAGCTAACGGTTCAAAAGTAACGATGGCTAATGCAGGTCCAGGCGCTGTGTCACAGCTCTGCGGTTTGCTATTTCAAAGTCGCATGGGTGTTCGCTTGACTAATATTCCTTACAAGGGAACTGGTCCTGCTTTAACTGACCTCCTGGGTGGTCAAGTTGACCTCTTGTGCGATCAAACAACACAAACAATTCCTTACATCAAGGATGGTCGTGTGAAAGCATTTGGCACAACCACGATGAAGCGCTTGCCTGCAATTCCTAACGTTCCTACCTTGAACGAACAAGGCCTCAAAGGCTTTGAAGTCAAAGTGTGGCATGGTGTGTATGCTCCAAAAGGCACTCCACAGCCAGTTCTGGACAAGATCAATGCTGCACTCAAGAAAGCATTGAATACTCCTGATGTGAAGAAGCGTTTGGAAGATGCCAATATTGATATCGTACCTGCAGAGAAGATTTCTGCAAAAGGTCTCAGAGAACACCTTGATAGAGAAATCAACGTTTGGGGTCCAGTCATTCGTAAAGCCAATATTCCAGATTAATTCCGGAATAGCGGTAAACAAAAAAGCCAGCGAATATCTGCTGGCTTTTTTGTTATCTAAAATTAACTAATGTACTGATGTGCTGATGCACCGATTAACTAACTCGCTACTTAACCCACCCTAAACAGGTAACTTGATTAGGCTCTTTCGCGACGCTTCTGATAAATCGCATTCGGGATTGCCAGCAGAGCCCAAATAGCTAAGAAGGGATCTAAGAGGTAGTCCCAGAGATTTGCGGATTCATGCCAATGAACTGCCCACGTAATGATCGCAAAGGACAGGATCCAAACGCACTTAGTCCAGCCAGCAAGGCCGCAAACTATAGCAAAGAAGATAGTAGCGGTTAAAAGACCAATGGAGCCGTAACCCCAAGCATAGGGATCGAGCATGCCAAGACCCAGCGCCAAGGGGTAAAACGCAATTGCAATCAATGCCACTGGCACTTTAAATCCTAGCGACGTCTTTTTAGCAGCAGGAAGTATGGAACTCCAAAGCAAAAGCATAGTCACAATACTGAATTCACCAGTCACTCCGCGCACGTAGGCAGACAAAGGCAATTCAAGCGACATCCCCAGTGGCCAGAAAAAAAGATTTACCAGCAAGGCAACTGCGACTAGACGAACCACAAATGGAATCTCTCTTGAGGAAAGTTTTTGCGACAAAATAATCAGGACTACCGCACAAGTAAGCGACATCTCTAGAAGAGCGATCAGTTGTAAATAAGGAGTCATCATTGCGCTTCCTTTGCCTGAAGACTGCTGACGGCATACTTAAACCAGGTAGCTGGAAAATATACATGCTTAATCTTTGTTCTATTCCAGGTATAGGTAAGATGCGCATCGTCACCATTTGCAGAAATCAAGTAAGGATAGGAAAATTCTCGATGCTGATCATTGAGTAAAGATTCATCATCTTCGAGCACCTGCACTACCCGCCATTGAGGGGATCTGGGCTCACGCATGACCATCACCAATCGATAGCGCGCAGCCTCGATATTATTCAGCACCATCAATCTTGTGCCATTCGCTAAAGTGAGTGCAGCAAGCGCTGAATTGGGATTTGGAATCTCAAGATCTTTTGTTACTGCCCAAGTTTGTCCAGCATCCTTGGTTTCACTTACAGGAATTTGCTTTGGCTGAGAACTGGGTCGAGTTTGGCGAAAGAAAGCCTCTGCTTCTTGTGGGCCATTAGTAAAAACTACCGGCTGAATTGCATCCCTACCTGAACTCATGCGTCGCTTATCAATCACCTGACTCGCATCGACTCTGAGAAGCTCGCCAAAGCGACCAATCCACTCGTGATATGCCGGTAAACCCAGTCGCCCATCTATAAATGCCATGGCTGGTGACTTTACTAAGGTGCTCAGATTAATCAGCGGGGAGCTGATTAGGCGCTGCGGTCGATCCCAAGTCAAACCTTCATCATCAGAAATCATTGAAGAAATTGAACTACCAGCCCAACCCCCAATAGAAACTGTGACAAAAAATAATTGCATCCGGCCATCTGCCATTCTGGCCGGAACAGGATTGCCCAATTTAGCAATGTAGCGAGATAAGCCTTTTTCAGCGCTAACGCGATCCACTACAACTGTTGGGACACTCCAACGAGATGCCTGCGTATCAAAAACAGATGTATTAATCACTACGTCTGGAGCACCTTCTCGACTACCCGCAAACCAGAAGGCTCTCACCGCACCATCCTTTAGTGCAATTAAAGAGGCAGCATGTACTGAGGGAGCTCCAGTGTCAGGTAACCAATCTGTCCGCAGACTCGGCTGTGCGGGCTTTACTGACGTTGCGCTTTTCAGTACCTTTGACTGCTTAGCGCCCCCGCTGAGCTCTGATGAATCATCAAATTGATTTACATGATTAATTGAGTAATTACTTGCAAACGGCGCCCATACCGGGCGACTGTCAATGTGGAGATAACCCAGCACCGAGGCCAGCAATAAAAAACAAAAGGCAATTACCCGACTCATCGACAAGCATCCTTACCTACTAATGGCAATGTAATAGTCGCAGGAGTAGCAATTAAATATTCATTCACAAACAAGTGTTCTCCGATATGACCCCTGAGTATCGCCTGAATTTCTGCATCAGAATGGCGCGCTCGCATCTCCATCCGCTTACCCACTATTTTGCAAGAATCACATAGCGCGGGTTCCTCACCAATCGCTGACTGCACTGCTACCAGCGGATAATTTTTAGTCAGCAAATCAATTTGACTCGCATCCTTTGCAAAATAGCCATGCAATATTGCTCCAGGCAATAAGAGTCGATACTCTTCATCCTTGGCACGATAGTCGCAAGGCACCCAAACATCTTTTCCGGCAAGGCCTTGAATAGTCGCTTGCGAGTACCGACCTAAAGTACCCTCGAGCGGTGATAAGCCACTGGTAAGTGCGCAATAGCAAAGAAAGCAAGACGCCAAAGCGATTACCTTAGTAAGCTCTCGATTAAATAGGCCAAGCAACACTAGAGCCATCGCGGCTCCCATAAAAATCCAATGCCAAGGGGAGTAACTCCAGATACCTGACTGACCCAGGAAGTTTGACAGTTGTAAACTACCGCCCACCCAAACAAGCGCGGTAAGTAACAGCAACTGAAGTAGCAATGCAATCCTAAATCCCCAGAAGGGCAATCGATCCCAATACAGTGCGATCACGGCAGCAAATGCCGGCATCACTGGAAGTAGATAACGCCCAGAGCGCTGACTTGGCAAACTAAAGACAATGAAAAAGGCTAAGACCAAGAGCAGCAAAATACTCTCTTCAAGAGACATAAAACGCCGCTCTCGCCAACATTGAATTAATGCAGAAATCAACACAAAAGTAAAGAGTCCAGCATTGGCTAAGGTCGTTAAAGCCAGCATCCAAACACTATCACCGCCTCGTACTAGATCTAATAAATAGTTGGAGCTACGCGCTTCAAACTTACCGGCATTCTCACCCAGAACAAATTCTTTCCAAACCGCTTCAGGGAAAGGATCCAGCACAAACCAAAGTGCAAATACACCTAAAGCTAGAACAGCAATCAATAAGACTTTATAAAGGTCTTGCAATAAGACCTTAGGGATACTCCATTCACGCCAGCGCCAGTAGAACAAGCCCAAAGCAAATGCGGCAGGAACAATATAGGCAAAGGATTTTGACAGCAAAGCCATACCAAAAGAGGCACCTGCCAACACGGGAAATAAAAGCTTCGATTCAAAAGCGGCTCTACCCCAATGCAGCAGCGCAAAGAAAGGCAGGCTTAGCCAAAACACTTCGGGGGGATCCGTTAAGAACGGACGACCATAGCGGTAAGTTGCAAAAAAGGAGAGCCATACTAAAGCCGCCAATAAGCCAGTCTGCATTCTTCCGCTAAAACGAGATACGGCCAAAAATAAGAAAAGTGCGGTTAAGCCGGTATATACAACACTGGGCCAACGCAGTGCGAAGAGTGTCCAGTCGCTTCCCCAGCTGGTACTAGCGATGCCCTCCCAAAATACCAAAGGAGGCTTCGTATTTTTAATGCCGTCCATCTCCGATTGAAGAGGTAGCCAAGCGCCAGAATCGGCTGTCATTCGGACGATATGCATATAAGGGTACTCGTCCCCATTCTTCGGAGCAAAGCGACTATCTAAACCATATAGATAGGTAAATACACCTAGAAGTAGGATGAAAATAGCATTTCGGTAGGTAAATGAGCCTCGCATATTGCTAGTTTATAGGTCTCGGGGTGGAATACTAGAAACTAGCAAGGTCAATGCCCTCTTTTTTGGTTCTGAGCTTATTGAAAATCAATCTAAGTAAAACCACTAATCCCACCCCTATCTGATTAAGATAGAGTTCATCAGCAGTATCCCAAGAACAGATGTCTGTAAGACGGAGATGATCCCTATGCAAATGAAGTACTTAAAACCCATTTTGGTGACTAGCGCCCTCATTAGTCTGAACCAGTGGAGCGGACTTAGCTTCGCCCAAACCGCTGATCAACTATATAAACGTGGACTTGCTGCTACCTGTGCCAATTGCCACGGCACAGATGGCAAAGGCGTTGTGGATGGTGGCATGCCGCTAATTAATAATCTCACTAGCGCGCAAATGCTGGAGAAATTAAAGGCCTACAAGTCTGGAGCATTAGAGGGCACCATCATGCCTCAGCTAGCTAAAGGCTATTCCGACGAACAACTCACCACTATTGCCAATCAACTTGGCAAGAAACAATAAGGAGGCGCCATGGATCGTCGACATTTTATAGGTCAGAGCGCTGCAGCAGTGGGTTTGCTTGCAGGACTCTCAAGCCACACTAAAGCAGCTAATTTACAAAAAGCAGAAATCTTAGTCATTGGTGGCGGATATGGTGGCGCTACCGCTGCTAAATATTTGCGACTCTTGTCTAATAACACTGCCAGAGTAACCCTGATTGAGCCCAATACATCTTTTGTGTCCTGCCCAATGTCTAATTTGGTTATCGGTGGCTCACGTACGATCGCTGAAATTACTTCACCGTATGACACTCTGAGCAAGCGCCATGGCATCAAGATTATTCAAGATAGCGTCAGCAGCATTGATCCAGATAAAAAGACAGTGATACTCTCTTCTGGAAAAACTTTACGCTATGACAAAGCCATTATGTCCCCCGGCGTCTCAATGAACTTCAAAAGCGTTGAAGGCCTTGCACAAGCTAATAAAGATGGCGTAACACTACAGGCTTGGAAAGCTGGTCCAGAGACGGTTGCCTTGCACAAGCAGCTCGCTGCTATGCGTGAAGGTGGCACTTTTGCAATCAGCATTCCAGAAGCACCTTATCGCTGCCCTCCTGGACCCTATGAGCGTGCATGTCAGGTAGCAAACTATCTTCAGCAACACAATCCTAAGGGCAAGGTATTGGTTTTAGATGCCAACCAAGATGTGGTTTCTAAAGGAGCCTTGTTCAAAAAAGTTTGGGCTGAGCAATACGCTGGAATGATTGAGTACCGTCCAAAGAGCAATGTCATTGGCGTTGATGCGAAAACCAAAACCCTCAAACTCGAAGTTGAGGATGACGTGAAGGCTGACGTATTAAATATTTTGCCGCAAATGGCTGCAGGTGAAATCGCTATTAAAACTGGATTGGCTAATTCCAATGGTCGCTGGGCGAATGTCAACTTCCTCAACTTTGAATCAACAGCACGTAAAGATATTCATGTGCTAGGTGACGCAATTCAGATTGCACCCTTAATGCCCAAATCGGGACACATGGCCAATCAACATGCCAAAGTCGCAGCAGCAGCAATCGTTGCAGAATTAAATGGCTGGGAAATCAATCCTGCACCTGTGCTCACTAATACCTGCTACAGCTTTGTGAATAACCGAGAAGTAGTCCACGTTGCTAGTGTCCATCAATACAATGCCGCTGAAAAAACTTTCAAGACTGTTCCGGGCTCTGGAGGTTTATCACCAGCACCTTCTATTCTGGAGGGTATTTATGCTTGGGGCTGGGCGCATAATATCTGGGCGGATAGTTTGGGTTAAAAAGTATTTACGCTCATTAAAAAAGAGGCCTCGGCCTCTTTTTTAACTTCTATAGCGATTTTGATGACCGCGCTCAAACTATACGCCAACAGCACTCTCCTGAGATTGATATGGATGCACACCCCGATTGAGGCAGTTGCGGACATAGTCTATGCTGGAACGCAAGGCATAGTAATCACTAGACATACTTTGGAAAACTTCTAACTGTAATGCCTGATACTCCAGTAAATCTAACTTCCTTAGATATTCATCTTTCACTTCCGGCAGAAAGTTTTCAGTGAGTTCTCGCTCGTAGCTCTTAAGAGTGCCATACAACTTATCGATTTTTCGCTTCATGCGCTTATTACGATAGCCCGGCAAAGTCAGTAAGACAGGATATGCCACAGCACAAAATGGCAGTAATACAAAAATCAAGCGATTGATCAGCTCTGCCAACCAAAAAGGAAAATAAAGCATTAATAATGGCGAGCCATTTTTTTCGTAATGCAAAGCTACAGAACTTTGTGGGAGCCCTGTATTTTTAAAGGAAGGAAATTCGCCACTATCCGCAAAAAAACTAGCTTTACCGTTAATCTCGCGTGCAGCCTCTAAAAATAAAAATTGTAGTGCCGGATGCATTCTGTCATCAATCAGTAAATTCGTGGTTGAGGCCATCAACTTAATATCTCTAGAAGGAAAGTTCCGCGCTAAGCTAAATGCACCTGCAGGGACATTCAGAATTTGCATATATGGCAGCAACCGCGCATATGCCTCAGCTCGATCAAAGGCAACTAAATGTAAGCTGGGGTCCTTTAGTAATTTCTGGACATTCGGAGCCTCATAAGCATCCACAATGAATGCCGCATCGATCTCGCCTTTTTGTAAAGCTTCAACTGATTGAGTGCTTGAGAGATTTAAAAAATGAGCTCCTTCCTCAAAGCCATTCGCCTTCAGGATATGCATTGCTTGAGCATGAGTGCCGCTACCCTTCAAACCAACCGACATTCTGGAGTTCAGAAAGAAACTGGCGCGAGCTTTAATAGCCTGAAAATCATCTACCTTAATCTCTGGGCCACGATAAAAAAGCCAAATTGGGTCATATGAAATCGTGCCAAGGGATTCAACCCCAGTAACCTCATGAGGATTGAACGCGCCTGCTTGTACGAAGGCAGCCTGAATTGGATCTTTGCGATCAACCAAGTGCGCCACATTTTCCTCAGCACCTTTTGTAGGGAGTAATTCAAGAGTAATGCCTTTTTTATCAAAAAAAGCAGCGTACTTTTTTCCCAAAACATCGTAGGAGCCGCCAGGCTGGCCAGTTGCCATCACCACATGTCTTGGTGGCGGTGGATCGGCGTACCACCACACTCCGAGTAAGGCCACTAAGAGAACAGCCAAGATAGGCCAAGCCTCTTTCAGGAACTGAGAAAAATCATTCCACTTTTCCTGAACGGTCTCGTATAGCCCGAGATAAGTTTCTTTAATGTCTTGTTTGATACTTCCCATAAAAAACCAATCAGCAAATATGTGAAAAGCTAATGATAATGTGCTTATTACCCTCCAGAAAAGACTCTGCTCATGCAAACCCTCCGAAAAGCTCAAGACCGCGGCTATGCCGATCATGGCTGGCTTAAAAGCTTCCATTCCTTCTCTTTTGCTGGCTATCACGATCCCCAATTTATGGGCTGGGGCAATCTAAGAGTAATTAATGAGGATCGGGTTGCCGCAGGCATGGGTTTTGGCAAGCATGGCCACCGCAATATGGAAATCATCAGCTATGTTTTGTCTGGGCAATTAGCGCATGAAGACAGCATGGGAAATATCAAAGGTATTCCGCCGGGTGATGTTCAACGCATGAGTGCGGGAACTGGAGTCACCCATAGCGAGTTCAATCACGCTAAGGATCAGACTACCCACTTCCTACAAATTTGGATAGAACCTAATGTCATGGAGATCCCACCAAGCTACGAGCAAAAATCTATTCCAACCTCAGCAAAGCAAAACAAGCTCTGCTTAATTGCCTCGCCGGATGGATTAGGGGATGCTATCAAAATTCATGCAGATGCTCGGGTATATGCCGGCCTTTTTAATGGCCACCAGACTCAAAAATTGGATCTAGATTTACAGCGCAAGGCCTATGTACATCTGATAAGAGGCTCTCTACATGTCAACGATATACTTTTATCAAGTGGAGATGCACTACTAATAGAGAATGAAAGTAGCTTACTTTTTGGTGATGGCAAAGATGCTGAGGTCTTGGTGTTCGATCTCAGCAGTGAATAAAAAAGGGTATCGACTGAAGTCAATACCCTTGTAATTAAGCTAATTGAAATTAATCTAGCTTAATTTTTGCTTTTTCAATCACTACTTTCCATCTGGCAATATCAGAGACATATAAATCGGTAAATTGCTGAGTAGTCATCGGTGCAATTTGCACCCCCGCCTTTATAAAACGCTCTTTCATCTCTGGAGTCTCTAGAATTTTCAAGATTGTCTTACTGAGAGTGTTGATAATGGCAGGAGGCGTTCCTGCTGGAACAAACATGCCTTGCCACAAAGCCATTTCGTAACCCTTTACGCCAGCCTCTTGGATAGTAACTAGTTCGGGAGCTCCACTAAATCGATTCTTACTGGTTACAGCAAGTGCATTGACTTTTTCACCCTTATATAAAGGTAGCCCTACTGGCATACCCGCAAAGTAAAAATCAATTTGACCGCCGACTAAATCGGTTGCAGCTGGTGATCCACCCTTATATGGAATATGAATCGCTTGAGTGCCAGTAGTTGCGAGAAATAGCTCCCCAGCCATATGGTCGGAGTTACCAATACCAGAGGAGCCAAAGCTCATCTTTCCAGGATCAGCTCGGAGCATAGAAATTAAATCAGCTACATTTTTAGCCTTCGAATTGGTATTCACAATCAAGATATGCGGGGTAGCTGCTACTCCAACAACAGGAATCAAATCTTTTTGACCATTAAAAGGCAGTTTTGGGTTTGCAGCTACGTTAATTGCTAAGCCATTTTGGGCAAATAGCACGGTGTAACCATCTGGAGCGCTTTTGGCAACCGCATCCGCTGCCAAGCTACCTGCAGCACCACCTCTATTTTCCACGATGACTGATTGCTTTAAGGCAATACTGAGCTCATTGGCCACCATTCTTCCAACAATGTCAGTTGAGCTTCCTGGGGCATACCCAACCAACATTTTGATTGGTTTATCTGGGTAGGATGCAAACGCCGTTCCCAAAACTAATGGCAATACTAAAGAACCTAACACTATTTTTTTAATTGATTTTTTAATCATTGTTGTCTCCTCCGGTAAGTTATAAATCTAATGCTGCAATACCGCACTCTTTGGCGCAGTTATTCAATGACTCTTGTAATTCGCTTGAGATCGGAATGCCATCCGAAAGTCGCTCTGCCATCACTCTTGCAGCACCATCGCCGGGCACTCGAATTTGATTCACGCCTGGCAATCTAGAGGAGGCCTTTAAATCATCGACCAACGCAATCACGCGGGTAATAAATTGCTCCTGATCCCCAAAAGCGCTTGGATCAACTGCGATGATTGTTTGACCAGTATTAGTAATTAGATCATGATGAGCATTAAAGTCAATCGTGCCTTTGCCAACAGCAGCATTATTGAGCGCACCCGCAAGAAGACCAATCATGACAGCCAAACCATATCCCTTGTAACCTCCGATAGGAAGCAATGATCCCTCACTTGATTTTTGCGGGTCAGTAATGGGTTGTCCTTGTCGATCGATCATCCAAGTATCAGGAATAGACTCACCCTTTTGGGCTGCAAGCTTTACCTTACCGTAAGCAGCGACTGTGGTGGCAATATCCAAGAGAACGATTGGCTTATCTCCTGAAGGAACTGCAATAGCAATCGGATTGGTGGATAACAATAAGTCAATGCCGCCCCACGGTGCCATGTGATTAGCATTACCAACCGCCATATAGATTCCGATATATCCTTGCTCGGCTAACTTTCTGACATATACAGATGCCGCACCAGAATGATTTCCATAGTGACTACCAACCCAACAAACGCTGTGTTGCCTTACTTTTTCTATTGCAACATCAACTGCCTTGTTCATTACCAAATGCCCCAAGGCATTATCACCATTGATCAAAGCAGTTGCACCCTGCTCACGTTCAATCTCAATATTGGGACTCAAATTAATACCGCCAGCCCGAATCCGCTTGATGTAAGCGGGCAATCTGAAAATTCCGTGACCATCAGCGCCAACGAGGTCTGACTGGATCATCAGTTGGGCTACAAGCGTGGCATCCGCCAAAGGCACCTGGTTAGCGTGCAATGCTTGTGCAATAAATGCCTCGGCCTTAGTTGTAGCTAAATATTTCATGTTTGTTCTTGTGATTTAATTCCCAGCATCACTCTTAAATTCCATTTTGTAAGTGTATCTATTGTGAGGATGATAGGTGAAGGTTACTTCAAAAAGCTTATCCTGATTATCAAAGTAACGCCGAACAATGACTAAACAAGGGGCATGCACCTTTAACCCAAGCTTCTTTGCAATATCAGTAGACACGTCGATGGCATAAACATCAACTTCAGCTCGATCAATTCGAGTGCCATACTTTTTCTCGATCTGCTCGAACACCATCACTTGACTATGCTCGGGCTCCGATGTCAAGGATGAAAATTGCGGAAGAATATATATATCAGTCCAAGCAATCACTTCCTCGGTATCTCGCTGCTTTCGAATAGCTCCAATGTGATACCAAGAGGATCCGACTGCATCGCCAATCATTTCGCTGAGCGGTTTATCGAGCTCAATAAATTCTTCAATGGTGTTTTGTCGATAGGTATTTCTTGGATAACTCAAAATATCCACAGGGGAATTAAAGCTTTGGGTAAATCTCCTCACCTTGCGCCTAGAGATCACCTGAGTGGGCGCTCCTTGACGACGTAAGACCATGCCATCTCGCTCCAGGGTTTGAAGAGCATGTCTTAGGGTATGGCGACTTGCAGTGAAACTTTTACAAAGTACTGCTTCAGATGGCAAGTGAGAACCTACCGCCCAATCGCCCTCATAAATACGCTGAGCCAGCGCATTTGCTAAGGTTTTATAGAGCGGTAGAGATTCTTTCAACTTAGGATAGGCCAAACATCTTTTTGCCAGCTACAGGCAATCGTGCTTTCAAGATATCACCAGAGAGAGATTCAGTGATGTACAAATCCCGATTATCCTCGCCACCAAAACACATGTTTGCTAGGTGATGGTGGTGTGGATTGTCTGAATAGATCAAATGTGTCGGGAGCATATTGCTATCAAATCTCCAGATACCAACGCCTAAGTGGCAAACGAGCAAACCATTTTCAGAATCCATCTCAATACCATCAGGTCCGGCAACGCCACCTGTTAACTGAATTGCAACGCCCGTTTTAGAAACAGAACCATCCGCCATCAGTGGTAAACGCCAGATTTGCTGAGATCTGGTTGCCGCAACGAATACATGCTTTTCTTGAGTATTTAAGGTGATGCCATTAGGACTCGGTACGTTAATAGCCAAACGATCTAATTGACCATTGGCACGCAATCGAAATACTCTGCCTGTTGGATCTGCAATTCCAGTTTGACCCTGATCGGTAAAGTACAGGTCGCCATTGGAGGCAAAGTGCAAATCATTCAAGCCCTTGAAGTTTTCGCTATACATGGATCCAAGAATTGTTTCTACTTTTCCAGTTTTAGGATCGAGGGCCAATAAACCTAGCTTGTAATCACAAATGAACGCACGGCCATCTTTATGAAATTTCAATCCATTCGGCCAGCCATCAAATTGCGTTACCAAATCCCAATCACCCTTCGGCGTAATTCTGAAGACTCGTCCAAAAGGGATATCTAGAAACCATAAGTTACCCTCACGGTCAAAAGAAGGTCCCTCTAAAAAACACTCTACTTCGGCGTTTTGGCGGTTAGGATCAGACCAGCCTGTGCGGGACTTCTTTCTGAACTTCCCGGGCATTGACATAAAGACTTCTGCCTTGATTTTCTCTACGGGTTGAAATGGGTTGTGCATCGTCATAATTGATTGCTCCTCTGTGTAGTTATACGGATAAGTTAATTTAAATGATTCACAATTAAAACATAATTGGTGATAATGTACTGTAAATAAAAGCTTATGGTGAGCTCAATTTATTAAAACTTAACCGTATAAGTAAGGTTTCTTATGAACTATGTTGCCGTAATTGGTACCGGAATCATGGCCGCAGGTATTGCTGCAGGGTTTGTTGCGCAAAGTACTCCCGTCGTCATCTTGGGTAGAAGTAAAGACAAAGCCGATGCATGCTTAGATAAAGCACTGACCCTCGCTCAGAAAATAGGGATTGTTGGAGCCTACGCTAGCCAAAGTCAGGATGCAATCAAGACTGAGCAGAAAACTGCAGTCCTTGAGAACTGGTCCGACTGGAATGGGTGTGACTGGGTCATCGAAACCGTGACAGAAAACCTTGCTCTGAAGCAAGAGATATTCCAATACCTTGACGAACGCGTTCCAGCGCATATTCCTATTGGTAGCAATAGCTCAGGGTTTCCAATCAGCAAAATTGCTTCTGGACTGAAAACAGCCAATCGAATGATGGGGGCGCATTACTTTATGCCAGCCGAGGTTGTACCCCTGGTAGAGGTGGTCATGGGAGAGAAAACGGAATTGGAATTTGCAGAACAAGCCTGCAGCCTTTACAAAAGTATTGGCAAAAAACCAGTTTTAGTAAAAAAAGATATTCCTGGGTTTTTGGCGAATCGCATTCAGCATGCACTCATGCGTGAAGCCCTATCGCTTGTACAAGAGGGAATTGCAAGCCCTGAGGATATTGATGACGCGGTACGTTATAGCTTTGGCTTTCGATATGCTGCCGTTGGTCCAATGACCCAAAAAGAGATCTCAGGATGGGATGGGATGGCCAATGCCGCAAAAGAGATTTATCCCTCGCTTTCTAACATCACTACCCTACCTCCGAAGGTAGTACAGCTGATGAGCGAAGGAAAAACAGGTATGAAATCTGGCGAAGGTTTCAGAAAGTGGACACCAGAAGAAATACAGCAAGTCTCAGACTCCTACTCCAGGAGACTGAAGGCTGCTTTCGATGTTCTTAATATTGAATAGCCGAATATCCCTTAGCAATGACTTCCTTTACTCGATCGATGTTTGGAGTTACACCAAGGCCGCTGGGTGCTAGTTGGCTCACTTTGATGCTTCCCTGCTCGGCTATCAATGGCGTGTCACAGATATCAAACTTCAAGTACTGATTTGACATGCTAAAACCCCAATTCACTTTGCCTATTGCAAATCCTAGAGATGCAGTAGCTGCCGCCGATAAGGAAGTCTCCGCAACCTTACACGCTAAATTGAGTGAGAGCTTATGTCGCTCAAGTAATTGGGCGCACTCAAGTGCCTGCATCACTCCCCCCGTTTTAATCAGCTTTAAGCTTGCTCCACTGAATGCCTTAGCCTCGATTAATTGCTCTAGCTCGGCAAGGCCATGGACCGACTCATCTAATCCGATTGGAATAGGGGAACTCTTATTGAGTAGTACAAAATCTGCCATGGGCAGCTCTGTAGAAATCAATTGCTCGGCAAACGTTAATTTACTTGCTGACTCTGACTGGCAAAATCGAAGTGCGTCTGTCAAAGTGAGTGCGCAGTTTGCATCAACAGAGATGACATCACCCTCCAAGGCATCGCACAATACTTTCACCCGATGCAGATCCTCATCAAGCGAGAGAGAGCCAATTTTAATTTTCCAGTGCTTAAATCCAAGCTCACGAAATGCCTTGGCATCGCTCAGCTCTTTGTCCAATGAGCCGCCCAACATTCTCAGCAAGGGTATAGGCACAGGTGCGGTATCTGCCAAGACACCACCTTCAGTGCGTAGATATCGCCATAAAGGGATGGAGCGCTCTTGCGTATATAAATCCAACAAAG
>ERZ1022785.1-NODE-1-length-147392-cov-20.266287_pt1 | contig 147392 bp, 148 predicted proteins | sample MGYA00521088_ERZ1022785 | MGnify/ENA primary metagenome ERZ1022785 (study PRJEB33162, sample SAMN09537587) | freshwater metagenome | isolation source: freshwater | place: Canada:Alberta | collected 2017-07 | study: EMG produced TPA metagenomics assembly of the... | reverse complement strand
CGCTTGCCGCGATTCTCGAATCTCGCGGCCTGAAAGTCACCCTCCTAAAATTAGATCCTTATATCAATGTTGACCCAGGGACAATGAGCCCGCTTCAACATGGCGAAGTCTTTGTTACCGAAGATGGCGCTGAAACCGACCTGGATCTTGGGCACTACGAGCGCTTTGTTTCCGCGAAGATGCGTAAGAGCAATAACTTCACAACTGGACAGATCTATGAGTCTGTTATCAGTAAAGAACGGCGTGGCGAGTATCTAGGTAAAACTGTTCAGGTAATTCCGCATATTACGAATGAGATACAGGCTTTTATAGAGCGGGGCGCTAAAGCAAGTCACGATGGTCAGGCTGATATTGCAATTTGTGAGATCGGCGGCACTGTTGGTGACATCGAGTCGCTACCATTTTTAGAGGCCGCTCGACAAATGAGCATTCGTCTTCCAAGGCATAGCTGTGCCTTTATCCACCTTACTCTGGTGCCTTATCTGAGTAGCGCTGGTGAATTAAAAACGAAGCCTACCCAACACTCAGTACAGAAGTTACGTGAAATCGGCATCATGCCGACTGTACTGTTATGCCGTGCAGATCGTCCCATTCCAGAAGATGAGCGCGCTAAGATTTCTCTTTTCTCCAATGTGCGTGAAGAGGCAGTAATCTCAGTTTGGGATGTTGACACTATCTACAAGATTCCAGAAATGCTGCAAGCGCAAGGCATGGATGACTTGATTTGTCGCGAATTGGATATTGAGGCTAAACCTGCTGATCTATCCGTTTGGGCAAACTTGGTTTATGAGTTAGCCAACCCGCAACATGATGTCACCATTGGCATGGTTGGTAAGTACGTTGAGTTAACTGAATCTTATAAGTCATTGATCGAAGCTTTGCGTCATGCTGGAATTCATAATCACACTCGCGTCAATATCAACTACATTGATTCTGAAGTGATTGAAAAAGATGGTATCGATTGCCTGCAAAATTTAGATGCCATTTTGGTGCCAGGCGGATTTGGTAAGCGCGGTACCGAAGGAAAGATTGCTGCCATTCGTTATGCCCGTGAAAACAATATCCCATATCTAGGTATTTGTTTAGGCATGCAATTGGCTGTGATCGAATTTGCGCGCCATGTTGCCAACATTATTCAGGCTAACAGCACTGAGTTTGACCCGGAGACTGAAAATCCAGTCGTTGCTCTGATTACAGAGTGGGTTGATCGCGAAGGTCGGGTTGAGAAGCGTAGCAATGATTCTGATCTCGGTGGAACAATGCGCCTTGGTTCACAGCGCTGTCCTGTTAAGGCGGGTACATTGGCTCATGAGATTTATGGAAATGAGGTTAATGAACGTCACCGTCATCGCTATGAAGTCAATAATGTTTATGTTCCCCGTCTTGAAAAGTCTGGCCTCATTATTTCTGCTAGAACTCCAAATGAGTTATTGCCTGAAATGATGGAATTACCAAGTGCTATGCACCCTTGGTTCTTTGGTGTGCAGTTTCATCCAGAGTTCACCTCAACTCCACGTGATGGGCACCCATTATTTTCTGCGTTTATTGAGGCGTCATTAGTTCATCAAGCCGTAACTCAAAAACAAGCTGCCTAGGAGAAACACTTGAGTGCATTTAAGTTATGTGGTTTTGATGTTGGCTTAGACCATCGCTTCTTTTTGATTGCGGGTCCTTGCGTCATTGAGTCTGAGCAGTCTGCCTTGGATATCGCAGGTGAGCTTAAAGAGATTACCGCTGCACTGGGTATTCCATTTATCTATAAGTCTTCTTTTGATAAAGCCAATCGCTCCTCTGGAACTTCTTTCCGTGGCTTGGGCATGGAAAAGGGTTTGGAGATTCTGACACGGGTGAAGCGCGAGATCGGTGTGCCGGTCTTGACCGACATCCATGACATTAGTGAAATTGAGCCCGTATCTAAAGTAGTGGATGTGCTTCAGACTCCAGCTTTCTTGTGCAGGCAAACGGATTTCATACACGCTTGCGCTCAAAGTGGCAAGCCAGTGAATTTCAAGAAGGGGCAATTTTTATCCCCCCATGAAATGCTTAACGTGATCGATAAAGCACGTGCAGCAGCCAAGGAAGTCAATCTGCCAGATCAATTTATGGTTTGTGAGCGCGGCGCTTCATTTGGCTACAACAACTTAGTTTCTGATATGCGTAGTTTGGCTATTTTGCGTGAAGCAAAAGCACCAGTTGTGTTTGATGCGACGCATTCAGTGCAACTTCCTGGTGGCCAAGGCAATACCAGTGGCGGCCAACGCGAATTTGTTCCCGTTCTAGCACGTGCTGCTGTTGCAGTAGGCATCAGTGGTTTATTTATGGAGACGCACCCGGATCCAGCCAAAGCACTTTCTGATGGCCCAAATGCTGTGCCATTGAATCGCATGAAAGAATTACTTGAGTCTTTAGTAGCAATTGACTCTGTTGTGAAGAAGCCTGGATCATTTTTAGAAGACAGCTTTAAATAACACCCCATATTCATTTAATTTAGGAGAAGGTGCATGAGCGCCATTGTTGACATCATCGGTAGAGAAGTTTTAGATTCACGCGGCAACCCCACAGTGGAATGCGATGTCTTGCTTGAATCGGGTGTGATGGGGCGAGCTGCAGTGCCTTCAGGTGCATCAACTGGTTCGCGGGAAGCGATTGAGCTACGTGACGGGGATCAAGCGCGTTACTTGGGTAAGGGCGTTCTCAAGGCTGTACAAAATATTAATATTGAGATTGCTGAATCTATCCTGGGTCTTGATGCTAGCGAACAAGCATTCCTTGATCACACCTTGATCGAACTAGACGGGACGCATAACAAAGCGCGCTTAGGTGCTAATGCAACCTTGGCTGTTTCTATGGCCGTGGCACGCGCTGCTGCAGAAGAAGCTGGCTTGCCTTTGTATCGTTACTTTGGTGGATCTGGCGGTATGCAATTGCCGGTCCCCATGATGAATATTGTCAATGGCGGTGCTCACGCAAATAACAGCTTAGATATACAAGAATTTATGGTGATGCCAGTGGGGGCTCAAAGCTTCCGTGAGGCACTTCGCTGTGGCGCTGAAATCTTTCATGAGTTGAAAAAGATTCTGGGTGCCCAAGGCATGCCAACCACTGTTGGAGATGAGGGTGGCTTTGCACCTAATTTCAAGAGCAATCAAGAGTGCTTACAAACCATTATGAAGGCAATTGAAGGTGCTGGCTACCAAGCTGGTGAAGATGTCTTGCTAGCTTTGGATTGCGCTGCTAGTGAATTCTATAAAGATGGTAAGTACCACTTGGCGGGCGAGGGCTTGCAACTTTCTTCAAGCGAATTCTCAGACTACCTTGGTAACTTGGCTGATCAATTTCCAATCGTATCGATTGAGGATGGTATGCATGAAAGCGACTGGGATGGATGGGCGGACATTACTCAAAAATTGGGCAAGAAAATCCAATTGGTTGGTGATGATCTTTTCGTGACTAATACTCGTATTCTCAAGGAAGGGATTGAGAAGGGTATTGCTAATTCCATCTTGATCAAGATTAATCAAATTGGCACCCTAACTGAGACCTTTGCTGCGATTGAAATGGCGAAGCGCGCCAATTACACGGCAGTCATTTCGCATCGCTCTGGTGAAACAGAAGACAACACCATTGCTGATATTGCTGTTGGTACGAACGCTGGCCAAATTAAGACCGGCTCCTTGTCTCGCTCTGATCGGATTGCCAAGTACAACCAATTGCTGCGCATTGAAGAAGATTTGGGTGATGTTGCTACCTACCCAGGTAAGTCTGTTTTCTATAACCTCAAACGCTAATTACTAGTTAGCCTTTAGCTCATGCGCATTGTCATCTACTCGATGCTGTTATTGCTGATTGCAATACAGTACCCACTTTGGTTGGGTAAGGGTGGATGGCTAAAGGTATACGAGATGGAGAAGCAGCTTGAGTTACAGCAGGCTAAAAACAGCCTGCTGAGCTTGCGTAATGCCAAGCTCACTGGCGACGTTAAAGATTTAAAAGATGGTACCCGCGCAATTGAAGAGCGGGCTAGGGTGGAGCACGGCATGCTTAAGGAGGGAGAGTTCTTCGTACAAATCCTTCCAAGCGAAAAATCTGCCTCGAATGCTGCTGATGGCGTAAAGCCAACTGCAACGAAGCAGTAACTAAGCGGTAACTATGCCTTAAGATCGCCTAATGCCCGCTAGAGGGTGGTCTTGTAGCATCTGCCAATAAATCTGTTTTAAAGACCTGCCTACAATCAACGGCATCAAAGCAGTAGGCCTTTGCACAAAAATCACACTCAGTTTCAACGGCGCCTTGCTCTGCAAGAATACTTTCAACTTCTTCTTCACCAAGCATTCTCAGAATATCGGCCACCTTGGTGCGTGAACAGCGGCAACTAAAGCGAACAGGGCGAGGCGGAAAGCTTCTGACACCACTTTCTGTGGATTCCTCTAAAAAGAGACGGCGCAGGATAGTGTCCGGCGAAAGCGTGAGTAATTCTTCATTGGTAATCGTTTCACCCAGTGTCTGAATTCGGGCCCAGCCTTCAGCCGCAAGTTGAGGATCAAGATGGGCATGACCCCCTGAATCTGGCAAGCGCTGCAACAGCAATCCGCCGACATGGGTGTCATTGGATGCTAGCCAAATGCGGGTATCCAATTGCTCTGAGTTTTGCATGTATAGAGCAATCGCTTCGGCAGCGCTGGTAACGGGCTTAATGACGGTGCCGCGGTGCTCTTGAAGGGCTACTATCCCTTGGTAGGGCGCTTGACCAGGTTGACGGTCAGATGGGTCTAGGGTGATGACTAGACGCCCAGTATTGTTTGCATCTAGCAATTCACCTAGAGTGGCGTTGGGATCAATGCTGGCAGGGTCTACAGATAGCTTTACAGTAGCTCGCATGGTCAGGTCGGACTTGCATTCCACCACGAGAAGCTGAATAGGGCCTTTACTTTGAGCCTGAATAATCAGCGTCCCATCAAATTTGAGGCTTGCGCTCAACAGGGTGGCTGCAGCCACAAAGTCACCTAGGATTCGCTTGACTACGGGGGGGTCATTACGACGCTCTAATACGGCCTGCCAAGCACTGCTTATGGAAACAATCTCGCCGCGGACCGGGGCGCCATCACATATAAATACAAGTAATTCGTTCATAGGTGAAAGTATCCACTTTTTTGATGATCGGAGTGCCAAATAATCAAATCTAAAGCTGACCTGAGATAATGCTAATTATGCATATCAGAACACGTTTCGCCCCCAGTCCAACGGGCTTTATTCATTTGGGCAACCTTCGCAGCGCTTTATATCCTTGGGCTTTTGCACGCCATAACCAAGGCGACTTTATTTTGCGTATTGAGGATACCGATGTAGAGCGCTCCACACAGGAAGCTGTCGACGTCATTATTGAAGGCATGGCCTGGCTTGGTCTAGATTTAGATGAAGGCCCCATTTATCAAATGCAGCGTATTGATCGTTATCGAGCAGTTGTAAAGCAGATGCTCGATGCTGGCCTTGCTTACCCTTGCTACATGAGTGAAGACGAGCTCAATAAGCTACGCGACCAACAGATGGCCAATAAAGAAAAGCCGCGCTATAACGGCCAATGGCGTCCTGAGCCAGGTAAGACTCTGCCAGCAATGCCAGAAGGTGTTTTGCCCGTGATTCGTTTCAAGAATCCGATTGGTGGATCTGTAATTTGGGAGGATGCAGTTAAGGGCAAGATAGAAATCAATAATGATGAGTTGGATGATTTAGTTATTGCTCGTCCCGATGGTACGCCAACCTATAACTTCTGCGTTGTAGTGGATGACCTTGACATGAACATTACCCATGTGATTCGTGGCGATGACCATGTCAACAACACTCCACGCCAAATTAACATCATGAAAGCGCTCGGTGGTACACCGCCGGTATATGCTCATTTACCAACAGTCTTAAACGACTCTGGTGAAAAAATGAGTAAGCGTAATGGCGCCATGAGTGTGCGTGATTATCAAAAAGCAGGCTACCTTCCTGAAGCTATTCTGAATTATCTAGCCAGGCTAGGTTGGTCACACGGTGATGCAGAGATTTTTACTAAAGAGCAGTTTGTGAATTGGTTTGACTTAGGTAGTCTTGGTCGATCACCAGCACAACACAATCCTGAAAAGTTACTCTGGTTAAACCATCAATATATTCAGAATGCAGATCCAGAAAAACTGGCAAAAGCAACTAAGCCATTTGCACATGAACTCGGTATCGATACAGAAAATGGTCCGGACTTTGTGCAAGTAGTTGCGCTCCTAAAAGATCGCGCCAATACGCTGATTGAAATCGCCGAAGGAGCAAAGCTGTTCTATCTACCAGCACCTGCTCACAGTAGTGAACAAATTGCAGAAAATATCCCAGCTGAAATCATTCCTGCCATGAAAGATTTGATTGAAGCCATTCAATCTGCTGAGCATACAAAAGCAGCTTATGGGGCGGCTTTTAAAGAAGTGCTAGCCAAGCATCAAATCAAAATGCCAGCATTAGCAATGCCTGTGCGTTACGCTTTATTTGCCACAACACAGACGCCGGCTATTGATTCTGTCTTGGTTGTATTAGGTAAGAATGAGGCGGTTGCAAGGCTTTCCAAGGTGGTCTAAGCCAGAACTTGCCTCCCCCTACAAAAATAGGATAAAATCTTGGATTGTTTTGAGTGTCTTGTAGCGTTTTAACGAGATTACGGGGGTATAGCTCAGCTGGGAGAGCGCTTGCATGGCATGCAAGAGGTCAGCGGTTCGATCCCGCTTATCTCCACCAAGCATTTACAATAGCATCACTAGTTTTAGTAGCAGTCCAGGTCCCCATCGTCTAGAGGCCTAGGACATCACCCTTTCACGGTGAGTACGGGGGTTCGAATCCCCCTGGGGACGCCAAAAATTTTGGCTAGTTGTGAGTAATAAGAAGTGACACAAGTAGCATGCGATGTAATTGGAGCGGTAGTTCAGTTGGTTAGAATATCGGCCTGTCACGCCGAGGGTCGCGGGTTCGAGTCCCGTCCGCTCCGCCATGTAAGTTAAGAAAGCCCCTGCATCAGGGGCTTTTTTTCATTTCTACTAAATCTTTATCAAAGTTTTTTCGTTGGCGGTGGTTTTGGTGCCACCTTGTACAAAGGCTCAACTGCTGGCATGAGCGCAGTGAGTTGCTCGATTCGGGTTTCACCAGAAGGGTGGGTGGATAAGAATTCTGGAGAGCTTTTACCTTTAGTTGCCTTCAACATTTTTTGCCAAACGCTGATTGCGCCCATGGGGTTGTATCCCGCTCTTGCTGCAAGCTCTAATCCAATGGCATCTGCTTCTGATTCATTCTCTCTGGAGTTAGGCAAAATAATTGCATATTGGGCAACTTGGTTTGCAGCGCCCACTGCGGAACCATAGGGGCCAGCTACGGCCATGGCAATATTCACCAATACGTTTTGTGCGACTGCTTGGGATACGCGCTCCCGACCATGCTCTCTTAAGGCATGCGCAATTTCATGACCCATGATGGCTGCGATTTCATCATCACTTAAATTCAGCTGCTCAATAATTCCGGTGTAAAAAGTGATCTTTCCGCCTGGGGCACAAGTGGCATTCAATATGGGGGCATCAATTAGGCTTAGCCGCCAATCCCATTGCTTGGTGTCATCTCTGAATGCCTCGGTCTGAGGGATTAACCTGTTTGCAATGAACTTCAATCGATCATATGCTGGGCCAGAAGTGACCAGTATATTTTTCTCTTTCGCTTTTTGATTCTGCTCGTTATAACTCACTGCAGAAAGACGGTTGACCTCTTCAGAAGAAGCCATCATAAATTGTGATCGGCTAACTCCAACCGCCCCCGAGCGCGTAGTATTAGCGCACGCCGAGAGTAAAGCAACAAGTGCAAGGATCCAAAAGGTGCGAATGCTCAAATCAAATCCTTGCCAATACTCGTTACTTTTTAAATTACTTCTTCTTTGGAGGCGTAATGGATGCAGCCATCGCATCAAAGTAAATCACTCGAACCTGCTCGCCAACATTGACATCGGCTAGGAGCTGCGGGTTCTTAACGGTCACAACAGTAACCTTGCCACTTGGACCTTTAACCGAGACTAATTTCTTAGGGCGATCAACAGCGACGATGTCAGCAATGATGGTCGTGGTGTTGGTAATGGTACGAGTTGGCTTTTCGCCTGGTTTAGAGGCTACTTCTTGTGAAGTTTCCACTTTGCTACGAATGCCATCGCTTTTAGTTTTAATTAATTCAATTGCAACAGCAAGTTCATAGGTCACATTGAGTCGGTCACCCACTTTTATCTGATCAAAGCTCTTAATTTCAGGGCCAGCAATGAACTTGGATTCACCTTCATTATTTTTAAAGAAAATCGTACGTGTTTTCTTATCAATCTTTGTAACAGTACCTTCGTACAATTGAAAAATATTGTCAGTAATAGCTGCGTCCACCACTACAGCATTAGCAGCAGGAGCTTGTGCCATCACTAATACTGGACTAGCCAATAATGTTACTGCTACTAGGGTAATTTGGGCGTTTTTGATTTTCATAACTTTCCTTGATATTGAGTATCCATAACGATATTAGCGTATTTCAGTTGCAAAAATCTGTTGGTAAGCCCACAGATGATTTGGGTGGCGTTTCAATTGAAAGCGATTGATTTACAGTCGCTCCCACCAGTTCCCAGAAAAGTGGCATTGCAACCAGTCTATGCACTGGCTTACCTTGCCCGGCACTAAACGAGGCGAGGAAAATACAGCGTGGATTTCCTGAGAGGGTAGACTCCAATCCGTCAATATCGGCTGTAAGGTACCTTTATTAATCGAGTGATAAGCGACGTACCAAGGGATGGTAGCCAAGCCCATGTTCCCGATCGTTGCAGCAAGCAAGGCAGATAAGTTATTAGAGTACAGCGGGCCTTTAACGGGTATCGAAATAGTTTCGCCATCACCCCCACTAAAGTGCCAGCGGTGATTGTCTTGAACTGAGCTATATATCAAGGCCTGATGTGACGCTAAATCTTCTGGATGGCTTGGAGTGCCATGCTGTTTTAAGTAATCCGGGCTAGCTACCAAGACCCAGGGATTTAAACCTAAATAGCGCGATCCCAGAGAGGAGTCTGCAAGGCGACCCATACGGATCGCAAGATCAACGCCACCTTCAACCAAATTGACAAATTGATCCTCAAGACTCAGATGTATCTCAAGCTTTGGGTTCTGGCTCATGAACTGAAGTACCAGCGGAGTCAATATACGGCGCCCAAAGGCAACCGAGGAGCTAATGATCAATTTACCCTGCGTCTCCCCTTGCAGTAGGGCGGCCAGGTTATCTGCCTCCTCAAGCTCTCTAGAAATAATCTTACATTTTTCATAGTAAATCTCACCAATTTCCGTTGGTGTGACCCCTCTTGTGCTGCGATGCAATAAAAGGGAGCCAAGACGCTTTTCTAAAAAGGCAATGTGTTTGGTTGCGGTGGGCTGAGTAATGCCCAGGCTGGCTGCAGCCTTGCTAAAAGAGCCGGTTTCTACGACTCGGACAAAAAGGGCTATCCCCTGAATACGATCCATAAATGAATTCTAACTCGATTTTATCAGGGTATTCCATTTTGGAATAGCACATATGATAGTGACTGGCATTCTCATTTCACTCTGAAGTGTTGATGATGTACCCATTCTTAAACAGCGAGGGAAACATCATGGCCAAAATGAAAGCCGCAATGGCAGCAGTTCTTGTAATGGAAAAAGAAGGTATCACCACTGCATTTGGTGTTCCTGGAGCTGCTATTAATCCACTTTACGCACAATTACGCGAACGTCAGTCAATCACCCATATTCTAGCCCGACATGTTGAGGGCGCTTCACATATGGCTGAAGGTTATACAAGAGCTAAAGCAGGCAATATTGGTGTTTGTATCGGTACTTCTGGCCCAGCCGGTACTGACATGATTACAGGACTGTATTCTGCAAGTGCTGACTCTATTCCTATTCTTTGCATTACTGGACAAGCTCCTCGTGCCCGTCTTTACAAGGAAGATTTTCAGGCTGTTGATATCGAGACGATTTCTAAGCCAGTAACGAAAATGTCTGTAACAGTTCGTGAGCCTGGCTTAGTGCCACGGGTTTTCCAGCAGGCATTCCATGTAATGCGCTCAGGCCGTCCCGGCCCAGTATTGATCGACTTGCCGATTGATGTTCAATTAGCTGAAATTGAATTTGATATCGACACCTATGAGCCATTGCCGGTATACAAACCAGCAGCTAGCCGCAAGCAGATTGAAAAAGCGCTGGAAATGTTGATGTCAGCCAAAAAGCCTTTAATTGTTGCTGGCGGTGGAATTATTAATGCTGATGCAGATGCGCTGTTAGTTGAATTTGCGGAATTGACTGGCATTCCGGTGATTCCAACCCTCATGGGCTGGGGCACTATTCCGGATGATCATCCACTGATGGCGGGCATGGTTGGTCTTCAAACCTCGCACCGTTATGGCAATGCAACTTTGTTAGCTAGTGATCTGGTTTTAGGTATCGGTAACCGCTGGGCTAACCGTCACACAGGATCAATCGATGTGTATTGCAAAGATCGCAAGTTTATTCACGTCGATATTGAGCCAACGCAAATTGGTCGCGTATTTAATCCCGACTACGGTATTGTTTCGGATGCAAAAGCGGCGCTAGAGTTGTTTGTTGAAGTTGCTAAAGAGTGGAAAGCAAAAGGCAAGTTATCCAACTACAGTGAGTGGGTTGAGCGTTGCCAGGAGCGTAAGAGCTTGATGCTACGTAAAACAAACTTTGATAATGTACCTATCAAGCCACAACGAGTTTATCAAGAGATGAATTCCGTATTTGGTCGCGATACCGTATATGTATCGACTATTGGTCTGTCACAAATTGCTGGCGGACAATTCTTGCATGTTTATGGTGCTCGTCAATGGATCAACTGCGGTCAAGCGGGCCCCCTTGGCTGGACAATTCCAGCTGCATTGGGTGCATTGGCCTCCGATACAACAAAGACTGTAGTTGGACTCGCAGGTGATTACGACTTCCAATTCTTAATTGAGGAATTAGCAGTTGGCGCACAATTTAACTTGCCGCTAGTGATGGTCTTAGTAAATAACAGTTACCTAGGTTTGATCCGTCAGGCACAGCGTGGTTTTGAGATGGATTATTGCGTGCAATTGGCTTTTGACAATATCAATGTGGATGATCAAAATCTGAAGGGCTATGGCGTTGATCACGTTCAGGTTGTTGAGGGACTTGGTTGCAAAGCTATCAGAGTCTCAGATCCAAATAAAATTAATGCTGCATTGATTGAGGCGCAAAAGATGGCCAAAGAGCATCGCGTACCTGTAGTAGTAGAGATCATTCTAGAAAAGATTACCAATATTGCGATGGGTACCGAGATTAACAATATCAATGAATTTGAAGATATTGATTGCCGTCATCCTGCTGGAACTGAGGGATTGGTAGCCGCTGGTCTTCTAGAGTAATCGCTTCATTGCCTTGTATTTACCCATGTATCATCCAGATTGATTGTTATTAAGGAATAGGAATGCCCAAGTTTGCAGCTAACCTCACGATGTTGTTCAATGAAAAACCATTTTTGGAGCGTTTTGCGCTAGCCAAAATTGGAGGCTTCAAAGCCGTTGAATTCCTATTTCCTTATGCTTTTGAAGCGAGCGAAATCAAATCCGCTTTAGATAACAATGCCTTAAAGTTGGTATTGCACAATTTACCAGCTGGTGATTGGGACGCAGGGGAGAGGGGCATCGCGTGTCACCCAGACCGTGTTGCCGAGTTTCGCTCTGGAGTTGCGAAGGCAATTGAGTACGCTACCATTTTAGGCGTACCTCAACTCAACTGCTTAGCAGGAAAGACGCCCGAGGGAGTCGATCCAACATTAGTTCATGACACCTTTGTCAGCAACTTACAGTTTGCCGCTGCTGAACTGAAGAAGTCGGGATTGAAACTATTGATTGAGCCAATCAATACCTTTGATATCCCTGGTTTCTATCTCTCTAAAACTGCTCAAGGTATTGCAATACTGGATGCGGTTGCTGCTGATAATGCTTTTTTACAATACGATATTTACCATGCCCAGCGTATGGAAGGTGAGCTAGCCAATACGATTCAAAAATACTTTAAGCGAATTGCGCATATTCAGTTGGCAGATAATCCAGGCCGTAATGAGCCTGGTACCGGAGAGATCAATTACAGCTACTTATTTGATTTATTAGCTCGTCTTGGATACACAGGTTACATCGGTTGTGAATACAAGCCTTTGAAAACAACTGAGGCTGGCCTACATTGGATGGGTCAATACGAGCAGTAATATCAATTGATCCGTATATTAATAAATTAATAATAATTTGGGAATGAATGATGAGTAAGTTAAAACTGGGCTTTGTAGGTTTAGGTATTATGGGCGCGCCAATGGCAGGGCATTTGGTCGCAGCAGGTCATGAGTTGTTTATCAACACACGCAGTAAAGTTCCTGCCGAGTTGGCCAATACCTCTGCCGTTCTTTGTGCTACTCCAGCAGAAGTTGCAACTAAGGCGGACATCATTATTACGATGGTCCCAGATACTCCTGATGTAGAAAAGGTACTTTTTGGAGAGAACGGTATTGCTTCAGGTCTTAGCAAAGGCAAGATCGTTGTAGATATGAGTTCTATCTCCCCCATTTCCACGAAAGATTTTGCGAAGCGCATCAATGATCTTGATTGTGAATATCTAGATGCGCCTGTATCTGGTGGTCAATTGGGCGCCAAGGGTGCAAGCCTCACTATTATGGTTGGTGGTAAGCAAGCCATCTTTGACAAGGTCAAACCTGTATTTGATTTAATGGGAAAAAATATTACTTTAGTTGGTGATAACGGTGCCGGGCAAGTTACTAAAGTAGCTAACCAAATTATTGTTGCCTTGAATATCGAAGCGGTTGCAGAAGCTTTGGTGTTTGCTTCTAAAGCAGGCGCCGATCCAGCAAAAGTTAGACAGGCATTAATGGGTGGCTTTGCCAGCTCAAAAATACTGGAAGTTCATGGCGAGCGCATGATCAATCGCACCTTTGATCCTGGCTTCAGGATTGAGCTGCACCAGAAGGATTTAAGTTTGGCCCTCAGCAGTGCTAAAGCTATAGGCGTTAGTTTGCCCAATACAGCTAGCGCACAAGAGTTATTTAATTCCTGTGCAGCGCATGGCGGAAAATCGTGGGATCATTCTGCTATGGTCAAAGCATTAGAAAAAATGGCTAATTTTGAAATAGGTCAAAAAAGCTAGAGGAAGAAGTATGGCAGTAACCTTGGTTGTTTATTTGCATGGCTTTCGGTCTTCACCAAACTCAACCAAGGCAGTCATGACTGGGGAGGCGGTGAGGGCGCTTTCATCGGCAGACCATTCTTATGAGTGGTTTTGCCCTCAACTTCTTGCATCTCCAAAAGCAAGTCTGGAGATGGTGACTAAACATATCAATCAAGCCAAATTTGATCGCATAGTCATCATCGGATCCTCCTTGGGTGGTTTTTATACAAACTATCTTGCTAAAAAATATCAATGCAAAGGCATTACTCTTAATCCCGCCGTATATGCTGCTAGAGAATTAGAGCCCCATGTTGGCATGATGACTGCCTATGACAGCGAAGAGCCATTTGATTTTAAGGCCGAGTATATCGATGAGTTACGTGCCTTACAGGTAGATCCGATAACTGATCCAAAGCGTTATTTTTTAATCGCCGCAAAAGGTGATGAGCTTTTAGATTGGAAGGAAATGGCAGCTTTTTATCCTGGCGCCAAACAACTGATTCTCGAAGGTGGTGATCACGGAATTTCTGACTACGCCAATCACCTGCCAGCAGTAATCGACTTTATCGAGCATTAGGGTCTAGATGGATGTAATCGAAAATCGATTTCGATACGTGCCCAGAAAGTCTCTGTGGATTCTGACTGCTGCAATTTTTCTATCGCTTTTTGGGCATCTACTTTTATTTTTTGGGATTCCATTCTTTTCTTTTGCTAGCGTGCCACCCATTGCCGAAGACCTCATCATCAAAACGGAGTTACTGGTCGAGCCCCCAAAGAAAATACAGATGACTACGGCGCCAAAGAAAAAAGCGCCGCCCAAGGAAACTAACGCTGTCTCAGCAGACCCCCTATCAGATCAGGGAAAAGGAGAGCAGGGCGCATTCGGGAATCAATCTGGGCAGGCATTTCGCCTTCCTGAATCTGGCACATTTTATTTTGATGCCTATGTCGATGGTCAACTTATTCAATCTGCTCAACTGGACTGGATTACTGAGGGCAATAATTACAGGCTGCACATCAACATACCTTACGCTATTGTCGGCCCCTTTGTTTTTGAATCCAGAGGCACTGTCGATGCCTACGGCATAGCTCCATCCATATACTGGACGCAGCGAGGTACAAAACCACCGCGCTATTCTCGTTTTGATCGTGATCAGAGCGGAGCAGGGAAGATGTTCTTCTCTGAAAAACCAGAATTCACACCGGATTTGCTACCAGGCACTCAAGATCGATTTAGCCTACTTTTTCAGCTAGCGTCTTTACTCAATGGCAGTGACAAGATTGATGAGGCCGGCAGCATTCGAGGAATACCTGTGGTGGACTACAACACTCTCGAGATGTGGCAATTTAAAAGCTACGGAGAGGTAGTGTCAGAAGATGTTCCAAGCCTGGGGAAGTCTGTAAATCGCCATTACGCTCTAATGCAGAGGGAAAGTAGCCCTTTCAAGCGTCAGGTCGATATTTGGCTGGCGAGAGACTTAGATTGGCTGCCTGGCAGAATGCGCTCCCTAGAGTCCAATGGACGCATCTTGGAGCTCGTATTCAAGCAAAGAGCCCCCATTGATAAATCCAAGCTAACGAACTAAGCCTAAGGGGTTTACAGCTACTAATTTAGAATCCAGAGCCTGATCTGGGGTTTTGATTGGACCTTCCGAGTAAAGCGCCCATCATGGTGTAAAGCGCAGCCCCAGACATGGATACAGCGAAGATTCCAGAGAAAGAAATAATAATGGGGAGGATACGCCAGCGCGTAGCAAGAAGATATTCACCATAGCCAACGGTTGTATACATCTCACCAGCAAAATACAAGGTTTGAAGGTTGGTTGGGAATACCTGCAGTCCCAAACAAATGTATGCCCAGGCAATGATTTCAAGCAGGTGGGTAGCAATAATCAATAAAATTGCCACGAAATACGATACAAAGTTGGCACCATAGACCCGTTTATTTTCAAGTTTTTGGTCAATCCAATGAAAGATACTTGCGATTGATAGAACGCTTAAGCCATGGAACGTCAGCATCAAACACGTTAGAAATAACAACATCCAGATATCACTATCGCCCATATCCGCATTAATTTCAGCAAAAAGCGTACTGAAGCTGGGGAGGGAGCTAAGTCCGGGAAGCTTATCTAACAAGCCGCTCAAGGTCATCGATGGTATCCGTTAAATCCAGTTACATTTCTTGTTTGACATAATAATGATTATACGCATTATCAGATATATCAATTATGAAGGAGACTTCTTTGGGCCGCCTGGATACGGCTGGTTATAGAGCTTTAGCCATCGTGACATTAAGCCATTTCGAATATCATCCTTGCCAAATAATTGGGCAACGTCTATCGCTGTATAACCCTCATGATTTCTCATGCGCAAGTCTGCGCCGCTATCAAGCAGGTATTTGATTAATTGATCATTACCGGAGCCAACAGACATCATTAATGGCGTTGTTTCACTAGGACTCAAGGCATTTACCTGAGCACCATTAGCCATTAAGAATTGGGTAATTTCTAAATGGCCATTAGTGGCCGCATAGTGAATTGGTGCCCAGCCAGGCTTATTCACAGCAGCTTTTTTATCAATAACTAAGGTCTTGACTAAAGACAGCTGACCATCAAAAGCTGCCATCATCAGTGCGTTTTCCCCGCTTTTATTCGTCAGATTGACGTTAGTAGCTGGATTAGCGAGTAATAAATCAGTTACCTTAGCGGATTTATCCCGAATAGCCAGAATCAGCATGGGGGTACCTTTAGGATCTAGCGTATTTGGAGTAACGCCTGCTTTTATTAAAGACTGCACCTCTGAGACGTCATCAAACTTCGCAGCTTTGGTGAAATCTGTAATCTGATCTGCAGTTTGCGCAATTACCAGGCTAGAAAAGCACAATAAGTAGACAGAGAAAAGGTGGCTATATTTAAAAGAATTTCTCATGATATTGCTCTATTTATTTGAAAACATTGAAAAAAATTATTTGAAGTCTGTTCTGCCAGCAATTCAACTGAAACACCCTTTAGATCAGCAACAAATTCACCAACCTTGGAAACCCAAGCTGGCTCATTCGTCTTGCCGCGATAAGGAATTGGAGCTAAATAAGGCGAATCCGTCTCAATCAGCATGCGATCCAGGGGAACTTCCTTGCAAGTTTCCTGTAGATCCTTGGCGCTCTTGAAGGTCACAATGCCAGAAAAGGAAATGTAAAAACCTATATCAATCGCAGCCTTGGCAACTTCGGTGGTCTCTGTAAAGCAATGCATGACGCCACCGATCTGATCAGCGCCCTCTTCTTTCAGGATTCTGAGGGTATCAGCGGAGGATGATCGCGTATGGATGATGAGAGGCTTCTTCGCTGCAATAGCGGCGCGTATATGCGTTCTGAAGCGCGCTCTCTGCCATTCCATGGATTCATAGCTACGATCGCCCATGCGGAAGTAATCAAGCCCGGTTTCGCCAATCGCGATGATTTTGGGGTGTTTTGATTCTGCGACTAGGAATTCAAAGCTGGGCTCCGGAGTATCTTCGTAGTCTGGATGGACTCCAACCGAGGCATACAGATGAGCATGGTCTTCGGCGAGCTTTCGTACCTTGGGAAAGTCCGGAATGTCTACCGACACGCACAAGGCATGACTCACCTTGCAGGCAGCCATATTCGACAAAACCTCAGGTAGACGGCTTTGAAATTCTGGGAAATCGAGATGGCAATGTGAGTCTATGAACATGACTCTGTATTTTAATCTTCAAATACCTGCTGGTATTGAGAAAGCAATGCTTCCAGTTGAATACGTGTGGCCAGCGGATGATTTTCGTGGCGCCGCGCCTGTATCAGAGACTTCCAGAAGCGCAGCAGCTTTGGAAGACGTGCTTGTTGCGCAAGCGTCTTGATAGCAGCCTCATGCTTCGGGTAATAGCGCGGCGAACCCATTTGGGCGCAACTTTGCACATCAGAGACCCATCGCTGCATAGTAGCCAACAAAACTGAATACCGGGCTTTTTGCGTTTTATCAGCAGCATCTAGCCAATTGATTCGAGCGCCCTGCGACATCGCTTGCAGTAAATAACGGGAGGCCTGAATGGCGATCGTCAGCTCATCCTTCTCATCTTTATTGTGACGTGCAATTAAAGAATCCAATACTGCATAAGGTGCCCCACCCTGCTCGTCATAAATAGACTCGACATCGGCATCACTCATTTTTAAACCAGGAATCTTATTTAGCTCGGTATGTAACCAATTGAGCCCACTCAATCGATCTGGTCGCGGCGCGGACATCAAGCGGCAGCGAGAACGAATGGTTGGCAGGACACGATCAAGCCGATCCGCTAGCAAAATAAAGATAGTATTTTTTGGAGGCTCTTCAAGAGATTTTAGCAAGGTATTTGCGGAATCTGATCTGAGCATTTCTAGCGGATAAACCAGAATGACTCGATTGCCCCCGCGATGAGATCCAATAGAGAGTCCTTCAATTGCACTACGGGCGTCTTCAATAGAAATACTTTTCTTTTCTTTTTTCTCGGGTGCATCACCATCGGCATCAGCTTGACTGGCCTTGGATTTTTTTGGTGAATCAGCATCCGTATCAAAATCACCCTGTGGCAAAAGCTTACGATGCGTTTCTGGGACTAGTGCAATAAAGTCAGGATGGTTGCCGGAGTCAAACCACCGACAGGCTACACATTGCTTACAAGGCTTTGTGCCTGCGGATGTTTCGCACAAAAGCGCTCTAGCCAATTCAATGGAAAACTCAAACTTACCAATACCGGACTGACCATGAATTAAAACTGCATTAGGAAACGAAGCTAAGTTCATGCCGTCCCAGATGGGCTCTAACCATGGGGCTATTTTTTTCACCGACGCATTTGCTAACATCGCATTACTCATTTAGAGCTTTATCTTTAATGATTCGAGCTCATGCCAAATAGCCTCTGGTGTTTCAGTAGCATCGACGAGATAAAAGCGATTTGGATCTGTTTTTGCTCTACGCAAATACTCTTGACGAACTTTTTCAAAAAAATCTAAGTCCATTTTTTCAAATTTATCGGGTGCCCTTACCTTTGATCTTCTCGCTTGTGCAACTGCGCCAGGTAAATCAAAAAGGAAGGTCAAATTAGGTTGAAGCAATGAACCATCAGAGCGACCCTGAACCCATTTCTCCAAATCATTTAACTTGGCCAGGCTTAAGCCGCGACCACCGCCTTGATAAGCAAAGCTCGCATCTGTGAAGCGATCAGAGATCACAATCTTTCCCGCTTTCAGAGCTGGCTCTATTACTTGTGCAATATGTTCACGGCGAGCAGCAAACATCAGTAATGCCTCAGTTTCTAAATTCATTGGCGCTTCAAGCAATAAGGCGCGAAGTTGTTCACCTAATTGAGTGCCACCAGGCTCCCTAGTCATCACAACATCGCGATCAGGGTGCCGCTGTTTAATCAAGTTGCTAAAAGATTCAATGTGTGTACTTTTACCCGCTCCATCGATACCTTCGAAGCTAATGAAATAACCTAGAAATTGAGCCGTCATAACAGTTACTGAGACTTAGATTGATTGGAGGAATTGCGTTTACGTTGAAACTGATCAACTGCGCTTTCATGCTCTTTATAAGTTTTGGAGAAATGACTAGTGCCATCACCACGCGCTACAAAATATACCGCATCACTTTTTGCCGGATAAATCACAGCAAGGAGGGACTCCTTGCTGGGCATAGCTATTGGCGTTGGTGGCAAACCCTTGTTCATATAAGTATTGTAGGGACTGTCTGTGCGTAAATCTGCTTTTCGAAGATTGCCATCAAATTTTGGACCAATTCCGTAAATGATGGTTGGATCGGTCTGTAAGGGCATCTTTAAATTAAGGCGGTTCACGAAAACCGCTGAGACCAAAGACCTATCGCTTGAGCGCCCCGTCTCTTTTTCCACAATCGAGGCCAAAATAAGCAGCTCATAAGGAGTTTTTAAGGGTATGGCTGAGTCCCTTTGATCCCAAGCAGCACTTAGTTGCTTTTGCATGGCCTGAGAGGCCCTTCGATAGATTGAAGTATCTGAATCATCTGGGTCAAAAATATAGGTATCTGGATAAAAGAGTCCCTCATCGCCTGGGTAATTCAGTCCAAGGGTCATCAACAGCTCTTTTGAACTCATACCTTTAGTTTGATGAATTAGCGCGGGATGTTGATCAATCAGGCTTCTCAGTTGCCATATCGTCATACCTGGAATAATGGATACACTCTCTCGTACTCGATCACCACGAGCAATTTGTTGCAAGATATTCCCCAAGCTAGCGCGAGGAGCCAACAGATAAGTTCCCGGTTTTAACTTAGAGCTGATTAAAAGTGCTCTTGCTGCCACTTGTAAAGTAACTACATTTGTAGATACGCCCTGCTCTGATAACTGACCTGCAATTGCAGATAGGCCAGATTGGGGAGTGATCTTGACTTTGTAGGCAGATCCCTTATCAACATTTGATGTAGCTGGCACAACGGGCCATAAAAAAATGGCTGCGTACAAAAGAAGCACTAAAGAAATGAAGATGAGGGCATAGGATTTCCAACCGCCATCCTTTAAAGGTTTAATAAAAAGACTTTCCTGAAATTTTCTGCTCATCAAGCTATGATAAAAGCTCATGACGATCAGCACAGAAAACGCCACAATGCCTGCCTCTAGCCTAAACCATGGATTTACCCCTCTGGCCCATTGGGGCTTGATCTTGGTTGAGGGGCCTGATGCCGCAGCCCTTTTACAAAGCCAATTAAGCAACTCCGTGCTTAGCCTCAAGCGCACTATGCCCGGTGATATTGCCCATGGTTCAGATTCGGTTCGATTAGTTGGCTATTGCAGCCCCAAAGGACGCCTTCTCTCTAGTGCTTGGCTTGGCTTGTTTCCGGAAACCGTTGATTCAGATGACCGTTTTGCCCTTTTTGTTTCCAAAGATATTGCAGCCAGTACTGCAAAACGATTGTCGATGTACGTACTGCGGTCAAAAGTAAAAGTCGTTGATGCCTCGGATGAATGGGAAGTATTTGGCGCTTATCAGAGCCAGAATGCTGGCCAGTCCTCCAATCCATCTAAAGATAACCTCTCTTTGCGCATGCCTGAGGTGCTGATTCAGAATCAATCTTTTCAGCGCACCCTCATCGCCCAGAAAAAAGCGGAAGCTACTCTGTCATCAGTTGATCAAGCCTCACTAGATCAGTGGAATTCTTTAGAGGTACTGAGTGCAATCCCGAGAATTGTTTTAGCAACTCAGGAACAATTTGTTCCGCAGATGATTAATTTTGAATCCGTTGCTGGTGTGGATTTCAAAAAAGGTTGTTACCCAGGCCAGGAAATTGTTGCTCGGAGCCAATATCGTGGCGCAGTAAAACGTAGACTTCAACTTGTACATGTTGATTCGAGCTCAACTGCACTAGAGTTTTCAAAACCAGGCGTAGAATTATTTCAAGAGGGGGATGCAAGTCAGCCGTGCGGCATGGTGGTACTAGCAGCTACTAATGCAGCTAATTTAGCCCGAATTGATCTTCAGGTGGAATGCAAGCTAGATGCCTTAGAAATTGGAGCAATATATCTTGGTACGAGCGATGGGCCTGTCCTAATGATAGATTCAATCCCCTACCCTTTATTAGAAATTTAATCTCACCCTGACTCTACTCATATTGTTATGTGCTTAATTCTCTTTGCCTGGAAATCTCATCCAGACTACCCTTTGGTGGTTGCAGCAAACCGTGATGAATTTTATGAGCGCGATACTGATCCTATGGGATGGTGGTCCGAGCACTCTCATGTATTGGCTGGCAAGGACCGCGCGGATGTATTAGGTAGTCCAGGAACTTGGTTAGGCTTCACAAAGACGGGTCGCTTTGCTGCATTAACGAATGTAAGAGCACCTAGCGAAAAGAATCCGGATGCCAGAACGCGTGGTGAGCTTAGCCTGCAGTATCTTACGGGCCAGCACAAGCCACATGCTTACATCCAAGAAAATGCAAAACGGTTTGAGCTCTACAACGGATTTAATCTCTTGATGGCTGATCTCAGCGATCCAGAGAATGCTGAAATGCATTGGGTAAGTAACCGCCTCATGATGGGTCAAAACATTCGCCCAAGGAAAGTATTTCCTGAGCAAGCATTGAGTCCTGGTGTCTATGGCCTATCCAATGCGATGCTAGATACACCATGGCCTAAAGTCAATCACCGAGTAGCGGCGTTCGCTCAAACATTGGCTATGGATAGCGGGCAACTCAAAAATGCAGATCACTATTTGCGCTTATTGGCCGATACTCACGAAGCAAGTCCACAAGAGCTACCCAATACCGGCGTTAGTCCAGATTGGGAAAAAACTTTATCTGCTGCATTTATTAAGACTCCAAGCTATGGAACGCGTTCAAGTACGATTTTGCGCGTTCGTAAGGATGGTCAGTTTGAGATGGTAGAAAGACGCTTTGATGCTAACGGCACCGTGGGTCACGATGTTGTCACCGGTGAACTCACTGCTGCACCGGGATCTAACCTTTCGGTCTAAGCGACCAATCAGTTTGAACTATTTCTGCTGACGGGAATCCTCGTTTATGACGCGCTGCCCATCCGCATTTTTGCTTGCCAGTCGCTTAATAAACTGAAACGTCCCAGTTGACATGCAGCAGATCTCACCCTGATCGTTGTAGAGTTTGGCCTCACAAAAAGCCATCGTAGCAGTGCGACGCACGGTATCCGCTTTTACACGCAAAATACCGTTGGCTGCCTGCATGAAGTTATTTTTCATCTCCACGGTCACAACACTTCGATCACCAGGGTCGCTTGAGCGTGCAGCAACAGCCATGGCAACATCCATCAGGGTAAGTAACACACCGCCATGGGCCACATCCCAAGTATTGGTATGCTCGGGCTTGAGCGCTAGGAGTATTTCACCTTTACCCATCTCAGCAGTAATTAGCCGTACCCCTAGCAGCTTCAAAAAAGGAACATTAAGCTCTTCACCCAAGTTGGCAAGTTGAGTTTCTACATTAAGTTGTACTTTATTTGTCATAAGGTCATTCTAGAGGCTTCTGCGACGCTTGTGAATTACCCATAGAATACAAAATATGCCTTTTACACTCCGCGGCGATGATGTATGCCAGCCTACCCCACCCACACCTATATCCAACCCCTATTGGGTTGCATTTTCAGCCTCTGCTGCCAGACTAATTCACCTTGAGCTCGGACCCGTTGGCTTACCAAAAGATCCTGATTGGCTTGCACTTTTAGCAGGAAATCAACTAAATGTCGGTGAGCTCGCTTTTTCCAATCCGATTTCAACTGCCTATAGCGGCCATCAATTTGGATCCTGGGCAGGACAACTAGGCGATGGTCGTGCCATCCTCTTGGGCGATATCAATCAGCTTGAGCTCCAACTTAAAGGGGCTGGTAAGACGCACTACTCCAGAATGGGTGATGGCAGAGCCGTCTTAAGATCTTCTATACGTGAGTTCCTTTGTAGTGAAGCTATGCATGCTTTAGGTATACCGACCAGCAGAGCTCTTTCAGTAGTTGGATCTAAGCAGCGTGTAATTAGGGAAACGGTTGAAACCGCAGCAGTATGTTCACGCATTGCCCCAAGCTTTATTCGGGTTGGCCACTTTGAACACTTTGCCTCACTTCAGAATATTGTCCGCCTCAAAGAGTTGGCAGATCTTCTGATCAATGAATTCTATCCAGAGTGCCGAAATACAAAAGATCCCTATCTAAGTTTATTCAAAGAGATTAGCGCTCGTAATGCAAAATTGGTTGCGCAGTGGCAATCAGTAGGATTTTGTCATGGCGTCTTAAATAGTGACAACATCAGCGCTCTTGGGCTCACTATTGACTACGGTCCATTTGGATTTCTAGATCATTTTGAAATAGATCATATTTGCAACCACAGTGATCATGGTGGCCGATATGCTTATCATCGCCAGCCACAAATCATGCATTGGAATATGGCCTGCCTCGCTAGCGCTGTGCTCCCCCTGCTAGAGCTAGAGCATTCACAAGAGGAATCCCAAGCTCTTTTACGTTCTGCGCTGGAAGAGTTCCCTGTGACTTATGCGAAAGAATGGCAAAAAATATTTCGCTCTAAGTTAGGTTTTCAGTTAGAGCAGGATGGTGATATTGAGATCATTGAGCGTCTCTTACAAGCGATGAATGACTCAAAAGTAGACTTCACTACATTCTTCCGTAATCTCAGTAATACCCGAAAAGATTCAAAGCTAACAGATCTTGCACAAAGAGATGAGTTCATCGATCGTGACAATATTGACCAATGGTTTTCCGATTACATCCATAGACTTCAATCTGAAGTATTGAGTGACGAAGCCAGAAAAACAATGATGAACCAGATCAATCCAAAATATATCCTCAGGAACCACCTTGCTCAAGCTGCAATTGAAAAGGCGCAGCAAGATGATTTTTCTGAAATCGAACAATTACAGCTCATACTCAGCAAACCCTTTGACGAGCAGGAGCCATTTGAGGCTTACGCAAAACCACCCCCCGTCGATATGCAGCGCATAGAAGTCAGCTGCTCCTCATAACCTAATACCTTACAGACATGAACAAGAAAACAGATCAAGAATATAAAAACTCACTGAGCGATATTCAATATCGAGTGACCCGAGAGGCTGCAACAGAAAGGCCGTTTTCTGGTGAATTCTGGGATCACTGGACTGCCGGTCAATATCGCTGCATTTGCTGCGATACCCCACTATTTCAATCATCAACTAAGTTTGATGCTGGGTGTGGCTGGCCTAGCTACAACGCACCAGAGAAAAAAGAGGCTATTACTGAAATTCGCGACGTAACTCATGGAATGATTCGAACTGAGGTTCGCTGCACTGCATGTGATGCACATTTGGGTCACGTATTTGAGGATGGCCCACAACCTACCGGGCTGCGCTACTGCATCAATTCAGCATCCTTGGCATTTGAACCTTCCGAGAATGCCGCCCCAAGTAAAGCGGAATAATTTATAAATAGCTGGATAATCAAGCCCATGAAATTTCTATTTGACCTATTCCCGATCATCCTCTTTTTTATCGCCTTTAAATTTGGTGATATCTACACTGCAACCATCGTAGCAATGGTGGCTACCATTGGCCAAATCCTCTGGGTGTATTACCGACATCGCAAGATTGATGCCATGCAGTGGGTCAGCCTTGTCATGATTCTGGTATTTGGCAGCCTCACCATTTTCTTGCACGATAAGACTTTTATTCAACTTAAACCAACTGCGCTTTACTGGCTATTTGCCGGTGCCTTATTTATTAGCGCTCAATTTTTTCAGAAAAATTGGATTCAAGTATTGATGGGTAAACAAATTACTTTGAAAGAGCCCAGCTCAAAATCAGTTTGGCATCAAGTGAATATGGCCTGGGCCTTATTTTTCTTTTTTATGGGCGCACTCAATCTCTATATTGCCTTTGAGTTCTCTGAAGAAACGTGGGTCAACTTTAAGCTATTTGGTAGTACAGGATTACTCGTAGTATTCGTAATTCTTCAGGGGGTTTGGCTCACCCGTCATATGGAGCATCCCGCAGAATGAATATCAACCAAGCACGAATTGCCCTATTTGAATCTGATCTCAAGATAGTTTTTAAGGTAAAACATTTACATATTGAGGATGAAAGTCATCTTCATGCAGGTCATGCCGGCGCAGCTTCTGGTGGCGGTCACTTTAAATTGACCATCGTAGCCCCAGAATTTGAGGGAATGACTAAGGTAGCCCGTCATAGAGCTATTTATGCTGCTTTAAATAGCCACTTTCCTGATGCAATCCATGCTCTGACCATCCTTGCATACACCCCTAGCGAAAGCACCCATTCAGCGTAGATTGCTTTAAGATTCTCCTTTACCTATATTTATATTCCTCATCCATGTTCAACACACGCCAAATTTTGACCATCAGCGCCTGTACTGTTGCGCTTTTCTCAACAGCCGTTTATGCCCAAAACGCTGCCATTGTTAATGGCAAGGCAATTCCAAAGGCGCAACTAGACAAATTAGTTCAAAAATCAAATCAACCAGATAATCCGCAAGTACGAGATCAAGCAAGAGAAATGCTGGTTACTCGTGAGCTTATTTTGCAAGAAGCTAATAATCGCGGTGTCATGCAAAAAGAATCAGTACGCGATCAGCTTGAGCAATCCAAGATGGGCGTTTTGATAGCAGCAGTTTTTGAAGACTACGTAGAGCGTGAAGGCGTTGCAGAGTCTGAACTCAAAGCTGCTTACGAACAAGTGAAGGGTCAGTACACCGGTAAGGAATACCACGTAGAGCATATTTTGGTAGAAAAAGAAGCGGATGCAAAAGCTATTACCGCCCAAATTAAAGCCGGTGGTAACTTCGCACAAATTGCTAAAGATAAGTCCAAAGACCCTGGCTCTGCACCGAGTGGTGGAGATCTCGGCTGGGTCAGCGATAAAGCGCTTGTCCCAGAATTTTCTAAAGCGATGGTGCAGCTCAAAAAAGGTCAAATTACAGACAAACCAGTCAAGACCCAGTTCGGCTGGCACATCATCAAGATGGATGATATTCGCGATGTCAAAGCACCAAGCATGGAGGAAATCAAAGACCAGCTAAAGCAGATGATCACAGCAGATCAAAATTGGCAAAAAGCGAAGTTCTCTGAGTTGATGCAAAAGCTCCGCGCTAAAGCCAAGATTCAATAATAAGCTTGTACTTAAAGACTGCAAACCCAGGCCAACACCCTGGGTTTTTTCTTGAGCAACGTGAAACTAGATTTACCTTTATATTGACACAATGATGATTCTTCACACTATGCTCAGAGTCGGCAATATGACTCGTTCGATCGATTTCTACACCAAAGTTTTGGGAATGAACCTACTTCGGAGCACGGAACGCCCAGAGCAAAAATATTCTCTCGCATTTGTAGGATTCGGCAAAGGGAATGTAGACGGCCAATCTGAGATTGAACTCACATATAACCATGGTGTTGAGAGTTATCAACTTGGTGACGCCTACGGACACATTGCAATTGGCGTTGCTGATGCCTATGCCGCTTGTGAAAAAATCAAAGCTGCTGGTGGCAACATCACTCGCGAGGCTGGCCCAGTCATGGGTGGCGACACCATCATCGCCTTCGTCACAGACCCTGACGGCTACAAAATTGAATTAATTCAACGCTAGATATTCTTTTATTTAGTTGAAGCAAGGTGCCCTCCAACTTCGAGTTATTGATAGTCTTTCGCAGATTGCTGAGGATGATTGGAATGCCCTACTATCCCCCGAAGCAGGCCCATTTCTAAAGTATGCATTTCTCAATGCATTAGAGCTTAGTGGATGTGTTGGCGGCAATACTGGATGGCAAGTTGCGCACTTGCTCGTTGAGGACTCTGCATCAAGACTGCTGGGTGCCATGCCACTCTATCTGAAGCAACACTCCTATGGAGAGTTTGTTTTTGACTGGGCATGGGCTCAAGCCTACGAGCAGAACAATTTGCCCTACTATCCCAAAGCGCTCTCTGCCATTCCTTTTACTCCCGTACGCGGGCCCAGACTGCTTGTAGCTCAAGCATCTGATAAGAGCGCAGTGCAACAGATTTTAGTTTCTGGATTAAAGACATTAGTTGATCAAAACACACTGTCTTCTGCCCATGTCCTCTTTCCCGAGAGTAGTGAATTATTAGAGCTAGAGAAGCAAGGATTTATGTTGCGCAACTCAGTGCAGTTTCATTGGCAGAACATCGGTTACCAAGATTTTGAACAGTTTCTTGCAGACCTCACCATGAAACGCCGTAAGAATATTCGGCGAGAGCGTGCATCTGTAGCCATGCACAAAATGAGCTATCGACATATTCCGGGAGCGCAAGCAAGTAAAGACGATTGGACATTCTTTTATCGCTGCTATGAAAATACGTATATCGAGCATCGCTCTTCCCCTTATTTAACGGAAGAATGTATTCAAACTCTTGGAAGGGATATGCCTGAGAATTTTCATCTCATCATTGCCATTCAGGATGAAAGGCCAATTGCCTCATCGTTGCTGGTAGTCGATCGCCCGAATTCAAAAGCATACGGACGTTATTGGGGTGCAGTTGAGCATATCCCCTGCCTACATTTTGAATTGGCTTATTACCAAGCAATTGAGTATTGCATTCAGGAAGGTATCAAGATATTTGAAGGTGGTGCTCAAGGCGAACATAAGATGGCCAGAGGTTTTTTACCAACCACTCTTCAATCAGCGCATTGGATAGCGGATGCCGGCTTTTCCAATGCAGTAAAGCGTTTTTTAGAGCGTGAACGTGAGGGTATGGCAGCTTATGTTGATGAGCTCGAGCAACGCATTCCTTTGAAATCGTCTAAAGTACTGCCATGACCGAATCTAATAACAATCCACCAGAACAAGCCGGATCAAATTCTTTAGCTGTTGGTGATGATAGCTCTGACTCCCCTTGCATTGGAGTCTGCACAACGCTGTACGATGATGTCTGTCAAGGCTGTGGCCGCACTCTAGGCGAAGTCAGTAATTGGGTCTTCTTTAGCCAAGAAGAAAAGGATGCTGTATGGAAACGCATTCGTGCAGAGGGCACTGCAATGCGATTCCAACGTCAAGTTAAGTAATGAATTTAGCCAGCTAAAGCTTGGCTACGTAAATACTCTTCGTAGGTTCCTGAGTAGTCAGTAATCGTTCCATCCATCTTTACTTCAAGGATACGATTCGCTAAAGCTGAGACAAACTCACGATCATGAGATACGAAAATTAAAGTACCTTCGTATTTCTCAAGAGCAATTTGCAAACTCTCGATCGATTCCATATCCATGTGGTTAGTTGGCTCATCCATTGCAAGCACGTTGTGCTTTTGTAGCATCAACTTACCCCAAATCATGCGACCCTTTTCGCCACCAGACAGCACTTTGACAGACTTACCGATATCATCGCCAGAAAATAAGAGGCGACCTAAGGTGCCACGAATGACCTGATCATCGTCACCAGTATTACGCCATTCATTCATCCAATCCATAAGCAATTCGTCTTTTGCGAACATCTCGGTATTGTCCTGAGGCATGACACCAACGTTAGCATTCTCAGCCCACTTCACATCACCACTATCTGCTGAAATCCCGCTAAAGCGTTTGCTGAGAATAGTCTTTAGCAGCGTTGTCTTGCCAGCGCCGTTCTGACCAATGATGGCAATCTTTTCACCAGCGCGGATACCGATCTTGAAGTTCTTAAAAATTGGACGGTCATATGCCTTGGAGAGCGCATTACACTCAACCGCCATATTGTGTAACTTCTTCTCAGATTCAAAACGAATAAATGGGTTCTGACGCGAAGAAGGTTTTATTTCAACAATCTCAATTTTCTCTAATTGTTTTTGACGTGAAGTAGCCTGACGCGCCTTCGATGCATTTGCAGAGAATCGGGCCACGAAAGCCGCTAATTCAGCAATCTTTTCCTTAGCCTTATCGTTGGAGCTTAGCTGTTGTGCACGAGCCTGAACAGAAGCCAACATGTAGGAGTCATAATTACCTGGATAAACTTTCAGAGTACCGAAGTCCATATCCGCCATATGCGTGCACACCTCATTGAGGAAGTGGCGATCATGGGAAATGATGACAATCGTGCTCTTAATTTGGTTCAGAATATCTTCAAGCCAATGAATAGAGTGAATATCCAAGTTATTGGTTGGCTCATCTAGTAGCAATACATCTGGATCAGAAAACAAGGCTTGCGCCAACAATACGCGCAATTTCCAACCCGGAGCCACGGCACTCATTGGCCCATTGTGTTGCTCAATCGGAATACCGATTCCCAATAACAACTCCCCTGCCTTAGCTTCCGCGGTGTAACCACCATACTCTGCATAACTGCCCTCGAGTTCGGCAGCTTTCATATAGTCTTCATCAGTGGCATCGGGGTTTGCATAAATCGCATCACGCTCTGCAGCTGCTTTCCACATTTCTTCGTGGCCCATCATCACCACATCGAGTACGCGCTGATCTTCGTAAGCGAATTGGTCCTGGCGCAACTTACCCAAACGAATACCAGGATCGAGGCTCACGTTTCCGCTAGTTGGTTCTAACTCTCCACCCAAAATCTTCATGAAAGTGGATTTACCACAACCGTTGGCGCCAATGAGGCCATATCGATTACCGCCGCCAAACTTAACGGAAATGTTTTCAAACAGGGGTTTCGCCCCAAACTGCATAGTGATATTAGATGCGGACAGCACGGATGTATTCTTACTTTCTGATAGGTCAATTCAAGGATGCGGATGCAGGTTCTGCATCAAAGAGCATTATTTTAACGGCTTGCGGCTAAAGAAGCCGTAAATTAGACTTTCAGCTTAAATGGCGTGAAATCAGTGTGAATATCGTAGTGGTCCTGATTTTCCTTGCGCTTCAGAAAACCAATCACCCAATACGTTAAAGGGGTTGCTAAAACCTCCCAGGCAGTCTTTAGGACGTATTGAGATGCAGCGACAGCCAAGACCTCATTAATCGGCCATAGACCGTAAAAGGCCAGCATATAGAAGAGTGAGGAGTCGACCAATTCTCCGCAGGCGGTAGACCCTATAGTGCGCATCCACAGGTGGCGCCCTTGGGTCAGGATCTTCATTTTCGCCAGGGTATAGCTATTTACGAAACTACCGCAGCAAAAAGCAATCATGGAGGCAAGTGCTACTCGCCAAGAATTACCAAAGACCGTTTCCATGCCCTGCTGGTAGTTAGCCATATAGGAGCCAGGGGCGACTGGCAAAGCAATCACTAGTTGCGCCATGATGGCGGCAAAGGCTAGGGATGCAAAACCTGCCCAAACTGCCCGGCGATCGTAAGCGTAGCCATAGACCTCAGTCAGGATATCGCCAAAAAAGTAAGCAATCGGAAAAAAGAGGATTCCAGCCCCAAAGGTCACACTGCCAAAAAAGGGCAAATCTAAGGTGGCAGCCTTGCCAGCGCCGATGAAGTTGGAGCACAGCAGAACCACAACAAAGGCAGCCAATATCAGGTCGTAATAGCGATGATGACGTCTAGGTGCGTCCATATGTCTGGAAAAATGGATAATAGATAAAAGAATATCCGCATTCTTGAAAATTAACAAAATGCTGATTAAACCCCCCTATAGGATCATTAAGAACCATGAGCAAAGCTAGTTTTAATTGGGCCGACCCCCTACTCCTTGATACGCAACTGACAGAAGATGAGCGCATGGTGCGTGATGCTGCTGCTGAATATGCGCAGGGTCGATTGATGCCACGTATACATGATGCTTTTCGTAATGAGACTACTGACTCTGCTATCTTCCGTGAAATGGGCGAGCTAGGCCTTTTAGGGATCACTATTCCTGAGCAGTACGGCGGCGCAAATCTCAATTACGTTTCTTATGGACTGATTGCTCGCGAAATTGAGCGAGTTGATTCTGGTTACCGCTCCATGATGAGCGTGCAGTCGTCTTTAGTCATGGTGCCGATTAATGAATTTGGTACTGAAGCACAAAAGCAAAAATACTTACCGAAGTTAGCGACCGGAGAATGGATCGGCTGCTTTGGTTTGACTGAGCCTAACTATGGCTCTGATGCCGGCGGCATGATTACCAGAGCCAAAAAAGTTCCAGGCGGCTTCTCATTAACTGGCTCTAAGATGTGGATCTCTAATTCTCCGATTGCAGATGTATTTGTTGTCTGGGCTAAAAATGATGAGGGCTTGATTAGAGGCTTCATTCTAGAAAAAGGGATGAAGGGCTTGTCTGCACCCAAGATCAGCGGCAAGATGGGTCTGCGCGCCTCCATTACTGGTGAAATCGTCATGGATGAAGTCTTTGTTCCAGCCGAAAATGAATTCCCAGAAATTACCGGCCTCAAGGGTCCATTTACCTGCTTGAACTCAGCCAGATACGGAATTGCCTGGGGCACGCTTGGCGCTGCTGAATGGTGTTGGTATGCAGCGCGCCAATACACTATGGATCGCAAGCAATTTGATCGCCCTCTCGCAGCAAATCAACTAGTTCAAAAGAAGCTTGCAGATATGCAAACTGAAATTACCTTGGCACTACAAGGCTGCCTACGTTTAGGTCGCATGAAAGATGAAGGTATTGCTGCACCAGAAATCACCTCCATCATGAAGCGCAACTCTTGTGGAAAGTCATTGGATATTGCCCGCCTAGCGAGAGATATGCACGGCGGCAATGGAATATCAGATGAATATGGCGTCATTCGTCATATGCTTAATCTGGAGGTCGTCAATACCTACGAAGGTACACACGATATTCATGCCCTCATCTTAGGTCGTGCACAAACTGGAATCCAGGCTTTTAGTTAAAGCCCAAGTTTGGTGATGAGGTCTTTTGCTGTTTTTGCAAAGGCTTCATCGCTGTCATTCTCAAGTTGCACAAAGTGATCTTCGCGATAGCTCGGGAAATTACGAATAATTGAGGATTGGTAGGATGGGTCGTAATGCATCACCAATAATTCTTCGACCAAACTCTCAAAATCACCAGCATCAATGGCCTCATGCCATTTAGTGATTTGCTCCTTGCCATATCGTGATGTCAGCAAGCTCAGCTTTTCTTTAAAGCTTTCGGGATTGGATAAAAAATGATGATATTCGCGTAGCAACCAAGATACTCGCGTATGCGTGCTAGATCTAATTTCTATGCATTGGCCATCTCGAATGCGCTCCATCAAAGGATCAGGAATATGCACACCCCCCACCTTTTTACTTTCCGACTCAACAAATACTATCCTGGATGGATCTAATGAATTCAATGCATTCCATAGGTTCGTCTCAAAGCCTTTTTGTGAAGGCTGTTCTATATTAGGTTCATTACCCAGCACTGATCCACGGTGAATAGCTAAGCCTTCAAGATCTAGTATTTGCTGATCAAGTAAACCAATTTCCTGGAGAATGCGGGTCTTACCACTTCCAGTCATGCCAGCAATGACTTGAAAAGAAAAATCTTTAGCAGCTTGCTCCAGATCATTGATCACAACACGCCGAAAGCCTTGGTATCCACTTTGCAATTGTAGGGCTTTCCAGCCTATACGATTGAGGATGTGGGTAAAGGCGCCGCTACGTTCGCCACCACGCCAGCAATAAATTAAGGGGCGCCACTCCCTCGGAAAATCAATCAGGGAATTTTCTATATGATTGGCAATATTGCGCGAGACATAAGCAGCGCCCAATTTCTTAGCAACAAATGGCGAGGCTTGCTTATACAGCGTTCCAATCTCAATACGCTCCTTGTTACTTAAGACGGGAAGATTGATGGCGCCAGGAATATGATCTAAAGCAAACTCCGCTGGTGTTCTCACATCAATAATGGCATCAAACTCAGGCAAAGAGGATGCCAATATTTCAATGTTGAGAATATGCGGGTTACTGGGTTGCAAAAATTATCCTATTGCAGCTTAGAGATCACGTGTTCAGGCCAAGGTGATGATTTACCTGTTTTCATGTCCACCCACACCATAGTAGCGCCACCGACCGCAGCCATCGTATCTGGCTGAGTAGCTAAAGCCATCGTGGTGTAAACATCCACACTAGAGCGTCCAATATTACCAATGTAGGTTTTTAAAATGAGTTCACCTGGATAGGTAAGTTGTTGATGAAAATTACAAAAACCATTAATCATCAACATAGATTCATCGCCAGGAGTAACGCTATAACCCATGGATGTAATCCACTCTACCCTAGCCTGCTCCATATACCGAAAGTAAACCGTGTTATTAACATGTCCATATGCGTCCATGTCACCCCAACGAATCGGCATACACATTTGGTGTACAAACTTTTTTTCTTCCGGAATTTCAATACGCATGAATGTTTGCTAAATGATCAATCATTTATTAACGAACTTGCAAAGCCATGTGATACAAATTGGTAGAGCGAGCACCAGAACGACAGAAAGCCAAAATAGGACCCGGCATTGTCTTTAGTAAGCGAGCCATCTCAACCACTTGATCTGGCGTAAATGCACCAGGAATTACAGGTAAAAAGGCGTAGTTCAAACCTAAGGCTTCAGCTTGCGCCTGAATTTCTGCATTTGTAGGCTGATCAGGACCACCTTCAAAATCCGGGCGATTATTGATGATGCTTTTGTAACCTTGTTTAACAATCTCAGCTAAGTGACTAGGGTTGATTTGACCCAAAGTACCGAAGTGATCGGTATGGCAGGCAATAGGAAGACTCATCTAAACCTCAAAAAATAATAAGAATTTAAAAACCAATAACTTAGATTCTAAATCAGACTTACTTTTTGTGGCCCGTAAAGAAGCGGTTGCAAATAGCCATACCAGCAAGCATTGCCAATACAAAGACGAGAGCCTTGAGGTGACCAGCTCCGAGAGCAACAATTGCAGGACCTGGACAGAAACCAGCGATCCCCCAGCCCGCACCAAAAATGAGGCTGCCAATGATGAGGGGCTTCGAAATATCTCTACGAGTGGGAATATGTAGTGCGCCACCAAAAAAAGCTTCCGAACGCTTGGAGACCAAATAAAAACCAGCGAGACCCACCAGAATTGCTCCGCCCATCACAAAGATTAAGGATGGATCCCAGTTACCAGCTAGATCAAGAAAATTCAGAATCTTTTGCGGGTTGCTCATGCCGGAAATGATCAAGCCAACTCCAAATAAAACGCCAATCAAATACTGGCTATAAAAATTGAAATGTCTTCTCATGATTTATAAACCCAATACATGACGAATGACAAAGACTATTAAAAATCCAGCAGTCATGAAAGACACTGTAGCAACTAAAGATCTTGGCGAGAGACGGGACAGACCGCAAACACCATGACCGCTAGTGCAACCTGAGCCATAGTTGGCACCAAAACCGACGAGTAAACCAGCAACAATAATGGAGATCCAATCGGCATCAATCACAGTCGTTGTGTGAAGATCAAAAAACAAGCTGCTTAAAAGTGGTGCGCTCAATATTCCCAAAGCAAGACTTAAGCGCCAATTAACATCACCTTCTTTAGGCGACAGTAGTCCGGAAACAATTCCACTGATACCTAAGATGCGGCCATGGAGAATGGCATATAAGGCAGCCGCAAGACCCAACAAAATTCCACCAAAAAATGCGGGGCCAGGAGTAAAAGCAAGCCAATCTATCTGCATATGATCCAGCCTAGTTTATGAGTTAACTACAGGGATTAGGTGCATTGCGCGTTTCTAAATACAGAAGAGCTAGGTAGGCGCCGAAGATAAATCCTGGCAAGGCAAGCAGTGATCCAATTGCCAGCGTAGAGATACCGCTTAAGCCTTGGCCAACAGTACAACCAAGCGCAGTAACCCCGCCAAAACCCATCAAAGTCGCACCAATTAAGTGATTGGCCGTATCTTCCGTATCGCGGAAGCTCTCCCAACGGAATGACTTAGTCAGAATAGAAACGCAGAAAGATCCAGAAATCATTCCAAAAACAGCAGCGATACCGACCGTGATTACCTTTGAAGTATCGCTATACATCATTAACCAATCCAAGGAAAAGGCATAAGGCGCTACAAAAGAGAGGCTCTCCATACGACCGGAATTGGTTACTAAGAAAACCTCTTCCAGGGTATTGGGATCCTCGGCAACAAATCCTAAGTTACCTGATATCCACCAAACAGCACAAATAGCTAGGCCAACAAAAGTTCCAGCAAATAGGTTTTCAGCGGTACAGAAAGCTTTGCTTGCAAGTGCATAAGCAATAAAGGCAGACCCCACTACTAAACCTAAAGCTAGGTGTAAGTTGTTGCGAGCAATACCTGTTACTGAACTTAAGATACTTGGAAGATCTTGAGGCGTATTCAATGCCAAGAAGACGGAGTCCAAGGTGTTGATGCGTATAACACCGAGGAAGCCCTTCATGGTCATATAAGCTGTAAGCCCAAGAACGAGGAAAACAATAACGGATTTGAGGTTACCGCCGCCAATACGGACAAGCGTCTTGCTGCCGCAACCAGAGGAAAGCACCATGCCAAAACCAAATAGAGTGCTACCTACAATGGAAGACAACCATAAAAACTTATTGCTAGTATAGAAACTTTTGAGTGGATCAATAAGACCAAAGTAAGACATCAAAGCAAACCCAATGATCGCAACACCGATGGCCAGAAACCATTGCTTTAGACGACCCCAGCTAGACATAATAAAAATATCTGAAACTGCACCCATGCTACAGAAACCTGTTTTTTGCATCACTGCACCTAGCAGGAAAGTCACTGCAAAGGTAGCAAATAAAACTGATTTGCTAAGAGAAGAAATATCTACCGCATCCATAAAAAATCTTTACTGAAATTATTTAAATTTATAAAACTGCTTATTGAGAAAGGCTGTTACATCAGCCTCATCCTCAGGGAAAAGATCAAGACGTAATTCTGTATTACACCTAGCAACCATTGTCCTTAGGTTTTGAAGATTTTTAACCTTGCTATCGCTGCGGGTGTAGATCATGTCACCATTACCAAAGCCGGATTTTTTGGCATGGCAGGCGTAGCATTTCTCTTGGTCAATTTTTTTGCCGTTTGCAAGGTCTGGCGCAGCATAGACGGATAAATGCAGGCAGAACATGGCAGCGAATATAAATACAAGCTTGATCAGTGGTAATTTCATTTGAAATCAGTCATATAGCAAAGTAATCCACTATTTTAAAGCCCAGATGACAAAAATGCCTTATTCCGCCTGAATTGATAGGTAAACGTTATAGGCATTCATGCGGTTTGCCGCCCTAAACAAGGGCATTCCTTCGTATTCCGACCAATCAGCCTGCTGATAGGCCTCCTCAAAAGGATCCATATCGATAGCCGACTTTGCCATTGATTGACGTAAATACCTCAAATACTCCCTAGTGAAACCAATATCTTGAATTGGATTAATAGAGTGCGCTCCATGGCCAGGAATCACAATGCTGGGGTTTAGTGATTCAATTTCATTCAAAGCTTGCAGCCAGCCCTTGCTATCAGCATTACCAACAAAAGGGATACGACCCCGAAAAACTAAGTCGCCAGCAAAAAGAACTCTTTCAGATGGCACATAAATAATTAAGTCCTCGGGCGCATGAGCGGGCCCCACTCTACGAATCTTAAACTCGACGCCACCGACTGTGAGCATGAAACTCTGATCTATCCAGGCATCTGCTGATATTAAATGAGTGGAAGCATTTACCCAAGGCGCGAAATCAGTTCGTGATGCAATCAGACGCTGCCGAGCAGTTTCAGAGGAGATATAGTTTCTACCCTCCCCTTGCGCATAAATCTTCGCCCCAACATTCTTAAACTCTTGTAGTCCGTAGACGTGGTCTGCATGGTAGTGCGTAACGATGACAGCAACAATTTTTTGAGGAGTAATTTTTTTAATTTCGGAAATCAGCTTTTTGGCGAGTGCTGGTGAACCCAGAGCATCAACAACAACAACACCCTTTGCTGTAATCACAAAGCCCGCATTAGAAATAAAGTTTTGATTTTTACTACTACCCATCTCCGCCAAGCCTTTTACGAAATACGTATTTGGCGCAACCTGGATAGGCTTTAAGATTAAATCATCAGAAGCATAAACAATAGATATAGATATCAGCAGCCAAAGCGAACCTATAGAAAGTACTCTCAGAACATAAGAGCGCAACATATAGCACGCTAATTGCATAAATTAAGGCTTGATATAAGCGAAATGATTTTGATACTGAAGATCAGCAACGCGAACTACTCCCGATGGAGTGAAGTCTGTATCTAGAGTAAATTGATCTTTCTTCAGATTACGGTTGGTTAATGTAATCTCGCAAACTTCAAAACGAACACCACGTGACTTCAATGCACCTACTAGGGGCGCATATTCAATTCCATTCTTCTTATCTTTTGCGCCTTCCATCATGATATCGACGCCGTTGGCATGAGTAACCACAATGATTTTGGTCTTTGGGGATACATCCAAATGATTCCGTATATTACGCAGACCTTTAATGCCCTGAGACTCAGCATCATCAATGTGATAAACCACTTCTGTGGGTCCTGCAGCATGAGCCCCCATAGTAAACAGAGCAAAAGTAATTACTAGGCACTGAAGTAATTTTTTCATTATCGATCTCGTATAAAAAGTATTAGAGTGAAACCATTCCAGGATTATTTTTGACACCCTTAATGATGGGCTCATTAAGCTTCACAGCTTTAACCACCTTCACATCACGCAAATGACGTTCCATCACATCCCAAATTGCTTCGCCACCAGCATTCTTAGCGTCTTCGCTAACCGGGGCCCAACCAGCAACTTTATATGTCTTACTAGGATCAATGTCCTTACCATTTAAACGCATATCACTAATCCGCCTACCAGCAGATGCTGCTGGGTCAATGGTGTACTGCATGCCACCTACACGAACCATGTCGCCACCCTGTTGGTAATACGGATCAGGATTAAATAAATTGTCTGCCACGTCTTCCAAAATAGTCTTGATAGTTTCACCAGTCATATTGGTAACCGTGGTGTATGGATAGGTAATGGCGGTTTGATCTAATAAATTCTCACGGGTAATAGCTTGCCCAGGCAATAAGCTGGTGCCCCAACGGAAACCAGGAGAGAAAGCAATCTCCGCATTCTTCTGAGCCATCAATCCGTCCAAAATTAATTGGTCGAAACTGCCGTTGAAATTGCCGCGACGATACAAAAGACCATCGGTAGTGGCTAATTTTTCATTCAACTTTGCTTCATATGGCACTCGTACTTTAGCGATCAGCTTATTCATCGCAGGATCAGCTGGAATCATATTTGAGAAGATTGGGAAAAGCTTGTAGCGAAAATCTACTGGCTTACCACCCTTCACATCAAAATCGAGTACGCCCAAGAATTTACCATTGGAACCTGCATTGGTAACTAAAGTTACCCCGCCCGAGTTCTTTACCTTGACTGGAATCGGAACGCCATCATGCGTATGGCCACCCATAATTGCATCTAATCCAGTAACACGGGATGCCATCTTTAAATCCACGTCCATGCCATTATGAGATAACAACACAACTACTTTTGCACCTTTAGCCTTTACTTCATTAATCGTCTTCTGAAGGTTTTCTTCCTGAATACCAAAGGTCCAGTCTGGGGTGAAATAACGAGGGTTAGCAATCGGCGTGTATGGGAAAGCCTGGCCAATGATGGCTACCTGAATACCGTTCTGCACCTTCATTAAATAAGGATTGAAAACAGAGTCACCAAAGTCTGCAGTCTTGATATTTTGAGCAAGGAAAGAAACCTTGTCTTTGAAATCGCCATTCACAATTTCCATGACGCGCTTCTCGCCCAGGGTCATTTCCCAGTGCGCAGTCATCACATCAACACCCAAAAGTAAGGCCGCATCAACCATATCCTGACCATTGGTCCAGAGTGCTGTAGCAGAACCCTGCCAAGTATCACCACCATCCATTAACATAGCACCCGGACGACTAGCTTTAATTTGTTTAATCAAAGTTGCCATATGAGCGAAGCCACCCATCTTGCCGTAATTTTGCGCAGCTGCAACGTAATCAACATAAGTAAAGGCGTGCGCATCGCGCGTCCCTGGCTTAATGCCGTTAGCCTTTAGAAAATATTCGCCAACTATATGAGGCGTCTTACCTTCTTGCACACCAATACCAAGATTGACATTGGGCTCACGGAAATAGATTGGTAGCAATTGCGCATGGCAGTCTGTGAAATGCAAGAAATGCACGTTACCAAACTTTGGCAAATCATAGAATTTCTGGGCACTTGTCTGCGCGCTAGCAAAATTAGATTGCAAACTCATTCCACCAGCAGAGGCGATAGCCAATGCCTGCAAAAACTCACGACGATTTAGTGACATAGTGATTCCCTTAAGAAAACAGGCCTTACGGCCCGTTTAAATATGCTATTTATTCACAGGTGATTCTGGATCCAGCAGCAATGCCATAACATCTTGCATTTGCTTCTCATTTAATAGCTTGAAGTGAGCAAAGCGCGGCATATTACTGCAAGCGTTGTACGCTTTGGAGTTATTAATTCGGTTCCAGGTATATGTAACAACCTCTGGTGAATATCCGCGTATTTTTCCATAGCCAGTTAGGGATGGGCCAATATTTCCATAAGAGATTTCTTTGTAATCAATCTGGTGACAGTTGTAGCAACCCCCACCAATAGGAGTTTCAGCAGTATCAGTCCAAGTTGCACCACGACCACTTTGTGCGATTCGCTCACCATTCTTCCAGTCACCAATGTACTTACCATCAGACGGCTGTTTAATTGAGTCCATATTCATTTTCTGGATTTTCTCGCGCATAGCTTGACCTTGCTTGCTATCAGCAAACTTAGGATCTGAACAGAACTTCTGAGTAGCATCTTGATCAATCCGATTCAATGCTGCAATACCGTCGGCGCGAAAACTCTCTTGAATCATCTTGTTAAATTTTGGATCATTTTTTTGTTGAGCAAGAGCAGGAGTCTGCACCAAACCAGTAGCAAAAATAAATCCAGTAGCAGCTAAGAGTTGTTTTAAGTGTGTTATTTTCATATTCATCTCTTATCCATTAACGCTTTAAGCCAGGTGTTTCAACTGTTCCACCATTTGCGGTTTTTGCCATGTACATGGACAAAGCGATAGTCACATCTGAGCCATAAATAGGGAAAGGAAAGCGCTGCTGACGGAAACAATCGTTCAAGCGCTGTTGCATTGTCCAAAATTGACCGCTCGATACGCGGTAGGCTGGCCAATAACCCCAACCCAAAGCAGCACCCTTTTGTTCTGTAATGTTTGGTAAATCTTGCAAACGTATACGCTTGCCGTTTTCAGCATGACAAGATGCGCAGGAGAAGTCCATTGGACCGCCCTGGAAGAAGAAAGCGCGCTTACCAAGGTCATACATCTCTTTTTCCTTTGGATGCGCGGTGCTTACCTTAATCTTGTCACCCTTAGATAAGGTAACAACATAGGCAACGATAGCCTCCATATCCTTTTTAGGACCCTTTTGGAATGGAGCATCAATCATTTCCTCTGGATCGCGACCCTGCAATACCTGCATACACGTCATCAAACGCGACTCTAAATCTTGAACCTTATTGGTGTCTTTAAAATAGCGTGGCAGTTGCGCCGCAGCACCCTTTACAACCCCAGGCCCCAAACCTAAATTACATTGCTCTAGTGTTACATTCTTAGGGCCAGCTGGCTTTTTCCACAACTCTTCACCTGCCGCCTCATAGAGTTCTGAAGGATTTCCATCAGCAATCATCTCGCGATATTTAGCGATATCGTCGGTAGCACTCTTTTGTGCTGACACCGAAGATGTCATTGTTAATAAAGCTGCCACTAAGCCACTAGCTAGCCCTAAGGTCAATTTACGCTGCATTTCCTACCCTTTCAGAACCACGGAGGCGGTAAAAATTTATTAAAGCAAAAAACAATTAAGAAACAGTTGCTTCATCAGTGCGTTTGTCGCCCTTATTATCATTCCAAGTCACAGCAATTTTGTCGCCCTTAGCGCCTTTGTATTTAAAGTTCAAAAATGGGTCTTTCGATACCGCTGGACCGAATTGGCCATTAAATACATCCTTGCCATTTGCTTTTACATTAATTGTGCTGATAAACCATGCTGGAATAGTTTTACCGGCAGCGTCTTTACGCTGACCGGATTCCATATCGTGCTTCATCAAAATTTTTACGTCTACAGTGCCACCATTTTCAGCAGCTCTTACGCGCATTGGATCAGCCATTTTGGTTCCTCTTTTACTCTATATATAAATGAAATGTTCTATTGAATTACTGCGGAATTAACCGCCGCAACCACCAAGCGTTACTTTGACTTCTTTAACAGTCATTAGCCACTTACCATCAGCCTTGACTAAGCCGTATACATTGGATGTTTGACCCATCTTGATACGAGTGGTGACAAAAGCGTCTGTTCCAGCCGGGATGAAGAATTGAGCCGCAAGTGCGCTTGGATTCTTTTCAACCAGGATTGCCATTTGCTCAGCTTTAAGAGAAGTGATGATTCCAACAGGAACCACCGCGCCGTTTTCAGCAATATCAGGGGCATTTAAAGTTACCGCAGCAGACTTATCTGGGCTACCAGCACCTAAAATTTTAAAAACATCATCCAAGCCCTTGCCTTCAAAAGCGGCTTTGTTCCACTCTTGTGCTTGAACAGTACTAATAAGGCCTGCAGAAGCCATCAAGCCAAATACTGCTGAGTACTTCAATACACTGCGACGCTGCTGATTCATAAAAACTCCTTTATTAATCTTTACTTCTCTCAATTTATTGCTTATTTTGCATTAAAACACCCGTTTATTAGCAAAAATAGCTTTTTATTTACCGCCAGAAAGCATCCAAACCACCAAAGCCTTGCGATCATCGTCAGAAAGCTGAGCTTGAGCCGGCATCGGGATTGAGCCCCATACTCCTGCCCCCCCAACTTTCACCTTGGTCATTAGCTTATCCACTGCACCACTCTGACTCTCATACTTTTTAGCAATATCAGAGATTGAAGGTCCCACTAGCTTGGCATTGGGCGCATGACAAGCGGAGCAGTTCTCATTTTTAAAGAGGACTGATGGACCTTTTGCCACAGAAGAATGAGTATCTGCTGCATGCGCCAACCCAGTACCTGAAGAGCCAGGCAATTGCTTAATCGGCGGCTTCGTAGTGTCTGCACCGCGATATGGGCCATACATACGATTTTGCTCTGCAATATTTTCATGCGCATTACGAGCAAAATCCGGCAAGGTTGACCCAATTTGTACAAATGGCACGCAGTTATGCATGCATGCACTACCGTTCAAGTCAGGCTTATCTTTGACATTCCAGAAGCCGTGTTTAGTCGTCATGCCATTACGATTTGGCATCTTAATTTCAGCAATATTTTTATCGCTGAGAACAAAATCATCTGGAACAATTTCACCAAGACTCAAGATAAAGGCAACCAATGCATAAGTGTCGTCAGGCGACAGTGATCTAGGGGCGTTCCATGGCATAGCGCGGTAAATATAATCCCATAATGTAGATACTGTGGGCACCTTCATTAAGGTCGTTCTTTGCGGCTGCTTCATGTCTTTTAATGAAGCAACTCGACCTGTCTTTAGATCCTCCTTGGAGGTGCCGCCTGCGATAGGTGTAAAGATTTCGTTAGACTCACCAAAGGTGCCGTGACAACTGGCGCATTGAGCTTCCCAAATAACTTGTCCTTTTTCAACAGAACCAGATCCTTTTGGTAGGCCCTTAAAGTCTGGGCGCACATCAATATCCCAAGCCGCAACTTCAGCAGGTGTAGCAGCTCTTCCAATACCAGGAAACTTAGCTGAACCTGATTGGGCAAATGTGAATTGCGCAGTTACTGTGATGAGTGCCGCAACACCTAGGCGGATCTTCAATTTATCCAACTTGAACATTGCTCACCTCGCCGTTTGAATCCAATTTCCATGATTGGATTGCATTGTTGTGATAGATAGAGCGTGTACCGCGTACATTACGTAATGTTTTAATCGACGGTTGAATATAGCCAGTGTCATCCACGGCTCTTGATTGCATGATTGCTGGGGAGCCATCCCATACCCAATCGATATTGAAGCGCGTAATAGATTTAGTGAGTACAGGCGTTTCAAGGCGGGCTGTTCGCCAATTATTACCACCATCAAAAGAAACATCTACTCGAGTAATTTTTCCGCGACCAGACCAGGCCATACCACTCACGTTATAAAAACCTTTATCCAATAGCTGTTGGCCACCCGATGGTGTGGTGATAACCGACTTGCATTCCTGAATTGAGGCATATTGACGGTGATCACCACTCGGCATTAATTCTATATAGTGAACCGCTTCGTCTTTGGTATTCCAAGGCATATCCCCAACCTCTAAACGACGTAACCACTTCACCCAACTAACACCCTGCACCCCAGGAACTACCAAGCGTAATGGGAAGCCGTTTTCTGGACGCAACATCTCACCATTCATAGCCCAAGCAACAATTGTGTCGTTAAGGCAACTCTCGAGATTGATGGTGCGGGTCATTCCTGAGCCATCACCGCCCTCGGCCAGCATGAACTTTCCTTTTTTGAGGTCAGCGCCGCACTCTTCTAACAATATTTTTAAAGGGACCCCTGTGAATTCACAGCAAGAGAGCATGCCATGCGTGTATTGCACGGTTGGAACTGCTACGTTGCCCCACTCTAATCCAGTATTAGCACCACACTCAATGAAGTGAGTGCGAGAAACTGACGGCAAACGCATTAAGTCGTTCATCGTGAAAACGCGTGGGTTTTTGACCATGCCATTCACCATCAAACGATGTTTATCTGGATCGACGTTGTACCAGCCTTGGTGGTGTCGTTCAAAATGTAAACCGTTTGGAGTGATAGTTCCAAACAGACCTTGAAGAGGTGTAAAGGCTACAGATGCAGCAGAGACACGGGTAAGCCCAGGCGACTCACGGCGAATTAAGTTAGATTCATAAATGGATGGCACACCATATGGCATGGTTGCCACATTCTTGCCAAGTGTTGTTTGCCATTCTTGTTTTTCCAGAATAGCTGGATCACCCTCGCCTGATGCCATCACAAGTGGAGATGCTAATCCAGCGCTTACACCACCCAAAGCAGACATAAAACCTTTTCGCAAGAAGCCGCGACGATTTTCATCTAAACCGTTTGCATTGATATCAGCAATCAACTCCTGAGAAATATAATGTTCAGGTGCCTTTACAAGACGAGCCTGATTGGCTGGCTTTTCGATTGCGCTGATGTCCTTAGCACTGATCTCAATTTGTTTTTTGGTCATTTGATATTTGCTTTGGTCAATAGATTCTTCAAAATTAATGCAAACTCTCAGCAATTTTTGCGCACACGGTTTGGCACATTTCTACCGTGGCGTTATCAGCAATTGAGTAAAAGACAGTGATGCCTTCTTTGCGTCTAAGCAAAATTCCTGCTTTATGGAGAGCAGAAAGGTGTCGTGAAACATTGGCCTGGCTCGAGCCACATAACTCAACAACCTCGGATACAGTCTTTTCACCGCTACACACTGCGTACATGATGCGTAGGCGTGACGGCTCCGAAAGAACATTGAAGTATTCCGCAACACGAGAAAAAACTTCTTCCATCGCTTGTGGTGAGAGATCTTTGGTGGCTTTTTTTGCTTTAGCTTTTATATTCATCATTTATAAACATATATGCGTATATATACATATATTAAATGCCTAAGAGCAACCTATTCATATAGAGAGATACCCTAGTCTGTGGACGCAATACAATGTTGGTATGGATATTGACGCAATTCTACTGTCCCTAAAGCTTGCTTTTTGGACCATGGCCCTGATGTTGCCATTTGGAATATGGGCAGCTCATGAGCTTATGAATCTCAATAGAAGCCGACCATGGGTTGAGGCTGCTCTGGCGCTTCCTTTAGTGCTGCCGCCTACAGTTTTAGGCTATTACTTTCTGGTTTCATTTGGTAACACGAGTATTTTCGGCGTTCCCCTTGTATTTTCATTTGCGGGGATCTTGATCGCATCGCTCATTGCCAATATTCCATTTGCCATTCAGCCTATACAGCGAGCCTTTGAGGCCATAAATCCTGAGATTCGAGAAGCTGCCCAAGTCAGCGGTCTCAGTAATTGGCAAATCTTTCGCTTAATTGAACTTCCACTCTCTTGGCGCGGGATCACTGGTGCTGCCGCCCTGACATTCGCCCATACCCTTGGAGAATTCGGCGTGGTTCTGATGGTTGGTGGTGCAATACCAGGTGAAACCAAAACAGCTTCTATTGCAATTTATGACAAGGTGCAGAGCTTTGATACTACTGGTGCCGGCGCAATCGCTCTTGTGCTCTTAGGCATATCCCTCATATGCATAACTCTCTCCTATGGAGTATTGGGGCGTAAACCAAATCCGCGCAAAGGCCTAAGCTAATGCTAAAGGTCAAGATTCAGCAGGATAGCCCAAGTCCGCTACAAATCAGCTTAGAGTGCGCCCCGGGTGAGTTGCATGCATTGGTTGGACCCTCTGGGAGTGGGAAAACTTCAGCCCTCAGGACTATTGCAGGCTTAAACCATCCAGTTAGCGGGAAAATTGAGTGCGATGGAGAGGTCTGGTTTGAAGCCGATGATCTTGGCAATAAAGTGCAACAGCTCTCTCCTGCAGAACGCTCTTGCGGTTTCTTGTTTCAGCAATATGCGCTTTTTCCTCATCTCAGCGCCTTAGGCAATGTGATGATTCCACTGCAGAACACCGATCAAAACAGATCCCAGCGTAAAGCGATTGGCCTAGATCTGCTAGATCGCATGGGCATTGCCAGTCTTGCAGAGCGCATGCCGAATCAATTATCTGGAGGTCAACAGCAACGCGTTGCCATCGCAAGAGCCCTGGCTAGACAGCCTAAAGTTCTGCTGCTGGATGAGCCATTTTCGGCGATCGATACACCAACGCGCCAAGGTCTTTATAAAACACTGGCAGACTTACGCTCAGATTTATATATCCCCATCTTATTAGTAACACATGATCTGCGAGAGGCTGGTTTATTAGCTGATCAGATTACGGTGATTGACCAAGGCATCAGCCTGCAAACTGCAGCGCCACATATTCTCTTTCAGAAACCAAGAAATTCCAGGGTTGCTGAATTAGTCGGCATCAGCAATATGTTTCATGGTGTGTTTGACGCTGGTAGCTTGAGTTGGGATGGTTGCGAAAAGGTCTTTACAGTTGCGGATAAAGGAAAGATTCCACCAAAAGCCCGAGTTGCCTGGGTTATTCCCCAAAATGGCCTAAGCGTTCATACCAAACCAACGCAAACCAGCATACCCGCCTTAGTTGAAAAGATGAGCAGTCTTGGTCAAATAGCCGTCATTCAATTACGCGTTCCAGAAAGTAAAAATACTATTGAATGGGAAGCCTCCTCCGCCGAAGTAAAGAGACTGGAGATGGAGGTTGGCAAGCAAATGCATATCGAGCTGGATGGCAATCAAATTCACATCATGCCCTTACGCCCCATTAATGATCCTAGGCGCTTTATAGGGCACTAAAAAGGGGGTTTGATCTGAGACATTAGTCAGCTCTCGAGCTGGCACTGTTCATTAATGTCCCACTAAAACGCTAATGTATATTACCCTATGCATAGAAGTGGTATTTTGATTATTATGTTAACTTGAAGTTGATAACTTTAATAACCCTTTTTGGAAATATGGAGCTTTACATGCAAAATAGTCGTCGCCAATTTATGATTTTGTCCGCCGCTGGTGCTTGCACTTTGGCTTTGAACGGTCAAGTTCAAGCTCAAGCCATGGTTGCTGAAACCGATCCACAAGCTGCTGCTTTGGGTTACAAAGCAAACGCTTCTACTGTAGATAAAGCAAAGTACCCTAAGTACGCTGCTGGTCAGGCATGCAGTAACTGCGCTTTGTATCAAGGTAAGCCTGATTCTGCTGCTGGTGGTTGCTCATTATTCGGTGCTAAGCAAGTTGCTGGTAAAGGCTGGTGCTCTGCTTACGCTAAGAAGGCTGGTGCATAAGCTGTAGCGCTGAATTAAAAAGCTGCTTTGGCAGCTTTTTTTACGACCTCTTTTTGGCTACCATCCCAAGTAAGGCAGACATACCAGTGTGTCTCGCACCCTCTGACAATTCTTTCTCGTAACACTGCAGATCAAGTATTTCAAAATCTTTGCTTAGTTCACGAATCATTTCTTCTGTATAGAGGTGCTCTATTAGTGATGGGCCACCAGTTTTGTATTCCAATTGCTTTGGGGTGTATCCCTGCAGAATAAATAGGCCGCCTAATTTCAAAGTCTGGTGTACTTGTTTGAAAATTCTGGTGCGCATTTCGGGGTCGGCAAACTGGATGAAGATCCCCATTACTGCATCATAAGAATGAGGCTGCCAATCAAAGCCATCGGTATCACAAAGACTGTACTGAATATTGACTTGGTTATCAGCAGCGAGCTGATTGGCCTTGGCGAGCGCAATATCAGAAACATCGAATCCTGTGACGCGCATACCTTGCTTGGCGAGCCAAACGCCATTGCGCCCTTCTCCATCAGCAATGCATAGAACAGAAGAATTGGGCTTTAGATAACGGGATGCTTGCTCAACCAGATATTCATTTGGCTCTTTACCAAAGATGAACTCTTGTTTATCAAAGCGTTCATTCCAGAACTGGGTGGCATCGGTAAAGCCCATGAATTACTTCTTCAAACCACCAATGAGATCATTCTTTAAATCCACTACGCTCTCAAGTCCAACTGCGATACGGACTAAGCCATCAGTAATGCCTGCAGCTTTGCGAGCCTCTGGACTTACTCGGCAGTGTGTCGTTGTAGCAGGATGCGTAATCGTTGTACGAGTATCCCCCAGGTTTGCCGTAATAGAGCAGAGTTTAGTATGGTTGATTAACTTGAAAGCCGCTTTTTTCCCACCCTTGAGTGTGAAAGACAAAATAGCACCACCCGCTTTTTGCTGACGCTTAGCTAACGCATGCTGAGGATGAGACTTCAGACCGGGATGGTAAACACGTTCTACTCCCGGCTGTTTTTCTAGCCATTGAGCAATCTCCAGCGCATTTTGACTCTGCTGCTTCATGCGCAACTCGAGAGTCTCTAAACCTTTTAAGAATACCCAGGCATTGAACGCTGAAAGTGTTGGTCCGGCAGTACGTACATAGGGAAATACTTTGCCCATAATGAAATCATTGCTACCCACAATCGCACCACCAACTACGCGACCCTGACCATCCAAGTATTTGGTTGCTGAATGGATCACTACGTCAGCGCCTAATAAGATAGGTCTTTGCAAAGCCGGCGTACAGAAACAGTTGTCAACCGCAAATAGCGCCCTAGCTTTCTTTGCTATCTTGGAGATAGCCTTGATATCAGCAATCTCAGTTAAAGGATTGGATGGTGTTTCCAAGTAAAACATTTTGGTATTTTCTTGGACGGCAGTCTGCCAAGCCTTGGTATCCGACAAATCCACATAGGTCGTTGTAATACCAAAGCGCCCCAAAATATTGCTAAATAACTGAATGGTGGCACCAAATACAGAGCGGGAACAAACAACGTGATCTCCCGCTTGAAGATGCGACATTGCCATTGTCAAAATAGCAGCCATACCTGAAGCAGTTGCAATGCAAGCTTCGCCACCCTCTAGCGCAGCCAATCGATCTTGGAACATGCTGACAGTGGGATTGGTAAAGCGAGAATAAATAAAGCCTTGATCTGCATGTGCAAAGCCATCAGCCGCAAGTTCAGCACTATCAAAGCAAAAGCTAGAAGTGAGGAACATAGCCTCGGAGTGCTCTTGATATTCAGCGGTACGGCGTGTACCAGCACGAACCGCCAAGGTTTCAAGTGCAAGTTTGGAGAAATCAGGTTTCTTACGGATAGTTTTACTCATCATACCGCTATTTTGACACCGAATTACAGAATTGCCCCAGACACGCATGTCCGAGGAACTCGATCGTTGTTTTTAGTCTTCTGTGGCCAGGTGCAAATGTAGCTGCGAACGGGCAAAGTCACTAGAATCGCGTTGGCGGTCAGCTTTGGCCTCAGAAGTATTGCGAGCGGCCTCTAGGGCATCTAAATAAGATTCATTAATATCGCCGGTAACATAATAGCCATCAAAACAAGACGCCTCAAAATTCTGGATATCAGGATTGATATCTTTCACGGCCTGCTTCATATCTTCGACGCTTTGGTAGATTAATTGGTCTGCACCAATCATCTTATTGATCTCTTCATCGGTGCGGCCGTAAGCAACCAACTCACTACGAGTTGGCATATCGATGCCATACACATTAGGGAATCGTACGGGTGGTGCAGCAGAAGCAAAAATTACTTTTTTAGCGCCGGACTCTCGTGCCATCTGCACAATCTCAAATGAGGTAGTCCCCCGAACAATAGAGTCATCCACAATGAGTACTGTCTTGTCTTTGAACTCAATACGCATGGCATTGAGTTTTTGACGGACTGATTTTTTACGAACAGCCTGACCCGGCATGATGAAGGTTCTACCGATGTAGCGATTCTTAAAGAATCCTTCGCGATAATCTACGCCCAGACGTTTAGCAACCTGCATTGCGGCTGGACGACTTGAGTCAGGAATGGGCATAACCACATCAATCTCACCCGGAATGGTTTCTTTACGGATCTTTTCGGCAAGATAGTCACCCATACGCATCCGTACGTTGTAAACAGTCACGCCATCAATCGTGGAGTCCGGACGAGCCATGTAAACGTATTCAAAAATGCAAGGTGTCAGAACTGCATCAGCAACGCACTGACGTGAAGTGAAATTACCATCCAAATCAATATAAATTGCTTCACCAGGATTAACATCACGCACAAAGGTAAAGCCAAGGCCATCGAGCGCTACAGACTCAGAGGCAATCATCCACTCGGGACCCTTTGGTGTATCCATGCGTCCAATACAAAGGGGACGAATTCCAAACGGATCGCGAAATGCCAATAAGCCATAGCCAGCTATCAAAGAAACTACAGCATAAGAGCCTTTAACACGCTTAGTGACTTGTGTAACAGCGTTAAACATCGCGCTCTCATCTAATGCAGCGCTATTGGTCTCTTTTTGAAGTTCATCGGCCAATACATTTAGCAACACTTCTGTATCTGAACTGGTATTGATATGGCGACGATCGCGGTAAGCCATCTCTACACGCAGGCTAGCCGCATTTGTCAGATTGCCGTTGTGAGCCAAAATAATGCCGTAAGGAGCGCTGACATAAAACGGTTGAGCCTCTTCCTCACTGCTTGCCGAGCCAGCAGTTGGATAACGAACCTGACCAATCCCAGCACTGCCTACTAGACTTCGCATATTGCGAGTTCTGAATACATCTCGCACAAGACCATTGGCTTTATGCATCGTGAATGAATTGCCATTCATTGTTGCCATGCCAGCAGCATCTTGACCGCGATGTTGTAGCAACAACAATGCGTCATAAATGAGCTGATTCACTGGGGAGTGGGAAACTGTTCCGACGACGCCGCACATAAGCCTAGATCCCTATTGTTAATGAAGGTGTAATGGTGGGGGTAATTTTAGGTATTGCATCACCTAATTGTTTTGCCCAATCAGCTGGCAACCACCCTTTAATTAAACCAGTTGCCATATCGATGGCTGGACGGGTAATGGCCTTTTGCCAAACGACGCTCTGAGGAATGGGAGTCAAGGCCGCCAATGTAGCCAACACTACGACAACGACACCACCACGCGCTAAGCCAAAAACAAGACCGAGAAATCGATCTGTCATACTCAAACCAGCAGATAAAATAATCTTTTGAATCACATTGCCGATCAAACCACAGACAATCAAGGTAAGAATAAATAGAATGAGGAAACTCACACCCAAACTCAATAACTCATCCATATGAAAAGTAGATAACCATTCAACCGAAAGGTAGTTGGTATAGTGATAAGCAACCCAAGCAGCTACAAACCAAGAGGCTAGTGCTAGCACCTCTTTAAAAAGACCCCGAGAAATCCCAACCAATCCAGAAACTAACAGCACTACCAGGGTGAAATAATCCACCGTAGTTAAGTTCAAGGTGGATAAATATTCCATTAAGGGGCTTCCACCTCAACTAGCTTTGGAGATAGACCCATAGCCTTCACTTTTTTCTCAGCAGCTTCAGCAGCATCCTTATCAGTAAAAGGCCCTGCTCTTAATAAATACAGTTTTACACCGTCGGTGCCGGTTTTATTTAAAACAAAATTCGGAATCTTCTGATCCTTCATCTTCGCTATCCAGCCCTTAGCTCGATCTTCAGATGCAAAAGCACCAACCTGAATGACATATTTACCAGGCCCCAATTTTTTTGGAAGCTCTTCAGTTTTTGATTTAGTGATTATCTCTGGCGCAGCAATCACTTCTTCACCAGCGGCCAAACCACTAATAGAATTTGTTTTGCTTGACGTTGGAAATAGCGTCTTTACGACTTCTTTGGGTGGCGTAGGCGCTTTTTCTTTCGCAGGCGCTTCAACAGCAGCATTCGGATTTACCCTCTCGTCATTTGCGGGCATTGCAATGTTAGGAGTAGGCAAGCTAGTCACAATATTCACAGCAATATCGTTATTTACAGACTTGGGCTTATTATCCAAAACACGAGGAAGGCCAACCACCGCAATTAACACTAGGACAGCCGCACCAATCAGACGATGACGGGCACGTTGCTGATCTGGATCTTCTGTAAGCGCTAGCTCTTCATTTTCTTGAGCACGCTGAAAACTACGGGGAGCTAATTTATTGACTGTACGACGACCCCTCACCGAAGCCCGATCAAGGTCTTCAGTCTCAGAGTTTCGCTTAAAAAGCTTCGATAAACGAATCATGGATCAATGGGCCTGGTTATTTCGATATGCCATTACGCCGGCAACGGTATAGAAGGATCCGAAGATGACAATTCTATCACCCTCACCGGCCATAGAAAGCGCTTTTTGATACGCTGCAGCAGGATCTGGGAAGCTCTCAATCCCACCATCTTCACCATTTTTGATGGACACACCCAGATCTACCAGCTTCTCAGATAGGGCCATGGCACTAGCGGCACGGGGGGTTGGTAAATCAGTACAAAACCAGAAATCCACACTACTCAACAGGGGCTTAATAACGCCAGTAATATCTTTATCCGCCATAGCGCCAAAAATGGCATAGGTATATGGGTGATATCCCATCTTATCCAAGCCCTGACTCAAGGTTGCTGCTGCGTGCGGATTATGGGCAACGTCCAAAACAATGGTTGGCTGACCTGGTAGAACCTGAAAACGACCGGGCAGCTCCACCATAGCAAAGCCATTGCGAATATCCTGCGCGCTTACTGGCAGTCGCTGATGTAAAGCCATCAATGCGGCAATCACAGCGGATGCATTCAGAATCTGATTGGCACCACGTAATGCAGGATAACCTAGACCACTAAAGCGCTTTTGACGCCCTGCCCAAGCCCACTGCTGCTTGTCACCCTGAAAGTTATAGTCACGACCCTGTAGCCACAAATCACATCCGAGTTTTTCAGAATGATCAATCAAAGATTGTGGAGGCACTGGATCACCACAGACCGCGATACCGCCAGCCCGGAAAATACCAGCCTTTTCAAAACCGATTGCCTCGCGTGTGCCACCCAGAAAATCAACATGATCAATATCAATACTCGTAACGATCGCGCAATCTGTATCAACAATATTGACCGCATCCAAACGACCACCCATACCGACTTCAAGCACTACTGCATCTAATTGAGACTTGGAAAATAAATGCATGATGGCCAAGGTGGTAAATTCAAAATACGTTAAGGTTGGTGCATTCTCTAAGCTGACGCGCGCTTTTTCAACGGCTGCGAAATGCTCTAGCAAAAGATCATCTTTTACTTCTTCGCCATTAACGCGAGCACGCTCGTTGAAGACGAGCAAATGGGGCGACATATGGCAGCCGACTTTATAGCCGGACGCCAGCAAAATACTTTCAAGATAGGCGCAAGTAGAACCCTTGCCATTGGTGCCAGCTACGGTAATAACCGGGCAATCGAAGTGAAGGCCTAGCGCATCTTTAACACGACTAATACGCGCAAGACCCATGTCAATACCAACCGGGTGAGCTGTTTCGAGATGACTAAGCCAAGCCGTTAAGCTAGAAAAAAGGATGGGGTTTTGGAGGGCGGGATTCAAGCGCTTTATACAGCTGCGCTACCCGCAATCGCAGGCTCAGGAAGTTGCTGGAGCAAAGCCAATAAACGGGCAATCTCACCACGCATCTGCCGACGGTCAACAATCATATCGATGCCGCCCTTTTGCATTAAAAACTCAGAGCGCTGAAAACCTTCTGGTAATTTTTCGCGAACAGTTTGCTCGATCACGCGCGGCCCAGCAAAACCAATTAAGGCTTTTGGTTCAGCCATCACAACATCACCCATGAACGCGAAGCTGGCAGAAATTCCACCCATAGTTGGGTCTGTTAAGACGCTGATGTAAGGCAAACCTTTTTTAGATAGCAAAGTCAGCATCGAGTTTGTTTTGGCCATCTGAAAAAGAGACAGTAAGCTCTCTTGCATACGCGCACCACCTGTTGCGGTGATGCAAATAAAAGCACACTTCTTGGCAATGGCCTCTTGAACACCGCGAGCAAAACGCTCACCCACAACCGAACCCATTGAGCCACCCATATATTGGAATTCAAAACAGGCAGCAACCACTGGAATGCTTTCGATCTTTCCACCAAGAACAATTAAGGCCTCGGATTCGCCGGAGGCATCGCTAGCTTCTTTTAGGCGATCAAGGTACTTTTTGGAATCTTTAAATTTGAGTGGGTCGATCGGAAAAATATCTGCACCGATCTCATAGCGGCCTTTTGGGTCTAAAAGACTATCGAGGCGCTGACGGGCACCAATGCGCATATGGTGACTGCATTTTGGACAAACCGATAAATTTGCTTCGATATCAGTGCTATAGAGCACGGTTTCACAGCTGGGGCACTTAACCCAAAGTCCCTCAGGCACAGATTTGCGATTAGCAGGATCCGTATGTTGGATTTGTGGGGGTAGTAATTTATCGATCCAGCTCATCAGTCTTTAACTATCCAGTACATTAACTATCTAAAGCAACGCGAATCTCACGTATGAAGGTTTCGAGTGATTGTACCGCTTGGCCAGGGGCAGAATCCTCCAAAAGACGAATAATTCGACTACCAATCACCACCGCATCTGCTGTTTTTGATACTGCACGGGCACTTTCCGCATCATGAATACCAAAACCTACTGCAATCGGAATTGATGTAGCTTCACGAATCTTCGGAATAATGCTGGCCACATCTTGGGTATTCAGATGAGATGCGCCTGTTACGCCCCGCATAGAAACGTAATAGATATAACCTGAAGCTATTTTGGCCGCATCTTTTATACGCTCTGATGATGAAGTAGGTGCCAATAGAAAAATAGGGTCAACACCTGCCAGCTTCATTTGGGCAGCAAAGTCAACACACTCCTCTGGAGGGTAGTCCACGATCAGAACACCATCAACTCCGGCAGCTTTAGCTTCCTTCGCAAAGCGGTCTGCTCCCATCTGCTCGACTGGATTGGCATAACCCATTAAGACGACTGGTGTGTCTATATCGATTTTACGAAACTCTTTCACCATTTCTAAGCAACCACGCAGAGTGACGCCTTGTGTCAGCGCTCTTTCAGACGAGCGTTGAATGACAGGACCATCTGCCATCGGATCAGAAAATGGCACCCCAAGTTCAATGACGTTAGAGCCACCGCGAACTAATGCGTGCATTAATTCAACAGTGAGTTTTGGATCGGGATCACCAGCAGTAATAAAAGGGATGAGACCTTTTTTTCCGCTGGCTTTTAGTTCAGTAAATAGTGCAGTAATTTTTGACATGAATTAGCCCTCAGAACCAGTGGCTTGGGCAACGGTATGCATATCCTTATCACCACGACCAGATAAGTTCACCAAGATCGTTTTATCATTAGGGAGCGTGGCCGCTAATTTGCATGCATATGCAATTGCATGAGCAGATTCAAGGGCAGGAATAATGCCTTCAATGCGGCAGCAGTCGTGAAAAGCTTTCAAGGCCTCTTCATCAGTAATTGCCACATAGTCTGCGCGACCTGAGTCTTTTAACCATGCATGCTCGGGGCCAACACCAGGGTAATCCATGCCAGCAGAAACCGAATGCGTTTCTGATATCTGTCCATTTTCATCTTGCAAAAGATAAGTGCGATTACCATGCAATACGCCTGGCTTACCAACGCAAAGCGCTGCGGAGTGAAGGCCACTATTGAGGCCATGGCCCGCAGCCTCAACGCCAATCAATTTTACTTCCGGGAAATCAATATAAGGATAGAAAATACCCATAGCGTTAGAACCGCCGCCAACGCAGGCCATGACATAGTCAGGCTGACGCCCAGTCATTACCGGCATTTGTATTTTGCACTCTTCCCCGATCACGCTTTGAAAGTCACGGACCATCATTGGGTATGGGTGGGGACCAGCAACAGTGCCAATGATGTAGAAGGTATCTTCCACATTAGTAACCCAATCACGCATTGCCTCATTGAGTGCGTCTTTGAGAGTCTTGGTTCCAGATTCAACAGGCACCACTTTTGCACCAAGTAATTTCATGCGAAACACATTTTGCGCTTGACGGGCTACGTCAACAGAACCTTGATACACAGTGCAATCCAAACCAAAGCGGGCGCAAATAGTTGCAGTGGCAACACCATGCTGCCCTGCTCCAGTCTCAGCAATAATACGCGGCTTACCCATACGCTTGGCCAACATCGCTTGACCAATCACGTTATTAATTTTGTGTGCACCAGTATGATTTAAATCTTCTCGCTTGAGATAAATTTGAGCGCCGCCTAAAATTTCACTCCAACGCTTCGCGTGATAGACCGGCGATGGACGACCAACAAAATGTTTAAGCTCGTAATTAAATTCTTCTAGAAATTCTGGGTCGTATTGATATTTTGCATAAGCCGCTTTCAGTTCATCCAAAGCAAACATGAGCGTTTCAGAAACAAATACGCCACCATAAGGACCGAAGTGTCCTCGTGCATCTGGCTTATCGTACATAAATACCTCTTTAATTAGTTACAGCAAATGATTAAGTTGGCGTGCTTGCATCTGCTGCACGCACTGCCTCGATAAACGCTTTCATCAAGGCGTGGTCTTTTACACCTTTGCTGATTTCTACGCCACTAGAGACGTCAACCGCGCAAGGATGTAGACGAGCAATAGCTTCGCCCACGTTGTGAACGTTCAATCCACCACTCAAAACGACCCGAGGCGCGTTTGCGCTTATCCATGCTTGTGGAATTCCTGACCAATCAAAAGGAACGCCCCCTCCTCCATAGCCCTCAACGAGTGCATCGAGCAAAAGAGCATTTGCTTGCCTATATTGTAGGGAAAAATCATCAAACGCGAAGCCTGACCCAACACGGGCAGCCTTCATCCACGGCTGACCTGCCGCTAGACGATGGCATTCCTCAGGGGACTCATCCCCATGAAACTGCCACAAAGTAATAGGGGCAACAGCCCTAATAGCCTCAAATTCAGCATCGGTAGCATTAACAACCAATCCGACAGCATCAACCCCTGCTGGAAGCCCAGAAATCAAGGTAGCAGCTATGTTTGGGGTGACAGCCCTAGGGCTAGGAGGGTAAAACACGAAGCCGAGCGCGTCAACACCAGAGGCAATGGCGGCATCAACGTCAGACGGCGTCTTGAGACCGCAGATTTTGACCCTAGTTCGGCCTGGGGAGTTTGTTATTAAGCCCATATGGGGAAATGATAAGGGTCTTGGACACTCAGAGGCATATTTAATCCAAAATTGCCTTAGGCAACCAAGAATTTGAAAGCCATGGTTTTGGGATATTAAATTCTTTCGGGTAGGTAATTTGCCCTAAATAGAGGCCTGCAGGTGAAAACGTGGGTGCTGCAACGCTACGATCTTTTGCAGCTAAAACTTCGGCCATCCAATGCGGTGATTGTTTGCCAACGCCAATTTGGATGAAGCTCCCCACTAAATTGCGAACCATATGGTGCAAAAAAGCATTTCCTTTAATCCTAAAATACAGCCACGGCTCATCTGAGAAAATTTCGATGGAATACAGGGTCTTCACTGGAGTCTTACTTTGACATTCTGAGGAGCGGAAAGAGGTGAAATCATGCTCACCAATCAGACATTCCGAAGCCAATCTCATCGCGTCAATATCAAACCAGCGATCTGCAGGAAGCATTACATAACCAGCACGGTCGGCAGTCATAGGGGATCGACAAGGACCTGCATGCAAAGCATAGATATAAGTACGCTCGTAAGCAGAATATCGAGCGCTAAATTCATCTGTTACCGGCTGAGCCCAATTGATCACAATAGATTCTGGTAGGAATGCATTAACACCTCTCACCCACGACCAGTTATCCCGATTAACCTCGACATCAAAGTGAACAACTTGACCTAATGCATGAACTCCGGCATCTGTTCGACCGGCAGTAATAACGCGAATAGAATGAGAGTTCTGTGCATCTTTACCAACAAACGAGGCAATAGCTCTCTCTAACTCATCCTGAATAGTAGGCTGATTTACCTGTGTCTGCCAACCAGAAAAAGCACTGCCGTCATACTGAAGTCCGAGGGCAATACGCATCAAGATTTAACTATTATTATGTGACAGCTCGGTCAAAACACCTCGCGCTTCGACCACAATCTCAGGATCAATTGATGCGCCGATACGAACGATCTCTTCTAAAGATTTCTTGGCGGCAGAAAAATCTTCAATAGTGATGTAGGCTCGTGCTAGATTCAATCTCACCCTGAGCTCATCAGGCGTCAAATCTGACGTAGTAGGCTTAGCAACTGGTAAATCCAGATTAATACTACCGAATAAAGCCTTGGCTTTATCAGAGATCCCCTCATGATGAGCATGATCACTTCTATGGTGATCGACTGATGAAGATTGCGCCTGCTCTTGTTCCACTGGGGTGTCACGAGCATGGATATGCGGCAATGGGGTTTTGCGCGAATTGCGGATGAAGAACCAAATCAAAAGACCGGTAATTAAAGAAAGAGCCAATAAGCCAAGAAAAAGGGCCTTTGCGTTAAAGCCAGTTTTTCCAGATTCAAGCACCTCTGGGGTGCCTTGAGGTTCAGCTAATAATTTTTTTAAGTCTGAAATATTCTTCTCTAACTCTTGTGCTCTAGCATTAGTTTGTTCGAGAATTTTTTCTTGTGCGACTATTTCTTCTGTAATGCGCTTGTTATCCGCATCTCGGTCTCCACTAGAGCCGATCTTCAAACGATTTTCAGATTTAATAACTTCATCCACACTAACTTCTACGCTAGCCTGATCACTCTTTTTCTCGGTCCATCGCTGCGCTGCCGAGTCTACAAAGTCTTTAGCAAGCTTAGAATCAATTGCCTGCACTGCGGCAGGATCAGGAATCAAGAGTTCAGAACCAGCTCGCAAACGATTGATATTGCCACCCGCAAAAGCATCTGGATTGGCCTGATACAAAGCCATCATTTTTTGGTCAATGGAAAACTCTGGAGAACCTGGATCCATCTGTGAAGCAATCGAAGATAGAGTTTGTCCAGGCTCCACAATAAACTTAGGCAAAGCCCCATTCAAAAATGTATATATCCTAGTGATTGAACCTGTTGACCAATTTAAGGTCAGCAATAAATCTACAAAAATATCCTCAGAGATCGGCACGGCTTTCACGGTCTCTACCAAAACCATCAAGCGTCCATCCTTTGATCGATACACCATGACTTGGGTGTTGAAGTCCAAAATTTTTGGTGAAATACCAAGGCGCTCATAAGCGCTAGCCGATGGAATTGATGCCGATAAAGTTGATAACAGAGCTTGCTCATCTGAGGCTAGCTCGATGGGCACCTCAATTCGAAGGCTTTCCCCAGGGCTAGATACCAAATTCGCCTTGCCTAAGCTAACAGCAAAGACACTAGTCGATAGCGCAATTCCGATAAAACCAGCAAAGATAAATTTCAGCATCTGAGTATTAGGCAATGCTATCCAATAGAATTCTTAACATTCGACGTAAGGGCTCGGCAGCACCCCACAAAAGCTGATCGCCTACAGTAAAAGCACCCAGATATTCAGGGCCCATCGCCATCTTATGCAATCGTCCGATAGGTACCGTCAATGTGCCGCTAACAGCAGCTGGAGATAATTCACGTTCAGTTGTCTCTCGATCATTCGGAATTACCTTGACCCATTGGTTGTCATTAGCCAATATTGCCTCAATCTCTTTAAGCGGAATATCTTTTTTGAGTTTGACGGTGAGGCCTTGTGAATGGCAGCGCATCGCACCAACACGAACACATATACCATCAATGGGAATGCTACCCGGGGCTCTAAACGCAGGTCGACCCAAGATCTTATTAAATTCAGCTCCGCCCTTCCACTCTTCTTTTGTTTGACCGTTCTCAACAGGAACGTCAATCCAAGGAATTAAACTGCCCGCTAAGGGAGTATTGCGAAAGTTTATCTTGGGGAAATCTGGCGAACGCAAAGTTTCGGTAATTTTGCGATCGATATCCAGAATCCAGGATGAAGGATCAGCCAACTCGGTTGCTACGCTATCGCGCAATGCCCCCATCTGCAACAGTAGCTCGCGCATATTTTGCGCACCAGCACCAGAAGCAGCTTGATAAGTCATGGCGCTGATCCACTCAACCATATCGGCTTTCACTAAACCGCCCATAGCCATCATCATTAAACTGACTGTACAGTTACTGCCAATCCAGTTTTTTCCACCAGCCGCTAATGCTTTATCAATCACTGAGCGATTTACTGGATCAAGCACCAAGACCGCATCATCCCTCATCCGCAACGCACTTGCCGCATCGATCCAATGACCTTGCCAACCGGCGGCACGTAACTGAGGGAAAATTTCATTTGTGTAATCACCGCCCTGGCAAGTCAAAATGATGTCGCAACGCGCTAGCGCCTTGATGTCATTCGCATCCAGCAAAATATTTTCACTCTTAGTCACTTTTTGACCATTTAAGAGTGGAACTGTGCCACCAGTCTGACTGGTGCTAAAAAATACAGGCTCAATCAAATCAAAATCTTTTTCAGCCAGCATTCTCTCCATAAGAACGCTACCCACCATACCGCGCCAGCCGACTAAGCCTACTAAGGGAGTTTTTGTATTTGACATGATGATCAACTATCTATTCAGTGGGTGTTGAAATATTTTCGAGTATGAGTAATTTTTATTTAGAAAGAGTGGCAACTACAGCATTGCCCATTTCAACGGTAGAAACTTTTTTAGTGCCTTCAGTGTAGATATCAGTGGTACGAAAACCTTGAGATAACACCTTTTGGACCGCCGTCTCAATACGATCGGCCTGGTCAGGTAAACCCAATGAGTAACGTAGCATCATGGCAGCAGAAAGAATCGTTGCCAGTGGATTGGCAATACCCTTCCCCGCGATATCGGGTGCTGAGCCGTGACTTGGCTCGTACAAGCCTTTATTATTTTTATCCAATGAAGCCGATGGCAACATACCAATTGAGCCAGTCAACATCGAAGCTTCATCTGAAAGAATATCGCCAAACAAGTTACCAGTCACCACCACATCAAATGCCTTAGGAGCCTTAACTAATTGCATAGCAGCGTTATCCACATACATGTGCGACAACTCAACATCTGGATATTCTTTGCCCACACGAATCATGACATCTCGCCACAACTGTGAAGTCTCTAATACATTGGCCTTATCCACGCTGCAAACCTTTTTGCCTCGCTTACGGGCTGCTTCAAAAGCTACGCGACCAATACGCTCTACTTCAGGCTCGCTGTAATGCATCATGTCGAAACCTTCGCGTGCACCCTTAAATAAAGGCAATTCAGAAGTGCGAATACCCCGTGGCTGGCCAAAGTAGATATCGCCGTTCAGTTCACGAATAATCAATATATCTAGACCACTCACAATTTCAGGCTTTAAGCTTGATGCGGCTGTAAGTTCCTCATAGCAAATAGCAGGCCTGAAATTGGCAAACAGTTCAAGATGTTTGCGCAAACCCAAGATGGCCTGTTCTGGACGCAGTTCACGAGCCAAGGCATCGTATTTCCAGTCGCCCACAGCACCAAATAAAATAGCATCTGCTTTTTTAGCAAGCTCAAGAGTCGCAGGTGGCAATGGATGCCCAGCGACATCATAAGCAGCACCACCAACAGGCGCTGTCTCTAGGTCAAATTGAAGACCGAGCGCGTTTAGCACCTTAACGGCTTCAGCAACAATTTCCGGGCCGATACCATCGCCCGGTAGGACTGCAATTTTCATGAAAAAGCCTTTAACTCTATAAAACTACGGCAGTTGTGTCACAAGCCAAGGCATCTTGAGAATGCGCTCAGCTTCGTAAGCCTTGATTTTATCTGCATGTTGCAGGGTTAAGCCAATATCGTCTAAGCCGTTCAGCAGGCAATGCTTTCTAAATGGTGCTACATCAAAGCTGAAGGCGGTTCCATCAGGACAGATGACTTGCTGAGCCCCTAGGTCAATTGTGAGCTGATAGCCGCTAAAAGCCAGCGTTTCATTGAATAAATGGTCAACCTGTAACTCTGTGAGGGCGATCGGTAAAAGGCCATTTTTAAAGCAATTGTTATTAAAGATGTCTGCAAAACTAGGGGCAATGACCGCTCTAAAGCCATACTGATCTAAAGCCCAGGGTGCATGCTCACGGGAACTGCCACAGCCAAAGTTCTTACGGGCCAGCAAAATACCGGCATCTTTATAGCGCAGTTGATTTAAAACAAAGTCAGGATTGATTGGACGTGTACTGCAGTCTTGACCAGGTTCGCCATGGTCTAGATAACGCCATTCATCAAACAAATTCTGACCAAAACCTGTTTTCTTAATTGATTTTAAGAATTGTTTTGGGATGATGGCATCGGTATCTACATTCTCGCGATTAAGCGGAGCTACCAAGCCTTTGTATACCGTAAATTTTTCCATGGTGATCTTTGCTGAATATCGACTGTGCGCTTATTTGACTGGCGTCACAACAACATCTTTCCCTTGAGTTTGGGACTGATTGGGTGTGTTGGAATTTTTGCTTCCGCCCATAGAGGTACCCATAGTTTGAAGGTCTTTACCAACGCCTTCCATTGTGTTTGCGCATGCAGAAAGGATGATGCCGATGACAGCAACTATCGTCAATTTTTTAATCATTGTGAAAGAGGACCATTTAAACACTATATCTCCTTAAGAAATCTTACGAACATCAACAAAATGACCTTCAATCGCAGCGGCAGCAGCCATCGCTGGGCTCACCAAGTGCGTTCTTCCGCCATTACCTTGGCGACCTTCAAAGTTGCGGTTCGATGTAGATGCACAACGCTCTCCAGGCTCAAGGCGATCGGCATTCATTGCCAAACACATAGAGCAACCAGGCTCACGCCACTCAAAGCCAGCAGCTTTGAATACACGATCTAAACCTTCACGCTCTGCTTGAGCTTTTACCAATCCAGAGCCGGGAACTACTAATGCCAATTTCACATTAGTGGCCACCTTCTTACCAAGACGATCGACCACCTTGGCGGCAGCACGAATATCCTCGATACGACTATTGGTACAAGATCCGATAAATACTTTATCAATAGAGATATTGCTTAATGGGGTATTGGGCACAAGACCCATATATTCAAGCGCACGCTCCATTGCAGAACGCTTGTTTGCATCGCGCTCTTTTTCAGGATCGGGAACACGACCGCTAATAGCTAAAACCATTTCTGGGGAAGTCCCCCAAGTTACCTGAGGAGCAATTTCTTCTGCACGTAGCTCAACCACAGCATCAAACTGAGCATCTGAATCTGAATGCAGGGTACGCCAGTATTGCAAAGCATGTCGCAAAGCCTCGCCTTTGGGGGCATAAGGCCTACCTTGAATGTATTCGATCGTGGTTTCATCTACGGCCACAAGTCCAGCGCGAGCACCTGCTTCAATCGCCATATTGCAGACAGTCATGCGACCCTCCATCGAGAGGTTGCGAATAGCTTCACCAGCAAACTCAATGGTGTAACCAGTTCCACCCGCAGTACCGATCTTTCCAATAACGGCAAGTACGATATCTTTTGCTGTAGAGCCAGGTTGAAGGCGTCCATCGACCTTCACCAACATGTTCTTGCTTTTTTTCATCAGCAAAGTTTGGGTAGCTAATACATGCTCCACTTCAGATGTCCCGATACCAAAAGCCAGCGCACCAAAAGCGCCATGTGTACTAGTATGTGAATCACCACAGACCACCGTCATACCGGGTAAGGTTGCTCCCTGCTCTGGTCCAATGACGTGAACAATCCCTTGGCGGGTATCGTTCATTTTGTATTGCGTAATACCAAAGGCGTCGCAGTTTTGATCCAGCGTATCTACTTGTAGCTTAGATATCGGGTCAGTGATTCCTTCAGAGCGATCCGTTGTTGGGACATTGTGGTCTGAAACAGCTAGGTTGGCAGAGATACGCCACACTGGACGGCCAGCTAAATTGAGGCCCTCAAAAGCTTGAGGACTCGTTACTTCATGCAATAACTGACGATCTATGTAAATCGTGGCCGTGCCATCTTCTTCGGAATAGACGACATGGTCATCCCACAATTTGTCATAAAGCGTGCGTGACATGAATACCCTCGAAAACTTTTTTATTTACGAACAGAGATGTTGGGAACCTTGCGTGAAGTTTCTCCAACATATAACTGACGTGGACGGCCAATCTTATACTCAGGATCAGTAATCATTTCTTCCCACTGAGCAATCCAACCCACTGTTCTCGCCAAAGCAAATACACAGGTAAACATTTCAGTTGGAATGCCTAATGCGCGTTGAACGATTCCGGAGTAAAAGTCAACGTTTGGATAGAGCTTGCGACTGACAAAATATTCATCTTCCAAAGCAATTTTCTCAAGAGTCATGGCCAGCTTGAACAACGGATCATTTTCCAGACCTAGTTCTTTCAATACTTCATGGCAAGTTTCACGCATCAGTTTTGCACGTGGGTCAAAGTTTTTATAAACACGATGACCAAAACCCATCAAGCGAACGCTAGAGTTCTTATCCTTGACTTGGGCAATGAACTCATGAATCTTATCTACGCCACCACTAGCCTGTATTTCATTCAACATCTCTAAGCAAGCTTCGTTTGCTCCACCGTGAGCTGGTCCCCACAGACAGGCAATACCAGCAGAGATGGCAGCGAATGGATTAGTACCAGAGGAGCCGCACAAACGCACTGTTGAAGTAGACGCATTTTGCTCGTGGTCAGCATGCAGGATAAAGATACGATCCAAAGCACGTACTAAGACTGGATTAACCTTGTACTCTTCGCAAGGAGTTGCAAACATCATGCGCATGAAATTGGCCGTGTATGACAAAGAGTTATCTGGATAGATAAATGGTTGTCCTACGGAATATTTATACGACATTGCAACCAAGGTTGGCATCTTCGCAATCAGACGAATCTGAGCAATTTCGCGTGCCTTAGTCTGACTATAGTCAATTGCGTCATGGTAAAAAGCCGCCATCGCACCAACTAAGCCAGTTAATACAGACATTGGGTGCGCATCACGTCGGAAACCGCGCAAGAAAAATTGCATTTGCTCGTGAACCATCGTGTGGTGTGTTACCAATTCCTCAAAATCTTTTTTCTCGGTAGCATTAGGTAGCTCACCATTTATTAGCAAATAGCAAACCTCCAAGAAGTCGCAATTATGCGCAAGATCTTCAATGGGATAACCGCGATAGAGCAACTCACCTTTATCACCGTCGATGTAAGTAATTTTGCTATTACAAGAAGCAGTAGATAAAAAACCTGAATCGTAAGTGAACTTGCCGGTTTGACCGTAAAGCTTACGAATATCAATTACATCAGGACCAACTGTACCCTTGTAAATTGGCAAGTCGATATCTGGTGTGCCGTCCGAAAACGATAATTTTGCCTTGATGTCCGATTCAATCATTTCTAATCCTTAGTCATTCAAATTGATAATTACTACAATTTGCTGAATTACTTTTGTCTCAGCTTTTGTAAAACCGCTTTAAAAGAGGCCTCTTGGGATTCTTTTTCTAATCCAGCCACAGAATCCCTGCGACTAATTAAAAGGTCCATCAAGTCATTGTCTTCTAAAGCAAATAACAGGCTCAATACTTTTCCATCTTCTACGCTTAATTGAGAGCCATAGCGCTCAAAAAAACGCTGCAGAATAAGATCATTTTCAAGTAAACCCCTGCGGGCATCACTCTTTAAGCGATATAACTCTGCATTACTGAGGGTCATACCGCCCTACGCACCATCAATTCCTTAATCTTGCCAATAGCCTTGGTTGGATTGAGATGTTTAGGGCAAACATCCACACAGTTCATGATGGTGTGGCAACGGAATAAACGGTATGGGTCTTCTAGGTTATCTAAGCGCTGCGCCGTATCTTCATCTCGGCTATCTGCAATAAAGCGATATGCCTGTAGCAAACCAGCTGGGCCAACAAACTTATCTGGATTCCACCAGAAAGATGGGCATGAAGTTGAGCAAGAGGCGCACAAGATGCACTCATATAAGCCATTCAATTCTTCACGCTCTTCAGGACTCTGAAGACGCTCTTTCTCAGGGAATGGATTGTCATTCACCAAGTAAGGTTTGATGGACAGATATTGCTTGAAGAACAAAGTCATATCAACAATCAAATCACGCACCACTGGTAAGCCAGGCAATGGGCGCAATGTAATGACTTTAGGCAAAGTTAACATATTGGTTAAGCAAGCTAATCCGTTCTTGCCGTTAATATTCATAGCATCTGAACCACAAACACCTTCACGGCATGAGCGACGATAGGTGATGCTTTCATCTTGTTTCTTTAAGGAAATCAAGGCATCTAACAACATACGCTCACCAGTTAATTCAAGCTCGTAGCGCTCCATACGTGGGGCAGCATCGACATCTGGGTCGTAGCGGTAAATTTCAAATATACGAATATCACTCATTTTTAATTTCTCTTCTCTTAGAAAGTACGTTCTTTAGGAGGGAAAGACTCAACCGTCAATGGCTTGAGGACAACCGGCTTGTAATCAAGTCGATTACCTTCGCTATACCAAAGCGTATGTTTCATCCAGTGCTCATCATCACGATGTTGATGGTCATCATGTGAATGTGCGCCACGACTTTCTTTACGGGCAGCAGCTGAAATCATGGTCGCGTTTGCAGTTTCAATTAAGTTCGCAACTTCTAAAGCTTCGATGCGTGCCGTATTGAAAATCTCAGACTTATCCTTAAGCCATATGTGCTTAGCGCGCTCAGTTAGCTTAGCCATTTGACGAACGCCTTCATCCATCAATTCTTGATTGCGGAATACTCCAGCATATTTCTGCATAGTCTTGCGAATATCGTTTGCAACATCTTGCGCATACTCACCAGAAGTGGAATCATCAAGAGCAGCAATACGAGCCAAAGTTTTTTCACCAGCATTTGCAGGCAATGGTTTGAATTCGCGATTCTTCAGATCCATTGCAACAATGTGATTACCTGCAGCGCGACCAAACACTAATAGGTCAAGCAAGGAGTTAGTACCTAAACGGTTTGCACCGTGAACGGATACACAAGAGCACTCTCCTATAGCATACAAGCCATTAACGATCTCGTTTTGTGAACCATTACCTGGCACAACTACTTGGCCGTTGATATTGGTAGGAATGCCGCCCATCTGGTAGTGAATAGTTGGCACAACAGGAATCGGCTCTTTAGTAACGTCAACGTTAGCAAAGTTGATGCCGATTTCATAAACCGAAGGTAAACGCTTCATGATGGTCTCAGCACCAATGTGCGTTAAGTCGAGAACCACGTAATCGCCATTCGGGCCACAACCGCGCCCTTCTTTGATCTCTTGATCCATGCAACGTGAAATGAAGTCACGTGGAGCTAAGTCTTTATAGGTAGGAGCATAACGCTCCATAAAACGCTCGCCATCCTTGTTGCGCAAGATAGCGCCCTCACCGCGACAACCCTCTGTCAACAGTACGCCCGCACCAGCTACGCCGGTTGGGTGGAATTGCCAAAACTCCATGTCTTCCAATGGAATACCTGCGCGTGCTGCAAGACCCATACCGTCACCAGTATTAATAAACGCATTGGTAGACGCATCCCAAATACGGCCCGCACCGCCGGTAGCCATCATGACTACTTTGGTTTCTAAAATATAAACTTGGCCCGTTTCCATTTCGAGCGCAGTAACCCCAACAACATCACCTGCATCATCACGAATCAAATCAAGGGCTAACCACTCAACGAAGAAATTTGTTTTTGCACGAACATTACGCTGGTACAAGGTATGCAACATGGCATGACCAGTACGATCGGCTGCAGCGCAAGCACGTTGGACGGCTTTCTCGCCATAGTTTGCTGTGTGTCCACCAAATGGGCGCTGATAAATAGTACCATCTGGATTGCGATCAAACGGCATACCGAAGTGCTCTAGCTCGTAAACAACTTTTGGAGCTTCGCGGCACATAAACTCGATCACATCTTGGTCACCTAACCAGTCTGAACCTTTGATCGTGTCGTAAAAATGGTAGTGCCAGTTATCTTCACTCATATTACCGAGTGAAGCACCGATACCGCCCTGAGCAGCAACAGTATGTGAACGTGTTGGGAAAACCTTAGTTAATACCGCAACATTCAGGCCCGCTTCTGCTAACTGCAAAGAAGCGCGCATACCTGAACCACCTGCACCGATAATTACCGCGTCGAACCGACGGCGTGGTAATACTTTTTTAATCGCGGTCATTGACTTACACTTTCCACAAAATTTGTACGGCATAGGCCGCACAGGCTACGAGATACAAAACAGTTAACACTTGAAGTGTTAAACGAATGCTGACAGGCTTGATGTAATCCATCCAAATATCACGAATACCAATCCAAGCGTGATAAAACAAACTGATGAAAAACAACAGCGTCAGGAGCTTCATGAACTGGTTGCTAAATAAGGAAGCCCAGCCCTCATAAGTCGCACTACCGGTGATGCAGTAGTCCACCAGAAGAACGATCGTAAAAATTACCATCACGATGGCTGTGGCGCGCTGAATAATCCACTCTTTGAGGCCGTAATGGGCGCCAACAACTAAACGCTTAGGTCCAATTTGATAAATAGGCATTCAATTTCCTTAAATAGAGAAGCGCTTAGTAAAAGCCGAATAATTTGAGGCCAACAATCGCCGTAAGAGCAAGTCCTAAACAAAATACAAAAATCGCAGAGCGGTTGGCATCAGCCTTTTCAACGCCGATCTCCAAATCCAACAAAAGGTAACGAATTCCGGCACAAAAATGGTGCAAAAAAGACCAAATTAATCCAAGAAGGACAATTTTTACCAGCGCATGGCCGGTAATTGCCTGAAAGGTTTGATAGCTGACCTCGGAAGCCAGGCTTTGATCCAAGAGATAAAGCAAGAATGGCAACATCAGGAATAGTGCCGCTCCGCTGATGCGGTGAAGAATGGAAACTTTCCCAGCCCAAGGAAGGCGGTACTTGATTAACTGAGCAAGACCAATATTTCGGTAAACGGGCCTGTCTTTTTTTACATTTTGCTGTGCGTCAACCATGGGTAATCTCAATCTTTCGGTGGAGGTTCGATGTGGTTTTGTTGTGTTGCAACATATTCTATTAGAAACCTAGGGGATGGTGGGGACTATTTAGCGTTTAAGGGGGTTAAAAACTGGTTTTTGCTGATTTTGAGTGTACTACCTAGTTCAATTTATTATCGTAATGCTGGCCATCAGTGTCATACCTAGCCCGTCGAATTTCTACTGGTTTATTCCCGTAGGTGAAAGCCACACGCTCAACAGAAAGTAAGGCGGTACCCTCTGAAACTTGGAGATATTTGGCAAGATCTAGCCCCGCCAAGACGGCCTTGATTTTTTCCTCCGCCCGAACCATATGCGTGGCGTATTCAGACTCATAAAAGGCGTACATCGGGCCTGACCAAGCATTGAGCGTTTCGAGATTTAAGCCCTTAAAGCGGGCTTCTGGCAGCCAAATTTCTTCAAAAACGATAGGCCGACCTACTGAGCTTTGCACTCGTTCGATCCGGATAATCAAATCATCCGGCCTTAGCTTGAGCAACTGGGTAATATAAGGATCCGATTTGATGATATCGCAGGCTAAAAACTGATTTTTTAGGTGCAACTTCTCTCCAGAATCAGGCTCTAAACGCAAAAAGCGATATTGGAAGTCTTCCTCTTGGTGGGTTGCTACAAAGGTACCCTTACCCTGGCGACGTATTAGCAAGTTTTGGGCAGCTAATTCATCAATCGCCTTGCGAACTGTCCCCTGGCTCACCGCATACCGCGCTGCAAGCTCCATTTCGCTGGGGATTGCATCACCAGGCAACCACTCGGAAGCCTGCAAACTCGCCAAAATCATGGCTTTTATCTGCTCATAGAGCGGGCTAAATGAAGCAATGGGTTCGGATATCAGGGACAAATTGGCTCCAGGACAACTGATGTTGGATAAAATCGAGACTTATCTCATATCTTATATAAGACATATTGATAGTGTAAATGGAAAAGTCCATACACTTGAATGGATAATAGAAAAAATAGTTAATTAACCTCAACTGGAGTTATTAGTAATGGCAAAAGCCCCAATGCGTGTTGCAGTCACCGGTGCAGCCGGTCAAATCGGATATTCCCTCCTCTTTCGTATCGCCAATGGCGACTTATTAGGCAAAGATCAGCCAGTTATCCTGCAGCTACTAGAAATTCCAGACGAAAAAGCTCAAAAAGCCCTTGCTGGCGTAATGATGGAGCTCGAGGATTGCGCTTTCCCCCTGTTGGCAGGCATGACAGCCCACTCCGACCCAATGACAGCATTCAAAGAGATTGATGTTGCTTTATTGGTTGGCGCACGTCCACGTGGCCCAGGCATGGAGCGCAAAGATTTACTCTCAGCCAATGCGCAGATTTTTACAGCACAAGGCAAAGCATTGAATGCCGTAGCTAAGAAAACAGTCAAAGTATTGGTTGTAGGCAACCCAGCTAACACGAATGCCTATATCGCCATGAAATCTGCACCAGATATTCCTGCGAAGAATTTCACAGCCATGTTGCGCTTAGATCACAACCGTGCGCTCTCACAATTGGCTAACAAACTAAACAAGCCTGTTGCTGATATTGAGAAATTGGTTGTTTGGGGTAACCATAGCCCAACAATGTACCCAGACTACCGCTTTGCGACCATCGATGGTCAGTCTGTCAAAGACAGCATCAACGATGCAGCATGGAATAAAGATACTTTCATTCCCACAGTTGGTAAACGTGGTGCAGCCATTATTGAAGCGCGCGGCCTGTCCTCTGCAGCATCAGCAGCCAATGCAGCAATTGATCATATGCACGATTGGGTTCTGGGCACCAATGGTAAATGGGTCACTATGGGTATTGCATCTAAAGGCGAATACGGTATCCCTGCTGAGGTAATCTACGGTTATCCAGTAGTTTGTGAGAATGGGGAATACAAGATGGTTGAAGGTTTAGAAATTGATGAGTTCTCTCGCGAACGCATGAACCACACGCTCAATGAATTGCTTGAAGAGCAAGCTGGTGTTAAGCATCTCCTCTCATAAGGATTTATACATATGAAGCAAACCCTTCTCATCGCTAGCTTGTTTGCGGCCGGCCTTTTAGGTTCGGCTCCAGTCACTGCTAGCGAAGAAATATCCACTTGGACTTGTAGCGAAAGTAAGCAATTTAAAACTTCAGGTACAACAGAAACGGTTCGCCTCACTTGGGAATCCAAAACGTTTGACTTAAAGCGCGAAAATTCTCTACCAGGAAGCTTACGTTATAAAAATACCGCTACTGGACACGATCTTGTAGTACTGGGTAATAAGGCAATGCTGTTCAACATTAAGTCTGGGACTCGCCTTGCTGATTTCTGCCAAACAGCAGAAATGAAAACTGGCAAACTCCCGCACTTGTTTGCGAATTCGGAGCCTTTTGTACAGAACTAAAAGTAATGCTTCATAGTAAAAAAGCCGAGACATTCTCGGCTTTTTTACTGCTATCTTTCAGGTTTAAAGCTGACTGAATTTGCTTAATGAAACAAGGGTTGCTGTATCGGTGCATCGTCTGGTAACTCAGCATGCACAGCATCTCCCGATCGATCCGGAAACAGCGGCGCTCCACAGTCATCACAAAGCTCAGGGTCAAAGAGCATTGCATGGCGGAAGACGTCTTCAACGCCAGCATTACGAAGTGCATCTGCAATGCGTTTCATTGGACTTTCATCATCAGACAAGTCATTGAGCGCATCATTGGCAACACTCTCGCGATCATATAAAGGCCAAATCACTCCGTACACCACTTCAGCAGAGCCTTTTAAGCTAAAAGAAATTCGATACTCATCTGCCTGATCTTCACCGAAGGCTCCCACTACGCAGGACAATCCAGCGGGCATCACACCGAGAGTGCTCTCAAGAAAATTTACAGCAGCTCGAATGCTCAGTGGACGCACTTGTTTATCTGCCAACCGACAGTTGGTGAAATACGCCTCTGGCAATAAAAGCTCAAACTCGCAACCCGGCAAGAGTGCAGCAATTGGTTCTTGCATCGCATTTTGCCAACCAATTAAGCTCATGCCACGCTCTTGACGTGTTGGCACTTCAGCTTGCCAACGGAATAATGGCATGCCAGAAGGAGCAGCAACGGCGGCGATGATGAAGCGTGGGTCAGCTAAAACCGCAATGGTCTCCGACATATCGCGCAGCTCTATCTTCACTTCACTGGCAGTAATGGCGGCGCTAGATAAAGCCTCGGTTAGCAAACGTGTTTGGCAATGGGAGTGCGGCATTTGATCGATGCTGTACAGCCAGGGAACAATCGCTAAGCGTGTGTCCGAAGAAGCTATTGAACTATGTAATGCAGCGGCAGTAGATTCAATCACATTCACTGGTAGTGCCCCAGAGGGAATCTGATAGCGGGTGTGAGCGACGATTGGTAGAGCCAATAGCAGCACATCCCAATTCTGACCCTCATGCTCCATAACTAAGGATTCAGCCAGCGTCTCCGCACAATCAGCAAGCACCTCGAAGGCTAGCGTATTAATGCGAAACGTTTGATCTAAGGAAGCATCGATTACATTTTGGTTTTGGCTTTTGAGAAGACGCATTAAGCGAACATTTAAGCGCTCCTCCCAAAATTGGTCTTCAATATGACTGCCAGAGGCCGCCAAAGAGATAGCATCAGCTACTAGGCGCTCAACATCTGGAGAAGCGCGTTGCGAGGATTTAGTGCGATGAACAGCCATGGTGCACTCTCCTACTTTCTTTCGGGACGTCTAAATAACGGTTTTTCTGGTTTAGATTCAGAGGCAACATATTTGTAACCATCCAAATTGAAACCCTTCAAATCTGCGGGATCGGTGATCCGATTTTCAACAACATAGCGGGCCATTAATCCCCTAGCTCGCTTGGCGTAGAAGGAGATGATTTTATATTTACCATCCTTACCGTCTTGAAATACTGGAGAAATTACCGGGCAATCTAAGTTTTTGGCTTGCAGTACCTTGAAATATTCTTCAGAAGCTAAATTGAGAAGCACGGGTTTCTTTTGTTGTTCCAGCACTTTCTTTAATGAATTGGTCACACGCTCACCCCAAAAAGCGTATAAATCCTTGCCTCGGGCATTCTTAAAGGAAGTACCCATCTCCAGGCGGTAAGGCTGCATTAAATCTAAAGGACGCAGAGCGCCATACAAGCCCGACAAGATTCGAATATGATCTTGCGCAAAATCCACGGCCTTGGGATTTAGTGTCTTTACGTCAAATCCGTCGTAGACATCACCATCAAAAGCATAAATAGCGGGTTTGCTATTGGCATCCGTAAATTTCTTAGACCAATCACGATAGCGGCTCACATTCAATGCGGCCAACTGGTCAGACAGACCCATCAAATCGGCGACCTCTTGAGGCGAGAGCTTCTTGAGATCCGCTATCAACTTAGCTGATTCTGAGACAAACTCTGGCAAGCTTGGAGCTTTGACCTTAACTGGGGTTTTGTAATCTAGGGATTTTGCGGGTGAAAGGACGATCAACATGGCACAATTTGAAGATGAATTTCTACCATTCTAGCGACTACCTCCCTTATTTGCCCTAAACCGCCTTAATGGACCAAAATCTCGCCCTAAGCCCAGAATTTCCTAGTCGCCTACCCAAGGTAGGTACAACCGTGTTTACGATCATGTCAGCCCTCGCTGCAAAGCATCAAGCGATTAACTTAGGTCAAGGTTTTCCGGATTTTCCATGTGATCGAGAGCTGATATCCGAGGTTCATGCGGCAATGCTGGCTGATCACAATCAATATCCACCGATGATGGGAGTTGCAGAGCTACGCCAAGGTGTGTCACGAAAGATATCCGCTTTATATGGCCATGATTACGATCCTGATTCAGAGATCACCATTACTGCCGGTGGCACCCAAGGAATCATGACAGCCATTTTGTGCTGCGTAAGTCCAGGCGATGAAGTAGTCATCATTGAACCCGCCTACGACAGCTATCGCCCGTCAATTGATCTGGCGGGAGGTAAAACTGTTGCCGTGTCTTTGACTGCCAATCGTGATGATCAAGGCATGGTGAGCTCTTACTCAATACCTTGGGATGATCTAGCAAAAGCAATTAATGCAAAAACGCGACTCGTTATGATTAATACACCGCACAATCCAACCGGTATGGTGTGGCAGAAATCTGATCTTGAGCGCCTAGCAAATCTAGTCAGAAATACCAATGCACTGATCTTAAGCGACGAGGTCTACGAGCATATGGTGTTTGATGGACATCGACATATCAGCATTGCAAGTCACCCTGAATTAGCAGCGCGTAGTTTTCTGATATCCAGTTTTGGCAAGACCTATCATGTCACTGGCTGGAAGATGGGCTATGTAGCAGCTCCTGCAGCGATGACGACTGAGTTTCGTAAGGTGCATCAGTTCAACGTGTTTACAGTAAATACGCCAATGCAATATGGTCTTGCTGAGTACCTCAAGAATCCAGATCACTACTTAGAATTACCCTCTTTTTATCAAGCTAAGCGGGATTACTTTCGCCAAGGTTTACAGCAAACTAAGTTCAAGCTACTACCGGCGCCGGCAAGCTATTTTCAGTGTGTCAATTACACCGAGCTGGGCATCCCTCAGGCCAAATTCAGCGAAGCAGATTTTTGCTCCTGGTTAACGACCGAGATTGGCGTAGCAGCCATTCCGGTCTCTGCTTTTTACGCAGAGCCAGTGGAGTCAGGCGTCATTCGTTTTTGTTTTGCCAAAGAAGAAAAGACGCTTTCAAACGCATTAGAGCGTTTACAAACCCTATAAATGAGGAATTAATCATGGCGATAAGCAAACCCAATAAAGACATCATTGATGTTTACAGCTGGCCAACACCCAATGGACATAAGGTTCACATCATGCTTGAGGAGTGTGGTTATAGGTTGGGCAAAGACTGGATTGCCCATCCAATTAATATTGGTGCTGGCGATCAATTTAAGAAAGACTTCTTGGCGATCAGCCCGAATAATAAGATTCCAGCCATCACTGATCCAAATGGCCCCGACAGCAAACCTATCCATCTATTTGAATCCGGTGCAATCTTGCTATACCTGGCCGCCAAAACAGGAAAGTTTTTACCAAAATCTACCCGAGGAAAATATGAGGTCTTGCAATGGCTCATGTTCCAAATGGGAGGCTTGGGACCACTTTTAGGACAAAACCACCACTTTCGAATCTACGCTCCGGAGAAGATTGATTATGCGATTAATCGCTACACCAATGAAGCTAAGCGCTTGTATGGAGTAATAGATCACCAACTGAAAGATAATGCCTATGTTGCTGGCAAAAGTTACTCTATTGCCGACATTGCTATTTTTCCTTGGACGCGTAACTGGAAGAACCAGGGTATTGATATCAACGAATACCCTCATTTCAAGCGCTGGTTTGAAATGATTGGTGAACGCCCTGCCGTTAAGCGTGGCGTTGAGGTGTTAACTGCATTACGCAAACCCTTGCACGATGACAAGGCAAGAGAGCAATTATTTGGTTCATCACAGTATCAAAAAAGGAAATAGCATGAAGATTCAATCGGTCGGGGTTATTGGGGCGGGTACGATGGGCAATGGTATTGCGCAGGTCTGCGCGGTTGCCGGTCTTGATGTCGTCATGGTTGATATCAGCGATGCTGCCCTTGAGCGCGGCTTAAACCAAATTAGCAAAAGCTTAGATCGCTTGGTGAAAAAAGAAACACTCACTAATGAGAATAAAGATGCAGCACTCAAACGTATTAAAGCTAGCACTTCATATGCCAACTTCAAGGGACTGCAATTAGTTATTGAAGCAGCTACTGAGAACCAAGCTGTCAAAGAAAAGATTTTGAAGCAGGTTGATGAGATCGTCAGTAAAGAAACTATTATTGCTACGAACACCTCTTCACTCTCTATTACCAAACTTGCAGCCTTAGATTCCAACCCGGGTCGCTTTATTGGTATGCACTTTTTTAATCCGCCGCCGCTGATGGCATTGGTCGAAGTGATTCGAGGCTTACAAACCTCTGACACAACCCACGCCGCCATTATTGAAATGGCCAAACGCATTGGCAAAGAGCCCATCACCGTGAAGAACTCACCCGGCTTTGTGGTGAACCGTATATTGCTTCCAATGATTAATGAAGCCTTCTTTGTTCTACACGAAGGTCTTGCTAGCCCAGAAGATATAGATGCCGGTATGAAATTGGGTTGCAACCAACCTATTGGGCCACTTGCCCTCGCCGATTTAATTGGTCTCGATACGTGCTTAGCTGTAATGGAAGTCTATTTTGAGAACTTCAGCGACTCAAAATATCGACCTTGCCCACTGTTGCGCGAGATGGTTGCTGCTGGCTACCTCGGTCGCAAGTCTGGACGCGGCGTCTTTACCTACGATCAATGATTTTGTAATTCACTTTCCACTATCCACCACCCACCAACCCAGATAAAGAAGTTTTTGTGAACCCACTGCCCCCTATAGTTACTAAATTAGCCTATGCCGGTCTAATTCCTTTTGTCGGTCTTGCGCTAATGGTGCAGCTTGCACCCACACCACTGAATTATTTAAGTGGGGAGTCACTAGCTGGTTACGGAGCGGTAATCACTGCATTCATGGGCGCCTTACATTGGGGCGCCAATCTGCATAAGCTAGGCAAAATACCTAGCGGCGATCGATGGGGAGATCGCAATGCATGGATCTGGGGCGTAACACCAGCCTTAGTTGCCTGGCTCGCACTACATATTTACATACCAGTTGGTATGGTCATCTTGGCGTCAGCTTTAGTGATTCAGCGCAATATTGATAAAGAAACTTACCGCTATTATTTTTCTAGTGAAGAGGCGCTGAATGCATTCATCACCTTACGAAATCGACTCACTCTAGTGTCTGCAGGGTGCTTAATTTGGGCTGCATTGGTTATTTTGTTTGTACAAAACTAAATAAGGGCTCATGGGCAATCTATTTGATCAAGCACCTCCGCCACCATTAGCGGAAGTCTTGCGCCCAAAATCAATAGAAGAAGTCATCGGACAGACGCATCTTTTAGCAAGCGGTAAACCACTGAGTCTTGCTTTTGGATCTGGTAAGCCACATTCGATGATTCTCTGGGGCCCACCAGGCGTTGGTAAAACAACCTTGGCCAGACTTTCTGCAAAAGCCTTTGATCGAGAATTTATCGCCATTTCAGCTGTGCTTGCTGGGGTAAAAGAAATTCGCGAGGCTATAGAGCAGGCCGAGCAGAGTATGTCTCAATATGGCAGACAAACTATTTTGTTTGTAGACGAGATTCATCGATTTAACAAAAGTCAGCAAGATGCCCTATTGCCTCATGTTGAGTCTGGCTTATTTAACTTTATTGGCGCTACCACTGAAAATCCCTCATTTGAGGTGAACTCAGCCTTACTCTCACGCGCACAAGTCTATGTCCTGAAATCATTAAGCGCTGTGGAGCTCAAGCAGTTATTTGATCGTGCATGTCAATATGCGATGCCTGATATTCCTTTTGAACCAGAAGCAATTGATAGCTTAATTTCACATGCAGATGGTGATGCTAGGCGATTATTGAATTTGGTGGAGCAAGTACGCAATGCTATATCAACACCAAACTCTCAGATTCACAAAGTAGACCTGCAGTTTATTGAAAATGCTTTAACAGTTCAGGCGCGTCGCTTTGATAAAGGTGGTGATCACTTTTACGATCAAATATCTGCTCTGCATAAATCAGTACGTGGCTCCAATCCTGATGCTGCGTTGTACTGGTTTTGTCGCATGATAGATGGTGGTGCAGATCCTCGATATCTTGCACGCAGAATTATCCGTATGGCATGGGAAGACATTGGACTTGCCGATCCCAGAGCGATGCAACTAGCCAATGATGCAGCTCAAACTTTTGAGCGACTTGGCTCACCGGAAGGTGAACTAGCACTAGGTCAAGCTGTTGTTTATTTAGCGATCGCCGCGAAGAGTAATGCTAGTTATAACGCTTACAACGCGGCAAGAGCTTATGTTGCTAGTGATCAAAGTAAGCCTGTACCCAACCATTTACGCAATGCCCCAACTAAACTCATGAAAGAGTTGGGCCACGGCAAAGAATACCGTTATGCACACGATGAGCCGCATGCTTATGCTGCTGGAGAAACTTACTTACCTGATGGTATGGCTGAGCCCCATTGGTACCAGCCAGTTGATCGGGGCTTAGAAAGTCAGATTGCCGAAAAAATGGCTTTCTTGCTTAAGTTAGATGAGGAGTCGAAACAGAAATGAGCCAAGATCCAGTAGATGAGAAACGGATTAAAGGAACGTTCTACTACGACATCATTTCCCCATTCTCTTATTTTTATATTAAGCAACGCCATCGTCTGGAAAAACGCATCGATATTCAACCCATACCTATCTTGTTGGGTGGCTTACTCCGCGCAACTGACAATCGCGGACCTGGGGAAGTGGAAGCCAAGCGCCCACATACCTATCAATATTGCGTATGGCTCGCTGAAAAGTTAGGTCTCCCTTTTCGCTTTCCAGAGCACCACCCTTTTCTCACCGTTGCAGCGCAGCGCTTGCTGGTTCAGCAAAATGCTCAATGGGACATGGTTGAGCGCGCTTTTGAATATATCTGGGTAGAAGGTAAAGATCCCAATTTATCTTGGTCAGAGTTCTGCGAATACCTTGGCTTAGCAATTGACACTCTAAAACCAGATTCGCCAGTGGTCAAAGCCAAGCTCATTAGCAACACAGAGAGAGCAAAAGCGGATGGTACATTTGGTGTACCTACCCTAGTTATCAATGGGCATGCTTTTTGGGGTGTCGACACTATTGAATGGGCCTTAGATTATCTAGACAGGCCGAATATGTTTGACGAAGTTACTTATCACTATGCCGGTCACGTCCCCACTGGGCTTTGAGCAATACAATCTGATTTACTCTACTTTTACTCGATTCTTAAGGATACACAATATGCGCAAAATCATTGCTTCCCTATTTATAGCTTCCAGCCTCCTTGCAAGTGCTGCAAGCTTTGCTGGCCCTAAAGTGGAATTTAAAACCACCATGGGTAATTTTGTTGTTGAGCTTGATTCAGTAAAGGCACCAAAAACTTCTGCCAACTTTTTGAGCTATGTAAACAGTGGTTTTTATAACGGCACGATTTTTCATCGTGTGATAGATGGCTTTATGATTCAGGGGGGTGGATTTACCTCGGACTTGACACAAAAACCGACCAATGCGCCCGTGGTATCAGAGGCTCAAAATGGCCTTAAGAATCAAACTTACACCATTGCTATGGCGCGTACCTCTGACCCCGATTCAGCAACAGCCCAGTTCTTTATTAATGTTAAAGATAATGAGGGCCTGAATTATCCAAATGCGATGGGTAATGGCTATACCGTTTTTGGCACAGTCGTTTCTGGTACTCAAACCATCGACGCTATTCGTAAGATTCCAACCATGGTGGCATCATCACCGAAAATGGGTCGCATGTCAGACGTGCCTAGCAAGACTGTAATGATTGAATCGGCGACTGTTTTAAAGTAATTACTACTTGCTTATTTGAGCACTGACGATCAACAGCATGATATTGCTTGATGATGCCCAAAGCACCATAGCAAAGCCAAGCAGTCGCTTGTATGAGCATGCGCTCCAGCTTTGGGCTATCTATCCTCAGGCCAGCCATGCACAGACAATTGCAACTGTAGATCAATGCCTGCAAGATATTAATACAACATTGGCTCGGGGAGAATACGTAGTTGCTGCCTTTGCTTATGAGCTAGGTCTGTACATACACAATATAGAACGACCAGCTCAGCGTGAAAGTAAAGAGCACCCATTAATACAGGCATGGTCTTTTAAGTCCTATGAAAGCTTTAGCAAAGCAGATGTCGATACTTACATTGAAAAAAAGATAGCAACTCTAGAGCCCGAAGCGCAAGTTGCAGGTGTGGCTAATCTTGTCTTTTCCGTAGACCAAGAGAAGTTTAGCTCTGATATTCAGACTATTCAGGAATACATCCGCAATGGCGACACATATCAAATTAATCATACCTTTCGGATTACGGGCGAAGTCTATGGTGACCCACTCTCTCTGTATGCCAGATTAAGAGAGCGGCAGCCAGGAAGATTTGGCGCATTTATTGCGCAAGACTCACACTTTATTTTGTCCCAATCACCCGAGTTATTTATTCAGAAGCAAGGCCATACTTTAAAAGCTATGCCGATGAAAGGCACTGCTAGCGCATTAAATGATTCAGCCGAGCATTTATCGGCAGATGGAAAGAATCAAGCAGAAAATGTCATGATCGTGGATTTATTACGCAATGATCTGAGTCGACTTGCTCTAACAGGAACAGTCACCGTACCCAAGCTATTTGAGGTGACTCAGTACGGTGATGTACTGCAAATGACATCGACCGTTCAAGCTGAGATCAAGCCTGAAATGAAATTGCGTGATGTACTCAATGCGGTGTTTCCTTGTGGATCGGTAACGGGTGCTCCCAAGAAACGCAGTATGGAAATTATTCAAGAATTAGAACCGCAAGATCGAGGCTACTATTGTGGTGCTCTGGGCTGGATTGATCCTGGTGGTGACTTTGCGTTTAGCGTTCCTATCCGTACCCTTGAAATAAATCATGATGCAAAAACATATGCTTCACCCTTTTCTTTAGGTATAGGCGCCGGCATTACGATTGACTCTGAGTCTGCTCAGGAGTGGGAAGAATGCCAAATTAAAGCTGCATTCTTGAACAAGTTACCCAGTCAAGTGGGGTTGTTTGAAACTATCTTGGTCCGCCAAGGTCTGGCTCAACATGTTCAACTTCATCTAGCACGTTTGGCCAATTCTGCTTTAGCGCTTGGCATTCCTTGCTCTATGCCCGACATCATGCAAGTAATTGAGCGTGGGTGTACAAACTGCTCGATAGATACAGAGTATCGATTGCGCTTGGATCTCGATGATCATGGTGTGGCAAGTTATCAAATAGCCCCCATCAGACCATTAGAAGGTTCAGTAAAAATATTTTGGGCAAAAGATATTCTGCCCGATTCAAGCAAGGCGACCTTTCACTCTGGAAATATTTTATTAAGGCATAAGGTGAACATTCGTGATGTCTATGACCAAGCTTGGAGACTGGCAGAGGATTGTGGTGGCTTTGATGCCCTATTTACCAACGAGCAAGCTTATGTCACCGAGGGTGGAAGAAGCAGTGTTTTTATAAAATCTGGAGATCGCTGGCTTACACCCCCCGTATCCGCAGGTCTGTTACCAGGGGTTATGAGATCCATCATATTAAATGATCCTCAATGGAATGCCCATGAGGTCAACCTGACTATTGATGATGTTCAGAATGCAAAAGAGATTATGCTTAGCAATGCTTTACGCGGTCTCATCCCCGCCCATTTTTAGAAAGTCCGCATGAAGTTTTGTTCACACTGTGCAGCGCCTATCAGTATCAAGATTCCTGCGGATGATTCGCGGGAGCGCCATGTCTGTGACTCTTGCGGAAGTATTCATTATTTCAATCCACGTAACGTTGTTGGCAGCATCCCCGTCTTTGGTAAGCAAATTTTATTGTGCCGTCGCGCCATAGAACCTCGCCATGGTTATTGGACTTTGCCTGCTGGATTCATGGAGCTTGGTGAAAGCACCAGCACTGGGGCAGCACGTGAGACACATGAAGAGGCGGGTGCTATTGTTCAGATGGGTCCGCTCTACTCTCTTCTCAATGTGCCGCATGCCGAACAAGTGCACCTTTTTTATCTAGCTTCGATGAGTTCGCCAAACTTTCAGGCAGGTGAAGAGAGTCTAGAGGTTGCTCTATTTGATGAGCAGGATATTCCATGGGATGACATTGCTTTTCCAACGGTAAAGCAAACTCTGGAGTGGTTCTTTGCTGATCGTGCTGCTGGGGTATTTAATTCTGGTAATGAATTTAGTGTTCGCAGCAGAGACATTCTGCCAACTGAAAAAATCTAAGCATCACAAACTCATGAGCAACATCAACTGGCTGGGATCTCAGGATGAATTTCCTAATCCCATTCATCATTCAGATCCAGACCCAAGTGTTCCCGGTTTAATTGCAGTCAGTGAGCGGATATATCCAGGACAGTTAGCTCGCGCATATCAAATGGGTATCTTTCCCTGGTACTCCGATAATCAGCCAGTGTTGTGGTGGTCGCCCAATCCCCGGATGGTATTAAAGCCTGATCACTTTAAATGTCATGACTCTTTAAAGAAATCTATTCGTCATTTTTTATCCGATCCTCTGAAAGAAATCTGGGTTGATGAAGACTTTAGTGCTGTTGTACGCTCTTGCGCAACTGCGAACCGCAAGGATCAAGATGGTACTTGGATTACCCATGAAATCATGGATGCTTATACCAAGCTTCATGAAGAGGGTCATGCTCATAGTATTGCCATCATGGAGAATGGTCGCTTAGTAGGCGGCCTCTACTGTGTTTCATTTGGCGGGATGGTTTTTGGTGAATCGATGTTTAGCCATCAAACCGATGCCTCAAAAATTGCTTTAGCTGCTCTTGCTGCCTGGTGCGAGCAAAATCAAGTAGGGATGATCGATTGTCAGCAAGAGACTGCTCACCTTAATTCTTTAGGGGCTACACCCATTTCTCGCGATGAATTCTTAGTGCATCTGCAAGTTGCTTTAAATCAAACTAATATAGAGATTCCCTGGAAATTTGATAAACAGATTCTTGGTCGCTGGTTATGACTCAACTTAAAGAGCTTCCTCTTACTGAATTGCAGTTTTATGCAACTGCACCCTATCCCTGTAGCTACCTACCAGGGAAGACTGCACGCTCACAAGTTGCCACCCCCTCACATTTAATTCATGCCGATCTATATGGTGAGCTAGTAAATGCGGGATTTCGTCGCAGTGGCTTATATACTTATCGACCTTATTGCGATGAATGCAATGCCTGTACTGCTACCCGCATTCCTGTGAAGCAGTTTTTACCTAATCGCAGTCAAAAACGCAGCTGGAAGAAACATGCTGGACTGGATGTTCGCGTTCTCAATCTAGGCTACCAAGAAGAACACTATCAACTCTATCAACGCTATCAACATGAACGACATGCTGGTGGGGGTGTAGATCAAGATGATCAAGATCAATATATGCAGTTTTTATTGCAAAGCCGCGTGAACTCCAGAATTGTTGAGTTTCGGGATGGTCCACATGACTCACATACAGGGCGTCTGCGCATGGTCAGCATGATTGACATCTTGGATCAAGGAATCTCTTCGGTTTATACCTTCTTTGATACCAGCAATACCACTGCCAGCTACGGGAGCTTCAGCATCTTGTGGCAGATTCAGCAGGCTCTCGAGTTAGACCTTCCCTATCTCTACCTTGGTTACTACATTAAGCAAAGCGCAAAGATGTCCTATAAGGCGAAGTTTCAGCCTATTGAGGGCTTGATCGACGATCACTGGCAACCTATCAATGGGTCATAATATCTACTCATGATTGATAGTTACCCTCTTCTACGCTCCTGGCTTTTTTCTTTAGATCCAGAGCAAGCCCATAATTTAACCATGAGCAATCTAGATCGTGCTGAGCGCTGGGGTTTATTGCGTCACTTGATTGATCAGCCAGCCCTAGATCCACGTAAGTTGTGCGGCATTACTTTTTCAAATCCAGTGGGGCTTGCTGCTGGCTTAGATAAAGATGGCAAGCATATTGATGCACTGGGGACCTTAGGCTTTGGTTTTTTAGAAATTGGTACTGTTACCCCAAAGCCGCAACCGGGCAATCCAAAGCCTCGCATGTTTCGTCTACCGCAAGCTCAGGCACTCATTAATCGTATGGGCTTTAATAATGATGGTGTTGATGCTTGCGTAAAGCGCGTTCGCAATTCCACTTATTGGCAGAATGGCGGGATTGTTGGCCTCAATATCGGCAAGAATGCGAGCACTCCAATCGAAAATGCTGCAAGCGATTACGTCACGGCCATGGAGGCAGTTTATGAGGTAGCCTCGTACATCACTGTCAATATCTCATCGCCCAATACCCAAAATTTACGCGCTCTCCAAGGCGAAGATATGCTGCGCTCTTTGCTGCAATCGTTACATATTGCACGAGAAGCCTTGAGTGATCGATTTGGTATACGCAAACCCCTCTTTTTAAAAATTGCACCTGACCTTGAGCAAAACGATATCAAACTCATCGCTGATCTCTTGGTGGAATTTAAGATTGATGCCATCATCGCTACCAATACAACGATTGTCCGAGATGCTGTCCAAGAGCTTGAATTTGGCAAAGAAGCCGGTGGCCTCTCTGGGGCGCCTGTTCGTCAGGTCTCCACCGAAGTAGTCAGAAGCCTCAAAGAGTATTTAGGCCATGCCATTCCGATTGTTGGCGTTGGCGGCATTATGACTGGTAAGGATGCCCAAGAAAAGCTTACTGCTGGTGCCAGCCTAGTTCAAATTTATAGCGGCTTGATTTATCGGGGTCCAAAGTTAATTTCTGAGTGTGCCGCTACCCTAAAGGGTCATTAGGCTTCAAAAAACGCTTTTTTTACTACTGCCACGAAATTTCATATTGTGCAATTTGAGCAAAAATTGCTACAATTTACAGCATGGCATTAAACAAATCAGAAAAAGTTACAAAATCACCGGGTGAAGCTGGCAAAACAGCGATTCAGGTGGTAGAACGCATGATGAACCTGCTTGACGCCCTTGCATCCCACGAAGAGTCTAGCAGTCTTAAAAACCTTGCAGAAGAGACTGATTTACACCCCTCCACAGCTCACCGCATTCTCAATGACTTGGTAGCCTGCCGCTTAGTAGAACGTGGCGATGGTGGCACATATCGTCTTGGACTGAAGCTTCTTGAGCTGGGTAACCTCGTCAAAGCCCGTTTATCGGTCCGTGAGGCAGCACAAGTACCAATGCGGGCATTACACAAGCTGACCGGTGAAACCATCAATCTTTCTGTTCGCCAAGGAGATGAGATTGTCTATATTGACCGTGCTTATAGCGAACGATCAGGTATGCAAGTGGTTCGTGCCATTGGTGGTCGCGCACCACTTCACCTGACATCTGTGGGCAAACTCTTTCTGGCAAGCGATGATCCAAGCCAAGTTCGCGCCTATGTCACACGTACCGGTTTAGCTGGCCACACCAGAAACAGCATTACCGAATTGGGGAAATTAGATTCAGAGCTCAATCAAGTTCGCAAGTTAGGCCATGCTAGTGACAATGAAGAGCTTGAGTTGGGTGTCAGTTGCGTAGCAGCGGAAATTTATGATGACAGTGGTAAGTTGGTAGCAGGACTCTCATTGAGCTCGCCTACCGATCGTATTCAGGCGGACTGGCTCAAACTTTTGCAGGATACCGCCCTACAAATATCAAAGGGCATGGGTTACAAACCTAAGATCAGCGACCCTCATTCATAAGATTTGGCTTTTCTTAAGAATGCAGTGCTTACATCAAGCGACGAATGGCCTGAGGTTCACCCATTGGCATACGCTCATACCAATCGCGCACTCTCACGGCATCGGCAAAACGCGATTGCGTTCCAACAGAATCCAAGAAAACCAAGAGTAACGGTGTGTTGTTCACACGAGCCTGCATCACTAAGCATTTGCCTGCTGCGTTAATAAATCCTGTTTTTTGTAAGCCGATATTCATATCACCTGCACGTACCAAGCGATTGGTGTTTAGAAACTTCTGTGGTCGCTTGCCAATCATCATCGTCAAATCTGGCCAGGTAGAAAACTCACGAATCATTTTGTATTGATAAGCAACGCTCAACATACGTGCCAGGTCTTCTGCGGACGCAACGTTTTCACTTAAGAGGCCAGTAGGATCAGCAAAATAAGAATGCGTCATTCCGATCTCTTTTGCCTTCCGGTTCATGGCATCAATAAATGCAGTAATACCGCCCGGGTAATTTCGGCCAAGCGTGTAGGCCGCACGATTCTCAGAGGACATTAGCGCTAACAATAGAGCCTCTTCTCGCGTCAATACCGTTCCCCCAGCAAGGCGTGACGAACGATATATATTGACGTCGTCTGCATTAATAACAATGGTTTCGTCTAGGGGCAATTTAGAATCCAGCACCACCATCGCAGTCATGAGTTTAGTAATTGAAGCAATCGGTAGACTGACCGAGGAGTTCTTTTCAAAATACACTTCCTTGGTATCTTGATTAACCACCATGGCTACACTGGACTGCAAACTTAAATCATCGTGTTGACCACGCAAACCAAGAGCTGTTGCGAATGAGGGCCTTGCTGGGACAACAGATGCGCCTGGACGAGTAACAGTAGTCCTGACTGTTTTTGGCTTTTTGGATGATTTAACTACCTTTTTAGACTCAGATTTTGCAGGTCCCTTTGCTGCCCTGGATGACTTTGCAGTTTGAGAATCTGGGTTAGCCGCTATTACCGGAGAGGAGATGGCCACTCCAAACGAGATTAGGCAGATGTGGGCAAAAAGCCAAAAACGATTCAAATGCATCCCAAATTGCCTTCCAAAACTTTTAACATACGAGATGATAGATAACTTTTACTTGTGGGCTGGAGTTTTTTACCATTACAGGCAACTTATTCTGCAATCGTAGCAACTGTACTTGTTTGACCTCGATTCACCAGAACAACTCCAGTCATCGTGAGCAATAAACCACTTGCCATCATAAAGGTAAAGGGCTCACCAAATAAGAGCCATGCCATTACCGCAGTGGTGGGTGGCGTTAAATACAGCAGACTGGTTACCTTGGTTGCGGCCCCCTTACGAATCATCATAAAGAGCAAGCTGATCGAGCCTATCGAGAGCGGGAAAATCGCCCACAGTAATGCTCCAATAACTGGGGCATTCCAAACCATGACAGCAGACTCAAAGTAATACATACAAATAAAGCAAAGTATGGCGGATACGCCAAACTGAATAGATGAGCCTGCCCGTAAGTCAAAGACTGGACAGAATTTCTTTTGATAGAGAGTACCAAATGTAATTGAGAGTAAGGCGGCAAAAGCCAATACGTAACTCAATGGAGGAATGTAGGTGAAGCCGATTTTTTCAGCCACAACCAAAGCCACCCCAGCAAATCCAAATCCCAAACCAATCCACTGACGTCCTGTAACTTTTTCAGATACCCAGGCAGCGAACCAAGCTGTCAGGATGGGCTGCAAACCTACGATGATTGCTACCAAGCCTGCAGTCATCCCTAGCCGGACTGCGAACCAAACCCCTAATAAATAGCCGAACTGGAGCAATATGCCAGCAACTGCTATGTGCTTGAATTGAGACCAACTTGGCCAGCTGATTCTCCAGATCAGGCTTAGGCATGCCATAGCCATTAATACCCCTGAGAAACGCCAAAACAGAAAGGTGGCGGGCTCAACATAAGGCATTGCCAAGCGTGCAATCACAAAGCCCGTGCTCCAAATTAATACAAATAAGGGGGCAATCAGGCTATCAAGCTTCAATCTCATGGATCACTTATTGAAAGTATGGAATTTTTAATTAATCTGTGATTTTAGGCTTATTTCCTAGACCTCAGCCCGTATATTGGGGGCGCTGCAATATAAATAACAAATACTAGTCAATGCAGCCTAAATGAATTGACATTGTGCAGATATAGCTCATAGTAAGCAAAGCCATGAAATCATGAGGAAAGGTATTAATATGAAATTAACGCCCGAACAAATAGCAGCAGCACAAAAAGCGAACCTAGAAACTTTAAGCGGGCTAACCAATCAAGCACTACAAAGCATTGAGAAATTAATTGAGCTCAATATGCATATAGCCAAGCAAAGCCTGAGTGAAAGCATGAGTAGCGCCAAGAAAGCGCTTGAAGTCAAAGATATTCAGCAACTCCTCGCCCATCAGGCGGAAGCAGTCCAGCCCATGGCTGAAAAAATGATGGTCTATAGTCGCCATCTTTATGAATTAGTACATGAGACTCAAGCGAGTTTTACTAAGTCCGCCGAAAAAGAATTTCAAGCTGGCCAGCAAAAAATGAATGCCTTAGTAGAAGACTGGACTAATAATGCGCCAGCAGGCTCAGATGCTGCAGTACATGCTATGAAACAAGCAATCGCTTCTGCTGCCAATGTATTTGAAACTAGTCAGAAGGCAGTGAAGCACGCTGTAGAGGTTGCGCAATCAGGCAATCAAACGGTGAGTAAAAAAAGTAATAAGAAATAATAAATATGTAATGACTACATTACTCTTATTGCAAAGATGTACAAAAAAGCCCCGATTTTGATCGAGGCTTTTTTGCGAAACGAAGAAGATTAATGTGCCTTCTTCTTTACTGGTGGTAAATCAGTGCAGTGACCAAGAGCAGCCTCTGCAGCTAAGCCAACAGATTCCCCTAGAGTTGGATGCGGATGAATCGTTTTGCTAATATCCACAGCATCAGCACCCATCTCTATGGCAAGACACACTTCGCCAATTAAATCGCCAGCATGTGTACCAACGATACCGCCACCAATAATACGTTTGCTGGTCGCATCAAAAATCAGTTTAGTGAAACCTTCATCACGACCATTGGCAATAGCTCTACCACTAGCTGCCCACGGAAATAAACCTTTTTCGTAGGCGATCCCTTGAGCTTTACACTGCTCTTCGGTCAAACCAGCCCAGGCCACCTCTGGGTCAGTATATGCAACCGATGGAATCTGCTTGGCATCAAAGTAGGATTTTTCACCTGCAGCAACTTCAGCAGCAACGTGGCCCTCATGTACTGCTTTGTGCGCAAGCATCGGTTGACCAACAATATCGCCAATAGCGAAAATGTTGTTCACATTAGTGCGCATTTGATTATCGACAGGAACAAAGCCGCGCTCATCTACAACAACGCCTGCAGCTGCTGCATCAATCTTCTTGCCATTCGGCGTGCGTCCAACTGCAACCAAGACTAAGTCGTAAGTCTGCGGCTCTGAGGGAGCGCCCTCACCTTCAAAGCTCACTGAAATACCGTCAGTCTTGACTTCAGCTTTAGATGCTCGAGTCTTCAACATGATCTTTTCGAAACGGCCGGCATTAAATTTCTCCCAGACCTTTTCTAAATCACGATCCGCACCCGCCATGAGGCCATCCATCATTTCAGCAATATCGATACGGGAGCCTAGTGTGCTGTAAACAGTCGCCATCTCCAAACCAATAATGCCGCCACCGATGACTAACATGCGCTTTGGAATACTCTTGAGTAACAAGGCGCCAGTGCTATCTACGATCCGAGGATCTTCTGGCAAGAATGGCAGTTTTACTGGCTGACTTCCTGCTGCAATGATTGCCTTCTGAAAGTGAATCACTTCTTTTTGGCCCGTTAAATCTTGGCCATCACCCTTAGTTAACTCCACTTCTACGTGATTAGCATCTAAGAATCGGCCTAATCCACGTACTACACTAACTTTACGGGCTTGTGCCATGCCGGCCAATCCACCCGTTAACTTGGCAATGACTGAATTTTTATAGCCACGCAATTGATCAATTTCAATCTTGGGGGCGCCATAGCTAATACCATGCTTAGACATCGTCTTCACTTCATCCATCACTGCGGTTGTATGAAGTAAGGCTTTCGAAGGAATACAACCCACGTTTAAGCAAACACCGCCTAAAGTTGAATAGCGCTCTATCAAAATAGTGCTCATACCCAAATCCGCGCTTCGGAATGCGGCACTATAACCACCCGGACCTGCACCTAAGACAAGCAATTCGCACTCATGATCCACTTTGCCGCTGTATTGACCAGCAATAGGAGCGCTGATGAGAGCTGCTGCTACTGGAGCAGGAACTGCTGAGACTGCAGGCGCAGAAGCTTGAGGTGCAGTTGTTGCCGCCCCCACTTCAATTTCAGCTACCACACTACCTTTAGCAACCTTATCGCCAGCTTTGACTGAAATACTCAGAACAGTTCCAGCTGCATCGGCTGGAATTTCCATCGTAGCTTTGTCAGATTCTAGAACGAGTAGTGGCTGCTCTTTTTCAATCACATCACCCACTTTAATGAGTACTTCAATCACTGGCACATCTGAATAATCACCAATATCCGGTACGAGAATAATTTGCTTGGCCATATCTTTTCCTTAAAGCGCCGCGCGACGGAAGTCGGACATCAGCTGAGCGATATAGACATTAAAACGTGTTGCCAAAGCACCATCAATCACACGATGGTCCGCACTGAGTGACAATGGGCAAATCAAGCGCGGTACAAATTGCTTGCCATCCCATACTGGCTTCATAGCAGCTTTGCTTACGCCTAAGATTGCCACCTCAGGTGCATTTACGATGGGTGAGAAATAGGTACCACCAATACCACCCAATGAAGAGATAGTAAAACTGGCGCCTTGCATTTGATCTGGCTTTAGTTTTCCATCACGCGCTAGCGCGGCTAACTCTGAAGTTTCACGAGCAAGTTCAAAAATACCTTTTTTATCTGCATCACGAATCACTGGTACCACTAGACCATTTGGCGTATCAGCGGCAAATGCAATATTGAAGTATTTCTTCAATACCAAGTCATCGCCATCAATAGAGCTATTGAACTCTGGATACTTCTTGAGAGCAGCGACAGCAGCTTTCATCAAGAAAGCCAGCATGGTGATTTTGAGGCCCTGCTTTTCATTCTCTTTGTTAGTCAGAACCCTAAATGCCTCGAGCTCAGTAATGTCCGCATCCTCGTGATATGTCACAGCAGGAATCATCACCCAGTTACGACCGAGGTTTGCTGCGGTCAATTTCTTAATGCGATTGAGTGGCTGACGTTCGGTTTCTCCAAACTTAGAGAAATCCACTTTTGGCCAAGGAATCAGATTCAGGCCGCCTAAGCTTCCGCCAGATGCGGTCGATGCGCTACCGGCACCACCACTCATTGCAGCCTTTACAAAAGCCTGCACGTCTTCTTGGGTGATTCTGCCCTTCGGACCAGAGCCTTTAACTTGATGAACCGTAACGCCAAGTTCACGAGCAAATTTACGAACTGAAGGACTTGCGTGACTAGCTGTTGGATCTACTTCAATCGGGGTAGCGCTAACAGGAGGTGGTGCTGGTGCACGCACAATTGGTGGCTCTACTTTTGTGGCTGGTGTAGCAGCAGGTTCGATTTTCGCTACTGCGGGAGCGGCAGCAGTTTGTGTAGCGGCTGGAGCTGCAGTTGCGCCACTCTCTTCAAGCACTAGAACAATGGCGCCCTCTGAAATAGAGTCACCCACCTTAACCTTAACTTCTTTCACAAGACCGGAGTGCGATGAGGGAACGTCCATGGTTGCCTTGTCTGACTCCAGAACAACAATAGACTGCTCTTTCTCAACACGATCGCCGGCTTTTACCAATACCTCGATGACAGGCACATCTTTGTAATCCCCAATATCAGGGACTTTAATATCAATTAGTTGGCTCATAGTATCTGTCTCTTATCAAACCGTCATTGGGTTTGGCTTAGTGGTATCAATGCCGTACTTCTGAATCGCTTCGGCTAACTTTTGGCGATCAAGCTGGCCAGCGTCTACCAATGAGCGCAAAGCTGTGAGAACAACCCAACGGCGATCCACTTCAAAGAAATCGCGTAGTTTTTCACGGGTATCGGAGCGACCAAAACCATCGGTTCCTAGCACCTCAAAGCGACGGCCAAGGTGCTGAATGGCTGGGCGAATTTGCTCAGCAAACAAACGAACATAATCAGTAGCAGCGATGATTGGTCCCGCAGTATCTTTGAGACACTGCTCTACATGAGATAAAGCAGGTGCTGCAGTTGGGTTCAGCAGATTATTGCGATGCACCGTATTCCAATTACGACCTAGTTCAGTAAAGCTTGGGCAGCCCCACAAATCAGAAGCGACACCCCAATCTTTATGTAGGATTTCAGCAGCCTCGATGACTTCGCGGAAAATGGTTCCTGAACCTAAAAGCTGTACACGCAATTTCGCATTAGCATCGCCAACCGACTTGAGTTTGTACATACCCTTAATGATGTCTTGTTCTGCACCTTTTGGCATAGCTGGATGAGCGTAGTTCTCATTCATCAAAGTGATGTAGTAGTACACATCTTCTTGTTCAGCCAACATGCGGCGCATACCATCCTGAATGACTACCGCTACTTCAAATGAGAATGAGGGGTCATAGCTAATACAGTTTGGAATTGAAGCACTCCATACTTGACTATGACCATCTTCATGCTGAAGACCTTCACCATTCAAAGTCGTTCTACCGGCAGTGCCGCCTAATAAGAATCCACGACTACGCATATCACCAGCAGCCCAACAGAGGTCGCCAATCCGCTGGAAACCAAACATCGAGTAGAAGATATAAAAAGGCAACATCGGTACGCCATGCGTTGAGTATGAAGTGGCGGCAGCGATCCAATCGCACATACCACCCGCTTCATTAATGCCCTCTTGCAAAATCTGACCAGTCTTGTCCTCTTTATAGAACATCAATTGATCATGATCTTCTGGGGTGTAAAGCTGACCTAGCTGATTCCAAATACCTAATTGACGAAACATGCCTTCCATACCAAAAGTACGTGACTCATCTGGAACGATCGGGACAACCCGCTTACCCAAAACCTTGTCGCGCACGATCGTATTTAATATGCGAACAAAAGCCATCGTTGTGGAAATCTCACGGCCATCGGCAGTTGCTTCTAGCAATGGTGCGAATACCTCAAGCGCAGGTACAGGCAAGCTCTCAGCCTTCATGCGACGCTGTGGCAAATAGCCGCCCAACTCTTGACGGCGAGCTTTCATATACTCAAGCTCTGGACTTCCCTCAGCAAATTTCACTAAGGGCATTTCATCTAGCTGCTCATCTTTTACGGGGATCTCAAAACGATCGCGGAAACGACGTACATCATCCGCATTCATCTTCTTCGCTTGGTGGGCAATATTCATCGCCTCGCCCGAGCCACCCATGCCATAACCTTTAATAGTGTGAGCCAAAATAACAGTTGGCTGATCCTTGTGATTTACAGCGGAGTAAAAAGATGCAAATACTTTATGGGGATCATGGCCACCACGATTGAGCTGCCAAATCTCGTCATCACTCCAGTCGCTGACTAGTGCCTTTAACTCTGGTGTGTTGAAAACGATTTCGCGCACGTAGGCACCACTCTTGGCTTTCATGGTCTGATATTCACCATCGACGATCTGACCAAGACGCTGCATCAAGATACCTTTTTTGTCGCGAGCAAACAATGCATCCCAATGACCACCCCAAACTACCTTGATTACATTCCAACCGGCGCCACGGAATTCACCTTCGAGTTCTTGAATAATTTTGCCGTTTCCGCGTACTGGTCCATCAAGACGTTGTAGGTTGCAGTTCACCACAAAAATCAAGTTATCTAATTTTTCACGGCCGGCCATACCAATGGCGCCGAGTGATTCTGGTTCATCAGTTTCACCATCACCGAGGAAGGCCCAAACTTTTCTACCTTCAGCTTTAATGAATCCACGATCCTGCATGTAGCGCATAAAGCGTGCCTGATAAATAGCCATAATTGGGCCAAGACCCATCGACACTGTAGGAAACTGCCAAAAATCTGGCATCAACCAAGGATGTGGATAGCTAGAGATCCCTTTGCCGCCCACTTCTTGACGGAAGTTATTCAGCTGCTCATCCGATAAGCGACCGAGCATATAAGCTCTAGCATAAACACCTGGGGCAGAATGTCCTTGAACAAAGATCAAATCGCCACCATGCTCAGGAGATGGTGCATGCCAGAAATGGTTAAAGCCGACGTCATATAGAGTTGCCGCTGACTGGAAAGAAGAAATATGACCACCAACGTTGGTATCTTTATTAGCACGCAAGACCATAGCCATTGCGTTCCAACGTGTGTAGGAACGGATGCGGTGCTCGACATTTTGATCGCCTGGTAGACGTGCTTGCTGCTCTACAGGGATTGTGTTGATGTAAGGAGTTTCAGCATGAAAGGCTTGATTTACTCCATTGACTCGAGCATGAGAAATTTGCTGATCAATCAGATAAGCAGCACGCTCTGGACCCTCGTTCCGAATCACACCATCGAGGGCCTGTAACCACTCTTGGGTTTCACCTGGATCAGCATCTTGTTTTCCTGCGCTACCCAAAATTTGTTCTGGAACCGCTGCCATAAACTGCCTCCATTTGTTACATCGTTTTTATTGATTTACTGTATAGGTAATATTCTAGGAAGGTCTATGGGTGTAAACAAGCAATTTTCCACATAATGATAGTATTTCTCACTATGTGATATTTTGTTGCATCGCATTCAAATAAGCCAAAGTGTGAAATAGGCCGCTAAAGCCCATCTATAGGGCAAAATAAGCGGATTACATGAAAAAAATAGCATTGTATTTCTGGCAGCTCTCGCCCGTAAAGTGGCTCCGTCGAATACGGGGATTTAAGCTTGTCTATACACCCCTAATAGCCATCGTTCTATTTACCGTAGTAATGGGCATCATTATGGGCACCCTGCAGTTGCAGGAAAAGAGTCAGCAAGAAGCTGCTCTATTTAGAGAGCTCTCTTTTGCAAAGCAACGCATCCAATTAAGGTTTGCAAACAATACCGACGTTCTTCAGTCTCTTGGACGTGATTATGTAAGTGGTGGCGAATCATTCAAGGCAAAAGAAAACTTCTTTATTCAGGCTGAAAATTTATTACAAAGTAATCATGAAATTGCACAAATCGTTTGGATTGATAAAGTAGGTCAACGACAGTGGAGAATTCCACTAGATAACTTAAGAACCGAGTGGTTCAATAAGAATGTCAACGCTGAAACTATCAACCAAGGCTTAAGAAAGACTCTTGAGCTCAGTTCAGCAACAAGCAGGCCTGCTTTTAGTCAGTTCATGACCCTCGAAGTTCCTAGTGATGAAGTCATCTCAAAAGAAATTCGTAACGTATTTTGGCAAACAGTTCCCCAGATTTCTGGTAATGAAGTTAATGGCATGGTAGCTGTTCTATACACCACACAGGGCATGCTTGAAATGATTCCTGGTGAGCTCAAAGGCCAATATCGCTTCACATTAATTACAGATGATGACAGAGTCCTAGCGATCTCATCCGATAAAAATACACCAAAGCGTGCGTTTAGCAATCAAACTAGTTTAGATATAGGAGTTCTCAGTCCAAACTTAAGTCTACGTATTGATACCTACCCACCAGCAACGAATTTAACTTTTAGAATGTTAATTGGCGTTGTGCTTGGCTTGAGCGCATTTGTGATTTGGAGCTTATGGTCCGTTCTCAAACAGATGCAGGTTAGGCAAGAGGCTGAAGCAAATCTTCGGGCAGAAACCAATTTCCGTAGTGCGATGGAAAATTCCACCCCAGTAGGGATCCGTGCGCATGATATGAATAGAGTGATTACTTATGTGAATCCCGCATTTTGTGAAATGACGGGGTGGTCTGCCAAAGAACTCATTGGACTGAGCCCGCCCTTTGCTTTCTGGCCTGAAGGCCAGAAAAATGAGCTGACCGATAAAATGAATAAGGCTCTCAAAATAGCGCTGAGTGAAGAAAGAACTATTGGGATTGAGGGCTCAATTCTTCACAGAGATGGATCAGTCATTCAGACGCGTACATTTATTGCACCCCTCGTAAATGAAAAGGGTCAACAAACTGGCTGGGTCACTTCATTAATTGATATCTCAGAGCCTAAGAAAATTCGAGAAGAATTAGCAGCTTCTCAAGACCGATTTGTTGCTGTACTTGAAGGGCTTGATGCTGCAGTTTCAGTAGTATCAAATGAGAACGGTGAACTATTATTTACAAATCGCCTCTATCGTGAGCGCTTTGGCAATACTGCTAAGGGTCACTTTGAATTGGCTGGTAGCGATAAGATAGCCGAAACCATTTCACCCCTATCACCCTACCAAGAAACTGAATCAGAAGAAATTCAATTGCTAGATGAGGCATCAGGAATTTCAAAATGGTATGAAGTTCGCAGACGTAATGTCCCGTGGGTAGATGGTCACTTAGCACAATTATTAATTGCCACGGATATTACCTTGCGTGTCGAAGCTGATGACTTAGCTCGGCAACAAGAAGAGCGGATGCAATTTACTAGCCGACTAACAACCATGGGTGAAATGGCTTCTTCCTTAGCCCATGAATTAAATCAACCGCTAGCTGCAATTTCGAACTACTGTATGGGTGTCGTAAAGCGCTTGCAAGGCCAACTTGAACCCGCCTTGCAAAAAGATATTATTCCTGCGCTAGAAAAAGCATCTGATCAGGCTCATCGCGCTGGCATGATCATTCAGCGTATTAAAGGCTTTGTAAAACGTAGTGAACCGCAAAGAAAGTCTTGCGACATTGCTGAAATTATTCATGATGCCGTTGGATTAGTGGAAATTGAAGCCCACCGCCATCGCTTGGGTATCAATACTGAAATTGCTGAAAATCTTCCTGCAGTCGACTTAGATCCAGTCTTAATTCTGCAGGTTTTAGTCAATCTGTTGAAAAACTCTCTTGACAGTATGAGAGAGGTTTACCCCCTTTCCTCGCGCTGGTCGGCTCCCCCCGTGCGGATTTCAGCGGATTTAGATACCAGCACCTTCCCCGCCATGTTGCGTATTCAGGTAAGAGATACAGGTGCCGGAATTGCAAAATCAGTGATTGAACGCATGTTTGAGCCCTTTTTTAGCACCAAAAGCGATGGTATGGGGATGGGTCTGAATATTTGTCGATCGGTGATTGAGTCCCATCAGGGTCGTCTTTGGGCAACCAATCTGATGGATGCTGAACATACAAAGTTGTCGGGCTGCACCTTTACAATACTCTTACCCTTAGAGTCTCCGGGCTCTCAGGACAATATTTAATTTATGTAATTTTTTAGATTTATCTGCGAGAGCTAATATGAATATCAGTACTGCCACCAAACCCAATCAAGCTGAAGTAGTTTATGTTGTAGATGACGATGAGGCAGTCCGCGACTCTCTCACCTGGCTACTCGAAAGCAATGGTTATGTTGTTCGCTGTCATGCTAGTGCTGAGCGTTTCTTGCAATCACTCCAAAGTACTGATAAATCAACTATCTCTTGCGCCATTCTGGATGTCCGCATGTCCGGAATGTCTGGCCTAGAATTACAAGAGCGCCTGATTAGTGAAAACCTACCCATGCCGGTTGCCTTCATTACTGGTCATGGCGATGTATCGATGGCAGTTTCTACTATGAAGCGTGGTGCGGTCGACTTTATCGAAAAACCATTCAAAGAAAACGATCTCTGCGGCTTAGTAGATCGCATGCTTGGTAAAGCGCGCATTGATTACTCCCAAGCAAGTCAGCGCAAGATCACTCAAAGCCTCTTGAGCAAACTCACTGGGCGTGAACGCCAAGTGCTTGAGCGCATCGTAGCCGGTCGCTTGAATAAACAAATCGCAGATGATTTGAGTATCTCGATCAAAACTGTAGAGGCTCATCGTGCGAATATTATGGAAAAGCTCAACGTGAATACCGTTGCAGATCTTCTCCGTCTTGCCCTTTCTGATCCACAACCCAATTAATTTTTTATGCCTGCACAGTTACTCGATGGCGTTGCGCTATCTAAAAAATTACGTACTGAAATTGCTGCACGTGGAGCAATTGTTACCGCTAAGGGTGTTAGACCAGGTTTAGCAGTCATCGTTGTTGGCGAAAATCCTGCCAGCCAGGTTTATGTCAGAAATAAAGTAAAAGCCTGTGAAGACGTTGGTTTCCACTCTGTGCTTGAGCGCTATTCCGCAGAGTTAGGTGAAGAAGAATTACTTGCTCGCATTGCCATTCTGAATGCTGATCCAGCGATCCATGGCATCTTGGTTCAATTACCACTACCTGAACACATCGCTGCTGAACGTGTACTAGAGGCAATTGCCCCAGAAAAGGATGTGGATGGTTTTCACGTAGCCAATGCTGGTGCCCTCATGGTGGGCCAGCCAGAATTTAAGCCCTGCACTCCTTATGGGTGCATGAAAATTCTGGAGAGTATTGAATACCCCATTCGTGGTGCACGTGCGGTAATCGTGGGCGCATCTAATATTGTTGGCAAACCGATGGCCATGCTCTTGCTTCAAGCAGGTGCAACAGTCACTATTTGCAATAGCAAGACTCGTGACTTAGCGCACCATACCAAGGATGCCGATATTTTGGTAGTAGCGACCGGCAAACCGAAAATGATTATCGGTGATATGGTCAAAAATGGTGCCGTAGTCATTGACGTGGGCATTAATCGCATGCCTGATGGAAAACTTTGTGGCGACGTTGATTTTGATGCCGTTCAATATGTTGCTGGTTGGATTACGCCAGTACCAGGTGGCGTAGGCCCTATGACTATCACCATGCTTCTCATGAATACCTTAGAGGCAGCTGAAAAGGCTGCGAAGCCGTCTTAATAGACACCTTCGCTTAAAGTCTTTTTTAGGGCCTGATTAGCAAAAGTTTCTGTCGTCCAGTAAGCTATAGGGATGACTAAATCAATCACATCAAAGCCTTCTGCCGAACTCCAGAAAAATCCACTGATTGCATTCGGAAGAGGTATTTGCGCCTACTCCGAGGTAAAGCCATCCAACATTGCACCGGCAATTGATTTCCTTTTGCAGCGGGCGCAATATGCAGTGAATCATGCAGTAGACCCAAGCACTCCTGCAAACTGGAATGATTTAGTAGAGCCTCTCGAGGATGCAACTGAATCCCTAAGCCGGTCATGGGGTGTTGTTTCTCACTTAAATAGCGTCGGAGATACGCCGGAGCTACGCGCTGCTTATGGCGAGATGCTACCTAAGGTGACCGCCTTCTTTTCAAGCTTGGGACAAAATCTTGCGCTGTATGAAAAGTTTAAGCTCCTTAGTCAAGATAGCGCCTTTTCGAAACTCAATTCTGCTCAGAAAAAAGTCATTGAAAACTCATTAAGAGACTTTCGCCTTGGTGGGGCTGAGTTAAGTGATGCTGATAAGCCCCGCTTCGCAGAGATTCAAGATGAGCAAGCATTACTCGGCAAGGCCTTTTCTGATCATGTTTTAGATGCCACTGATGAGTTCATTCATCTCATTACTGATGATGCCGATTTGACTGGCTTACCTGAAGATGCTGTAGCCGCTGCAGCCGATCTTGCCCAACGGAAGAATCTGCAGGGCTGGGCATTTTCACTGCACTTCCCTTCTTATTACCCAGTTATGCAGTACTCCGAGAACCGATCACTACGTCGCCTAATGTATGAGGCCTATGTGACTCGAGCTTCTGAACTAGCCCCGCAATACTCTCAAGGCAAACTTGATTGGGATAACACGCAAAACATGCTTGAGCAATTAAAGCTACGCGATGAAGAAGCGCACATGCTGGGGTTCAAAAACTATGCCGATCTGAGTTTGGCACCTAAAATGGCAAGCACCGTTGAGGAAGTCGATACCTTCCTAACGAATTTTGCTCAAAAAGCAAAACCTTTTGCATTAAAGGATTGGCAAGAACTTTCTGACTTTGCCAAGACTGAACTCTCTATTGCCAATGGGTTAGAGCCTTGGGATATTGCCTATGCTTCCGAGAGATTAAAACAAGAGCGCTATTCTTTTTCTGAGAATGAACTTAAACAGTACTTCCCCTTACCTAAAGTGTTGGAGGGCTTATTTGGAGTCATTGAAACTTTATTTGGCGTGAAGATTGAAAAGGCTGATCTGCCAACTTGGCATACAGATGTGCAGTCCTTCTCAGTAAAAAATGCTACTGACAAAACAGTGGCCTATTTTTACCTAGACCCCTATGCTAGATCAGGTAAACGTGGCGGAGCCTGGATGGATGATGCGCGCGGTCGCCGTGAATTGCCTAATGGAGAAATCCAGATTCCAGTGGCTTATCTGGTCTGTAACTTTGCACCTCCTGTCAAAGTCAATAGTGTGTTGCGCCAACCAACAATTACCCATGATGATGTGATCACACTCTTTCATGAGAGTGGTCATGGCCTGCATCACCTCCTAACCCAAGTCAGCGCATTAGGTGTATCTGGCATTAATGGTGTTGAGTGGGATGCCGTAGAGCTGCCAAGCCAGTTCATGGAAAACTTCTGCTGGGAATGGGAAGTCTTGGAAAAAATGACAGCGCATGCTGAAACTGGAAAACCACTCCCTCGTGAATTATTTGAAAAAATATTGGCTGCCAAGAATTTTCAAAATGGCTATATGACTTTGCGACAGGTTGTAATGTCACTCACTGATTGGCGTCTGCATGCCAGCTTTGATCCAAAGAGTGCTCATGGACAAGCTGTGCTCGATTTATCCAGAAACATTGCCGATCAATTTAATGTCATACCGCAGGCATCTATCTCTCGCTGGATCAACACCTTTAGCCATATTTTTTCTGGTGGCTATGCTGCTGGTTATTACAGCTATAAATGGGCGGAAGTACTTTCTGCCGATGTCTATTCAGCTTTTGAAGAAGCAGCCAAACTAACCGGTAGCGTTCTTGATGAAAAAACAGGTCTACGCTATCGCCAAGAGATTCTGGAGGTGGGTGGTAGCCGTCCTGCTGCTGAATCATTCAAGGCATTCAGAGGCCGCGAGCCCAGCATCGATGCCCTACTGCGTCACGGCGGCTTAGTTACTGAGTTAGTGACTCAGTAAAGATAAGATCTAAGCTTTAATTTCAGCAACCACTGGGGCGTGATCCGAAGGCTGCTCCCAAGTTCGCGGCTCTTTATCGATGATGCTTGAGTTGCACTTTTCTTTCAGGGCATCACTTAATAGAATGTGATCAATTCGCATACCGGCGTTTCTTCGGAAGCCCATCATGCGGTAATCCCACCAGCTAAATGATTTGGACGCCTGCTCAAACATTCGGAAAGAGTCTGTCAAGCCTAATTCCAGTAGTTGCTGGAAGGCTTTACGCTCTTCTGGGGAAACTAGGTTTTGCCCGATCCATTTTGAGGGATCATGAACGTCGATATCATTGGGTGCGATATTGAAGTCGCCCAAAAGAGCTAAGCGGCTATTCTGAGTTAATTCTTCTCTTAACCAATTTTCTAGCGCTTTGAGCCAGCCTAGTTTGTAAACGAACTTATCGCTATCGGGTGACTGTCCATTAGGGAAGTATGCCGATACTAGGCGAATAGGCTGCATTCCCTTAAAGCACACTGTGGCCGCTAAGATGCGTTGTTGCTCATCTGCATGAGCCGGGATATTTCTCACTGGCTTTAGAAAGGTGGTGTCATGGTCAGCAGCAATAGGCGCTAAGGCAGCTTTGCGAACAATAATAGCCACACCGTTATAGGTTTTTTGCCCAGCAGCAATACTAATATATCCTGCCTCTTCAAGCTCTTGATGCGGATACTTATCATCAGTTAGCTTAAGCTCCTGAAGACAGAGTGCATCGATAGGTGTTTTTGCCCGCTCTTGATCCTGTAACCACTTGAGCACCTGCGGTAAACGCACCTTCAGAGAGTTCACATTCCAGGCAGCTATTCTGATTGAATCAGTCATTAATTCCTAGCTCCTGCAATTTCCGGGTAATGGTATTACGACCGATGCCCAGTCGTTGAGCTGCCTCTACACGTCTGCCACGAGTTACCTCTAGTGCGGCTTGCAGTACTGCCTTTTCAAATTTAGAGCACAACACGTCATATACCTCTGAATCTCCATCCTGTAACATTTTGACTGCAAGGCGACCTAAACCACCCTCCCAATCAACAGAGCCAGTCTTAACGGCAAGCTGCACATTAGAGTTCGACTCACCCTGTAACAGAGCCGATTGTTCGCCGGCCTCTGCCAAAATATCAGCAGGCAAATCACTGACTCCAATAACATTGGATGGTGTCATTACCGTCAACCAATGGCAGAGGTTTTCTAATTGACGCACATTACCCGGAAATGGCATGGAGCTCATTTCTTTTAACACGTCATCCGAAAGATTTTTAGCTTCAACACCCAGGGACTTTGCACAAGACAACATAAAATGCCGTGCCAAAACAGGGATATCCTCTGCACGCTCACGTAATGCTGGCATGCGCAAACGAATGACATTTAAGCGGTGTAATAAATCTTCTCGGAAAGCGCCTGCAGCTACTCTGGCCTCTAAGTTTTGGTGAGTCGATGCAATGATGCGTACATTTGCTTTAATTGGATCTTGACCACCAACACGGTAAAAATGGCCATCAGTTAAAGCGCGCAATAAACGTGTTTGTAGATCAAATGAGATTTCACCAATCTCATCTAAGAATAAGGTGCCGCCATCAGCTTGCTCAAAACGGCCGCGACGTAAAGTCAAGGCTCCAGGAAAAGCACCGCGCTCGTGACCAAACAACTCTGACTCCAATAAGTCCTTGGGAACAGCTGCAGTGCTAAAGGCAACAAAGGGGCCTTTAGCGCGGGGACTATGCTTATGTAACGCTTGAGCCACTAACTCTTTACCGGTACCGGACTCGCCAGTAATTAATACTGTGGAATGTGACTGGGCTAGACGTCCGATCGCCCTGAAGACCTCCTGCACCGCGGGGGCTTGGCCAATCATTTCAGTGGAATCTTGTCTCCAACCATTCATCTCTTTATTGCCGGATTGGTTACGTTCACTCTGCTCCATGGCACGACGAATTAACTCAACCGCTTTATCAATATCAAATGGCTTAGTGAGGTATTCAAATGCACCACCCTGGAAAGACGAGACCGCTGAGTCTAAGTCAGAATAAGCAGTCATGATGATGACCGGCAGCAGTGGATGGCTTTCTTTTACATTCTGCAGAAGATCTAAACCATTGCCACGTGGCATACGAATATCTGAAATCAATACTTGTGGCGCGTCTTTTTCTAACGCATCCAGTACATCATTGGGATTGGAAAAACTCTTATGAGGAATATTTTCGCGAGTAAGCGCCTTTTCTAAGACCCAACGAATAGATTGATCATCATCCACGATCCAAACGGGTTTCATAATACTTTCTCCTGCCTACGGTAAGGAATTTGAATTTGGAAATCAGTCCGTCCAGGACGGCTGTTACAAGCAATAAAACCTTGATGCTGCTGTACAAAAGTTTGAGCCAAGGTGAGGCCAAGACCACTGCCCCCATCTCTACCAGATACCAAGGGAAAGAAAATGCGCTCACGAATATCTTCTGGGATACCAGGCCCGTTATCAATCACATGCAGATCCATTGCCATCTTGTAGCGTTGCTTTGAAATAGTCACCGAGCGAGCTACTCTCGTCTTCAACTCAATTTGAGCTGTACCTTGAGCAATTTCTTCGGTAAGCGCTTGAGCTGCATTGTGGGCAATATTTAAGACGGCCTGAATCAACTGTTCTCGATCACCCAAAACATCAGGCAGACTAGTGTCATAGTTACGAATGATTCTGAGCCCCTTAGGAAACTCAGCCAATACGAGGCTGCGAACTCGCTCTAGCGCCTCGTGAACATTAAATGACTCCATGGCATGCGCTTTGCGATGCGGCGCAAGCAGTCGATCAACTAAGTTCTGTAGGCGATCAGATTCTTTAATAATGACTTGGGTATATTCACGCAAGCCCTTTTCTGGAAGCTCGAACTCGAGCAATTGAGCGGCACCACGAATACCACCCAAAGGATTTTTGATTTCATGCGCTAAGTTACGCATTAACTGTTTATTTGCTTCAACTTGCTGTGTTACGCGCTCATCACGCTCGCTACGTAACTGCTGATCTATCGGAAACCACTCCATCACGATGAGAGTTGGATCTTCAAGACTAGCTACCACTACATGCGCAGGAATAGATTCTTGATGAATGCTACCAGGCAAGGAATGCAACATCATTTCCTGTCGTTTTGCAGAAAAGTGTCCTGCCTTAACCTCTTCAATCATGTGATTGAGAGCCTCATTAGATCCAAATAATTCGCGCACAGATTGGCCCTCAAGTGATTTACGGGAGAGATCCAGCGCAGACTCTGCTGCAGGATTCACATAAACCAATTGCTGGTTATCAGCCTCAAATACCACGACGGCATTGGGCATCTGATCAAGCAATGTCGGAAAAAAAGGAGCAGCCGAAGCTGCCCCTTTGAACGAATTGCGCAACAGACCTGCGCTCAACATTTCTCCTTCGCTTACAGGGAGTAGTACATATCGAATTCGATCGGATGAGTCGTCATACGGAAACGTGTGACATCTTCCATCTTCAAAGCGATATATGCGTCGATCATAGAGTCTGTAAAGACACCGCCACGAGTCAAGAACTCACGGTCTTTGTTCAAAGCTTCCAATGCCTCTTCCAAGCTTGCACAAACGGTTGGGATCTTTGCATCTTCTTCTGGTGGCAAGTCATACAAGTTCTTGTCAGCAGCTTCACCTGGATGAATCTTGTTTTGAATGCCATCAAGACCCGCCATCATCAATGCTGAGAAGCAGAGGTATGGGTTAGCCAATGGATCAGGAAAGCGAGTCTCAATACGACGACCTTTAGGGCTTGAAACGTGAGGAATACGAATCGAAGCAGAACGGTTACGTGCAGAGTAAGCCAATTTCACTGGAGCCTCAAATCCTGGTACTAAACGCTTGTATGAGTTTGTACCTGGGTTAGTGATCGCATTCAATGCTTTAGCGTGCTTAATGATGCCGCCGATGTAGAACAATGCAAACTCTGACAAACCTGCGTAGCCATTACCAGCAAATAAGTTCTCGCCGTTCTTCCAAATGGATTGGTGAACGTGCATACCAGAACCGTTGTCGCCAACGACAGGCTTAGGCATAAATGTGGCTGTCTTGCCGTATGCGTGAGCAACGTTTTGAACAACGTATTTCTGCCAAATAGTCCAGTCAGCACGTTGAACCAATGTACTGAATTTAGTGCCTAATTCGTTTTGGCCTTGACCAGCAACTTCATGGTGATGCACTTCAACCGGAATGCCCAAAGATTCAAGGATCAAACACATTTCAGAACGCATGTCATGGAATGTATCTACTGGAGCAACTGGGAAGTAACCGCCCTTTTTACCTGGACGATGTCCAGTATTGCCACCTTCGATTTCAGCACCTGAAGACCATGGAGCCTCTTCAGAATCTACCTTAACAAAACAACCTTGCATGTCAGCACCCCAACGGACGCCATCAAAAATAAAGAATTCTGGCTCTGGACCAAAGTACGCTGTATCACCCAAACCAGTACTCTTCAAATAGGACTCAGCACGTTTAGCAATCGAACGTGGATCACGGTCGTAACCTTTGCCATCTGAAGGCTCGATCACATCACATGTGATCACCAATGTTGGCTCTTCATAGAATGGGTCGATGTAGCAAGCTGTTGGATCTGGCATCAACAACATATCAGAGGCTTCAATACCTTTCCAACCAGCAATAGATGAACCGTCAAACGCGTGACCGCTCTCAAACTTGTCTTCGTCAAAATGGGAAATAGGTACTGTTGTGTGCTGCTCTTTACCCTTTGTATCTACAAAGCGGAAATCAACGAAAGTACATTCTTTCTCTTTAACCAACTTCATCACATCAGCGACGGTCTTCGTCATGCAAATCTCCTCTATTAACTGAATTCGGAATACAAATCTAAGGCGTACACCCTTGTTTATTCCAGGCATCAAATATGCCCTTGGGATGTATCTAATTTACTGAAGCAAACAAACGGGAACAATCATTATTGCACTAATTAAGTGCTGAAAAGCCCCTCAAAACCATTAAAATCACTATATTTGCACCAAATTAGTGCTTATTCAGATTTTGAAATATCATGAATTGAATAGCCCAAAGCCTCTGTTCCTGTGCGCAAAGCAACCCAAGCATCATCTAGAAAGCTCGAATTGCCCTTGATACCCAATTCAATATGCCGCTCGGCATAGACGCCGCCCCTGGAAGAATCGCCAACCGAAGGGAGGCTAAAAACCTTTACGCCTGGATAAGAAACCTCGATGCGCTCCATTAAGGGCGTTAAGACGGACTCAATGCCTTTTGGAACAATAAAGCTTTGCTCAGCCCAGTTCCCGCGATGAAATAAATTCTGATAGTAAGTATCTAGGCACCACGCCATCATAGGCGCAGCCATGACAGGAAAGCCAGGAACAAAATAGTGCTCACGAATGGAAAAACCAGGGATCTGGTTATAGGGATTTGGGATGATGTCACTCCCAATTGGAAACTCCCCCATCTTAAAGCGATGCTGATTTTCCGCAGTACTCAGATCAGCCTTCATGGGATCGCCCTCTGCCATGATCTGAATACGTCCTGCAATAAGCACTTGTGCAGTTGCGTGTAATTGCGTTTGTGTACCCAAAGCTAAAGCAGCGCATTGTCTCGTGTGGTCATCAGGCGTAGCTCCAATACCCCCAGTACTGAAAACCACATCACCACTTGCGAAGCTATCTTTCAAGGTAGCGGTAATTTGCTCGGGATCATCTGCAACATATTTAGCCCAAGATAAGCTGAGGCCGCGCTCATTTAAAAGCTCAATCAATTTACTGAGATGCTTGTCTTGACGACGACCAGATAAAATTTCATCGCCAATGACAATTAAACCGAAACGACGAGTGTTCACCTCGGAGTCCTCGAGACTCGGATTTTTTAAGACCTCAACCATGGCTCGGCAACTCCGAATCAATAACACGCGCTTCAATATTTAAAGATCGATCCAACTCATTGATACGTAATTCTTTTAACGTCTCAAGTAAATAATGTGTAAACCAGAGTGCAGCGAAAACAAAAATTAAAGAATAGATCCATAGCGCAACAAAGCTAACAATGGGAAATAACACTAAAGCTAAAGCAGAAGTTGCCCAGAAAAAGGTGGGTACCGCTCCCAACATCCCGGAAATAATTCCCATAAGCAATAGCGGCCAACGGTGTTGATGCAAAAGGATATCGCGCTCTTCTGCAGTAGCATGCAAAGCTAACACATCGTAAGACATCAAGCGCATAGTCAACCAGCCCCAGAGCAATGGCGGCAAAACAGCAACCAGTGGTGGTATCCACCACACTGGCAAAGTGAGCATTGCTAGGGCTAAGCAGATTAAAGTAGACCAAAGGGTATAAACAAAACTACCCAACAAACCACCGCCCTTTTTCTTCACAATGTCTTTATAAGTGTGTTGACGCGCTACCACCTTGACGATGGTTGGCACGGTCGTCAAAGCGATGAAAACCAACAAACTAATTGAGATTAGAGGAATCAGTAACATCACAAAGAAGAGCGGTGCGATCCATGCACGTGCACCCTCGAAACCGACCCAGATCAAACCATCCGCAATCCAGCTAGTAAACATGGATGCCGTCAGAAAAGTACTCAGCATCTCTAATGCTGGAGTCCAAGTTAGCCAAATTAAGGCGCCCCACAAGACCGAGACGATCATAAATGGTCGCAGACTAAGCCATAGCATTTTGGGATGCATCGCACCCACTAAAGCCAAGCCAAAAGACTTAAAAACTTGCTGCATGCTATTCATATATTTCCATTACTACTGTTTGAACTACTAACTTCTATTTTGCTTTGGGAAAGATTTCTCGAATCGAGTGCAGGAGACTCTGCCACTGGTGCTGCAATACATTGGGTGACAAAACTAAGTCTCTGACTCCAGTGGGATGAATTTCTTTTGAAAAGATTGCAGTATTGAGCATCATATCCCACCAGGGAAATAAAACGCCAAAGTTACAGCCCCCTAAAACACCTGGCTTACCTTTGGCCTCGTGACCGTAACCTACCGCATGATGCAGCCGGTGATACATCGGAGAAATTAACAGGTATTTAAAAGGACCAAGATCAATCTTCAAATTAGCGTGTTGCCAGCTTTGAATAAGTTGGCTCAACACCACCAACACAATAAATTGACTAGGTGATACGCCAAACAATAAAGCAAAGAAGGAAAACACAAATGCATGCATGATGTCATCAATGATGTGATTACGATCATCAGACCAAGCAGTCATCACCGTTTGACTGTGATGCAAGGCATGTAATTGCCACCACCAATTAAAAACATGAGAGGCGCGGTGATATAGATACTCCACAAAATCAAGCAATACAAAGTAGATAAAAAAACTCACCAAGGGTGTGGATGTAAGCGGCGGCCACCAGGACTCCACATTCAGTCTGCCAAAACGAAAGTCATGCAAGACCGAATCAAGCTGAAAGAACAATCCTGATAAGGCAATAAAAATCAGACCATGAAAAATGCCTAGACGATGAAATAGGGTGTAAAAAATATCCGCCTTAGAGCTCTTTGCAAACCGCTCTTGTATCTCGGCAGGGGAAAATCTCTCCCAAGCTCTAAGAATCACCACAATTAGGAAAATCTGAATGCATCCAAATAAAAACCAGTCGATACCATCAAATACATCCTCGGCCATCGACATCAGGTCAAATTGATACAAAATTGGCCCGACTACATAGGTGAACAAGAATTCTTGAACGCTAGCGTAGGCTGATGCGATGGCGGCTGTCAGGGGGTTAGAGTCCATAGGCTCAATTGTCACTTATTTATCGCGTTTTGGCAGGGTTGCAAAACAAAACCCCCGAGCTTTCAAATTCAGGATCAGTTGCTCTAAAACTGCTGGAGCCCAGGGATCCTTGCGCGACCAAATGCCCAAATGCGCCATAGCGATATCGCCGTCCTGAAGTCGGCTACTAGCCTTATCCAACAGTACTTTGTTAGGAAACGTCTCTGAACTCAGCTCATCCCCCAAAAATCCTGCAGGACTCCAGCCAACATGCTGATAAGTGCATTGATCACCCATCCTAATTGAACGGGGTGATGTTTTTCCGCCGGGGGCACGCCAGATTTTTTGAAGACTGGCGCCGGTTAACTCTTTAAAGCGTTCATCCACTCTCCGAATTTCTCGGCAATAAGCTGCCTCGTTATACAGAGTTGCCACTCCAGCCTTTGACCCAAACTGTGGCTTTGCAAAGATCTCTCCGTTTGGGCCATCCTTCACAAAGTACAGATGGTCATAAGTATGGCTACCAAAATGATGGCCTTCACGAACACGATCTTGCCAATAGGATTTCCAAGAATCATCTAGAGAAAAATCACCGCGACTAGTTTTTTCATTCGCCAGAAAAAAGGTAGCTTTCACATTTTGACGATTCAAAATGTCGGCAATCGTTTGCGCTACAGACATATTGCCAGTATCAAAAGTCAGGTAAACCGTTTTTTTACAATTCGCCTCTTGTGCAATACCCAGCGAGAAGCATGCCGCCAGAACAATGAATGCCGTCAGTCGAACGAGGGTCGCATTCAAATACATCTAATTGAGCTATTCCCAGCTAGCACGCGGCGTAAAGAAAACACCGTGAGGGGATCTTCCAACAGGAATTACCGAGACTAACTTCATCGAGGGAATATCAATCACTCCCACCTTTTTAGAAAAGCGAAGTGTGACCCACATGGTTTTTCCATCGGGCGTAATTTCCATATCATCGGGGCCTGCTGGCAGACCAGTGATATCGCCCGTCTTTTCTAAGGTTTGCATATTAATCATGCTGATGCTCGACGCAATACGATTAGTTACGAACACATGTTTTTTATCGCCTAAGGGGCGGAAGTTATGAGCACCCTTACCAGTCAAGATTCGCTTTACTTCTTTACGGGTTTTCCAATCAATGACTTGAACATAGTCCTCACCAGTGATACCAATCAATAGGTATTGGTCACCAGGCGTCATCCAGACTCCTGCTGGTACTTTACCCGTGGTGATCTTCCATAGGACAGTCTGGGTATCCAAATCAATTGCCGCAAGTTCATTCGAGTCTTGCAAAGTAATAAAAGCGATCTTGCTATCTGCTGTAAATGCAACATGACTTGGCGTCTTACCCAGCTTAATTGCTTTAGCCAACTTGAGATCTGCACCCTGCGCGTGATAGACATCTACCCTATCTAAGCGATTGCCGTTTGCAACAAACCACTTATGATTAGGCGAATAACCAATTTGGTACGGATCAATGATGTCCGGTATCCTGCCAGTCAACTCACCAGTAGTGGGATTCATCAGCACAACATCATTACCTGCTGCATTGGCAATCAGCAAAGTCTTTTGATCTGGGGTCATCATCAAGTGATGAGGCTCTTTTCCAACCGGCACTGTCTTAATTACTTTGCGGCTGGGCATATCAATCAGACTGACGGTAGCTTCACCAGAATTCAAGACCACCGCTAACTTGGGCTCCGCCTTGGACTCAGATGAGCTTGGACCTTGAGCATTGGCAGCATTCAGTAGCACTGTCAGGACAAAAATAGCTAGGGTTGAAATACTGCCAAATTTGGCTTTACTAATGTAGGTTTGCATGTCTAGTATTGTAAGCAATTGGTTCATCTTACGTAGGCCTTTAACTAGAATCCCTTGATCTATCGCAAGCTAGCCAAGATCTTTTCTAGGCGCTTTAAGGACATTGGGCTTGGGGTCTTTAACTCCTGAGCATATAAGGCCACTCTCAATTCCTCGAGTTGCCAACGAAAATCCGCTAAAGCCTGATCTTCATTAGCGGCAGATGCCGCAGAGCCATGGCCAGCCTGAACGAGTTTTTGCCATGGTCTAGCAACCGACTCCCAGTCTTTTTGGCACTGTGAATCTCGGCTAGGGTTAGCGCGCAATTTATCAATTCGCATGGCGATAGCCTTGAGATAGCGAGGGAAATGTACTAACTGGCTATATGGCGTATCTGAAACAAATTTAGGAAATATGAGAGCTTGGACCTGATTCTGAATATCCACATGAGCAGTGACTGAGGCAGCCTTGGCTTGGGACAATTTCTTTTGAAGATCCGCATAAGCCTGCAATGCCGCCAAGGCATGTTTTGAAATCTCCTGTGCAATCAGAGCCAAACGGGGCTTGCCTGCTTGCAAACGTTCTGCAAATTGCTCTGCATTCACGGGTAGCGGATCATTCATAAATGCCCGCTCTAAGGCGAGATTGAGGATTTGCTCAATTAGGCTATCAACAGATCCAATATTGATAAACAGCAATCCAAGTTCCCGAATTCCAGGGAGTTGTTTTTGTAATGCCTTGAGCGTGTCTTTATTTGATAGTGCAAATAATCTGCGCAATCCTTGCCAATGATGTTTTCTAGCTTCCAGCAAATCATCAAACACTTCAAGATCACATGCTTCGATACGATCGACCAAGGCAGGGTATCCAAATAAGGTGCTATTGCCTTTCTGAATTTCTAGAGTCTCGGGCAGTTCACCAAAGTCCCAGTTTCGATAACCACCCTGCTCCACCGTTTTTACTAAAGATGCATTAGCGCTTTGATTGGCTTTGCCAACAGGGCTTAAGTTATTTACTGGGGCACCACTCCCGAGCTCATCATGGACTGCTTGCTGCGCTATGGCTTGGAAGGCTGTGCGAGCAGTCTCTCCATATTCACCACGTAATCGAGATAAATTGCGCTCTAACTCGAGCTGACGGCCGTGCTCATCGACTAGGCGGAAATTCATTGAAGAATGTAAAGGTAAGGATTCAAGTCTGAAATCGGTACGCTTAATTTCTAAGCCACGTTCTTTACGAATATCGGTAATGAGACTATCTAAAAAGTCACCTACCCCAAACTGCTTGCTTGATAGCATCCGCTCTAAGAAAGATTTAGCATACTCGGGCAGTGGAACGCAGTGGCGACGTAATTTCTGGGGGAGTGATTTGAGTAATAGCCCAATTTTTTCTTCACACATACCTGGAACTAACCAATCACATCGACGACCATCCACCTGATTCAATAGAGTCAAAGGCACCACCAGTGTTACTCCATCTTTAGGACTACCAGGCTCGAAGTGATAAGTCAAACTCAGTTCGCTTCCACCAACCATCATTTTTTTAGGATAGCGATCAACCGTAATGCCGGCTGCCTCATGACGCATTAAATCCGCTTTAGCTAAACGCAAAAGACTGTCGGGGAACTCCTCAGCAATGCCTTTGCTCGCCGATGACTTTAGCAGCCAGGCTTTCATGCTCTCCCTGCTAAGAACATCTTCAGGAATGCGTGAATCATAAAAAGCAAAAAGGAGATCATCATCGACCAAGACATCGGGACGTCGTGAGCGATGCTCTAAAGCTTCAATCTCTTTAATCAGCCTGCGGTTGTGCCAAAAGAATTCAAAAGTCCCAGGATATTTTTTTCTAGCATCGGCCTCAGTCTCCCGCATCAATGCTGGGCTATCCATGCGGCCAAACATCTCTTCTTGAACTAAGGCCTGGGTAATAAATAAATTACGCGCATCTTTTGGATTGTGTGGCTCATAACGAACGCGACGACCGTGATAAATCGGCAGACCATATAAAGTGCCACGCTCAAAAGCCATGACCTCTCCTTGACGGCTATCCCAGAATGGCTCACTCAAAGATTTAATCAGGCGGTGGGCTGCAACTTTCTCAACCCACCCAGGCTCGATTTTTGCAATTGTGCGAGCATACATGCGATTAGTTTCCTGAAGTTCGCCAGCCAAAATCCAAGCGCCGGCCTTTTTACCAATCGTTGAACCCGGCCAAATAAAGGGACGAATACCGCGTGCACCCATATAGCTGCCCGTCTTGCTGCCACGTTCATGAGATTTTTCGTCCTCTTCTTTTTTGGCCACATAACCTAAGAGGCCCGTTAATAGCGAAAGATGAACTTGTTCGTAAGTCGCGGCGGATGGATTTTCTTTCCAGCCCTTTTCAGCCAACATCGTGTGCAGTTGACTATGAACATCGCGCCATTCACGCAAACGTCTTGGTGACAAAAACTTACTACGGCATAAATTCTCTAATTGTCGATTGCTGTGCTTGTGCTTCAAGGCATCTTGATGCCAATCCCACAGTTTGACAAAACTTAGGAACTCGGAACGCTCATCCGCAAACTGCAAATGCGCTTGGTCAGCGGCTGCTGCTTGATCCATAGGTCGATCACGTGGATCTTGTGTAGCCAAAGCTGAGGCGATGATGGTGACCTCACGCAATGCATTGTGCTCTTTGGCCGCTAACAGCATTCGACCGATCCGAGGATCTAATGGCAGATCCGCTAACTGTTTACCAATGGGGGTGAGCTTGAATCTGCTGTTGCTATCTGTATCGTTATTGATGGTGACATCGTCATAGACAATAGCGCCCAACTCATCTAAAAGCTGTACACCGTCGGCAATCGCGCGACCCAAAGGTTTATCAATAAATGGAAACTCTTTAATACGGGGTAAACGTAAAGAGCTCATACGAAGCAAGACTGCCGCTAATGAGCTACGCAAAATTTCTGGATCAGTAAATTTGGGCCGACTTAAATAATCTTGCTCGCTATAGAGACGAATACAAATACCATCTGACACACGACCACAACGACCTGCTCTCTGATTGGCTGCCGCCTGAGAAATTGACTCGATCTGAAGTTGCTCTACTTTGTTGCGGTAGGAGTAGCGTTTGACGCGAGCTAAGCCACTATCGACGACATAACGAATATTCGGAACTGTTAATGAAGTCTCAGCAACGTTAGTCGTCAAAATAATACGTCGACCATTACCGGGATTAAATACGCGCTCTTGTTCCGCAACCGATTGACGAGCAAAGAGACTCAAAATCTCCGGATGAAAGCGCTGCTGAAGAACATGGTCCTTTCTGAGAGTTTCAGCACAATCTCGGATCTCCCGCTCACCGGGCAGGAAAACCAGCACATCTCCTGCACCAGAGACACCTTCGCGCCATACTTTTGCAATTGCTTCTGTTACAGCGTCCGAAAGCTCCTTGGCTTCTTTAGATTCTTTTTTTCCATCAGGCTTAACCTCAGGCTCTAGTGGTTCATAACGTTGCTCCACCGGGAAAAGTCGCCCACTCACCTCAATTACCGGAGCAGACTTGCCATTCAAGGCGAAGTGGTCCGAAAAACGCTTTGCATCAATGGTGGCCGAAGTAATGATCAACTTGAGGTCTGGGCGCTTGGGTAGCAACTGTCGCAGGTAACCCAATAGAAAATCAATATTGAGGCTGCGTTCATGAGCCTCATCAATAATGAGAGTGTCGTAGGAACGCAGCTGGGGGTCTCGCTGTGTTTCTGCCAGCAAGATACCGTCGGTCATCAACTTGATTGAAGCGCCCTGACTGGTTCTATCAGCAAAACGCACTTGATAGCCAACGTCTTGGCCAATGGGAGTGCCCAACTCCTGGGCGATACGCTTTGCAGTGGCGGTAGCAGCAATACGACGAGGTTGAGTGTGCCCAATGAGGCGACCACCGTTCATAGTGCCTCTGCCAAGATCTAAACAGATTTTGGGTAATTGAGTTGTTTTGCCAGAACCAGTCTCACCACAGACGATCACAACCTGGTGAGCACTCAAGGCATCCTTGATGATTTGACGTTGGCCTGATACTGGCAACTCCTCCGGAAAGCGAATTTCTAGCCGTCGAAGGGTGTTGGAAGCAGGCACAGTCTCAGGGCTTGCTTTGGGTTTTTGTTGGTTTAATGGCTCTTGCACCCTATAATTTTCTCACTATGCCAACAAATGCACCGAATCCCGGCTCAAATGCCGAAGAATCCAGCTCTAACTTTCCTTTTGTAGGATGGCTGCGTGATGTTGCGCCCTATATCCATAGCTTTCGCGAGAAGACCTTTGTCATTGCCTTTGCAGGTGAACTAGCTCAAGAAATTGGCCTAGAAAATCTGATTGAAGATATCGCCATGCTGCACGCCATGGGCATGCGGATTGTTTTGGTTCACGGTATCCGCCCGCAAATTGAAGAGCAACTCATGCTCCGCAACATTAAGAGTCAATTTGGCCAAAGCGCAATGCATAGCTATCGGATTACCGATGCAGCCGCCCTTGAGTGTGTCAAAGAAGCTGCTGGTGAATTACGCCTCGATATCGAAGCAGCATTTAGTCGGGGCTTGCCTAACACTCCGATGGCAGGCTCACGAATTTCTGTTATCTCAGGCAACTTTATTACAGCAATGCCTGTAGGCGTAGTTGAGGGAATTGATTACATTCATACTGGCTTGGTTCGTAAAGTAGACTCCACCTCTATTAAGCTTTCGCTTGATAGCAATAAGATCGTACTGCTCTCGCCTTTGGGATTCTCGCCAACAGGTCAAGCATTTAATCTCGCTTTTGAGGATGTAGCCGCATCTACTGCTGTGGCACTCAAAGCGGATAAGTTAATTTTCTTGAGCCCCTATACCGGTTTGAAAGATGAGGAAGATGACTTCATCACTGAACTCTCAATGCCCCAGCTTCAAGAGTACGTAGCCCAACATCCAGAACTCGACATAGGCATGAAGAGTTTATTGAATATTTCTGGCAGAGCTATTCGTGCTGGCGTCAGTCGGGTGCACTTCTTGCCTTGCAACCGAGATGGCGCCCTCCTGGAAGAACTCTTTACCCATGATGGTATTGGCATGATGCTGGCCTCATCCGATATTGAGAATTTACGTGAAGCTAACCAGGATGACGTTGGTGGCATTTTGCAACTCACCAGCCCACTCGAAGATGAGGGCATTCTGGCTGCACGGGGCCAGGATGTCATTGAGCGCGATATTCAGCGCTTCTCTGTGATTGAGCACGACCGGGTTCTCTTTGGATGTGCAGCCCTCTTCCCATTCCCGAATGGCGTAGGTGAGCTTGCTTGTCTCGCAGTAGATCCAGATGTTCAAGGTTCAGGCGATGGAGAGCGTTTGCTCAAGCGCGTTGAAATGCGAGCAAAACAGGAAGGTATCAAGAAGCTTTTCGTCTTGACTACTAGAACAGAACATTGGTTTTTGAAGCGCGGCTTTAAGCGCGCTTCGGTAGAAGATCTTCCAGAGGAAAGAAAGCAAATTTACAACTGGGATCGTAAATCGATGGTCTTAACCAAAGATCTTTAATAAATTATTCGTTTTATATTTTCTCTATAGCACACCGTATTTGAAAGGCAACACAAATGGCACGCATGGTTCAATGCATCAAACTGAATAAAGAAGCTGAAGGTATGGACTTCGCACCATTACCTGGCGATCTCGGTAAGAAAGTTTGGAATCAAGTCTCTAAAGAGGCTTGGGCCGCCTGGCTGAAACACCAAACCATGCTTATTAATGAGAATCGCCTCAATATGGCCGACCCTCGTGCTCGTCAGTACCTCCTCAAGCAAGTTGAAAAATACTTCTTTGAAGGTGGTGCAGACATGGCTCAGGGCTATGTACCGCCAGCTGAATAATTCTTTTTGAATATCTCTTGACGAGTCAAATTCAGAAGCATAGGATGAAATCGTAGTCAGTCAGTTTGTGTGATCTGCTACATTGGCGAAAGCCACTACTAGTAAGCATATCTATGTGCTTATGGGCATTGGGAACATTAATTCTTCCCTTTGCCTGCGCCATGAATCATCATGGCAAACAAACCCGATGGATCAGCTTGCTGCCCCGTCGGGTTTTTTAATTAAAAGGTGATCCTACTCACGCCAGAGGCATTGCTCACCAACAAAATATTCGCCCTCTCTTTTGCGAATAAACCCACAGTGATTACGCCAGCGATTTGATTGATTTGTGACTCAAGAGCGATGGGATTGGCGATCTTTAAACCAGCAATATCCAAAATCCAGCCGCCGTTATCGGTCACAAAAGCTTGGCTTGGTGTCTGACCTAAGTCTGCACGGGTCTCTTTACTCATTCTGAGTGTGACTGTGCCGCCTAACTTAGCCAGTTCCTGAGTAACAATGCCTTTTGACAGGGGAATGATCTCCACAGGCAATGCAAAGTTACCCAATACCGGAACCTGTTTTGAGGCATCGCAGATGCAGATAAATTGCTTGGCCATGGAAGCAATAATCTTTTCGCGGGTCAAAGCACCGCCGCCACCTTTAATCATGTAGCCAACAGGATCGATTTCATCAGCACCGTCCACATAGGCAGGTAGATGATTCACCTCGTTCGGATCTAAGACCTTAAAACCGTGCTTTAAGAGGAGTTCGGTCGTGGCATTGGAACTAGACACCGTACCAGCGAAATGATCCTTATGAGGTGCTAAGGCATCAATGAAACAATTTGCGGTAGAGCCCGTCCCGATACCCAAGATCTGCCCTGCGGGTAGCTTTAATACCTCATCCCGAGCCGCCTCACCTACTAATTGCTTTAGTTGATCTTGATTCATGATCTTGCCCAATATCCTTATCTGAACTGGAACAGCCTTATTTATCCATCTATCATATGATATTCAATCTATATCACCTGATTAATTCATCGAGAGTATTGCCAATAGCCATGACATCACCTGCAAGCGCACTGAGCCAACTCAAACAATTTACTACCGTCGTGGCCGATACCGGCGACTTTGAACGTATGCGGGAATACCAACCGCAAGACGCCACTACCAATCCCTCCCTCATCCTGAAGGCTGCGCAACAAGCCAACTATCAGGCTTTGGTAAATCAGGTCAAATCAGCGCATCCTGGCTTAAAACCTGTCGATTTAGTCGACCATATCCTAGTTGCTTTTGGTCTAGAGATTTTGAAGATCGTCCCAGGCAGGGTTTCGACTGAAGTTGATGCCCGCCTCTCCTTTAATACTCTGGCAACGATTAAGAAGGCTCAGCACCTCATCTCGCTATATGAATCACATGGGATCGACCGTAAACGTGTCTTGATTAAGCTAGCTGGTACATGGGAAGGAATTGAGGCAGCGAGAGCTTTAGAGGCTGAAGGCATTCATTGTAATATGACGCTACTCTTCTCTTTAGTACAAGCGGCGGCTTGCGGTGCAGTCAATGCGAAATTGATTTCCCCTTTTGTAGGGCGCATCACCGACTGGCATAAAACAAAACTTGGCAGTAATTGGAGCGATGAAAACAATGGCGGAGCAAATGATCCTGGCGTTACCTCGGTCAAGCGTATCTTCCACTATTACAAACACTTCGGAATCAGTACCGAGATCATGGGGGCCAGCTTCCGTAATACCAGTCAAATATTAGAGCTAGCTGGATGTGACTTATTGACTATTAGCCCTGAGCTATTGGGCGATCTACAGAAAAGTACTGCTGTGGTCGAGAAAAAGCTGAATGCCAGTAATGCAACTAGCGCGCTTGCCAGCGAAAATATCCTAGCACTCAAGCTAGATGAATCGAACTTTAGATTGCAGTTAAATAATGATGCGATGGCAACTGAAAAACTAGCTGAAGGGATTAGAAATTTCTGTATCGATACTGAGAAACTCGAAGCGCTCTTAAGTCACTAATTCTGTAAATTGCTAGATTGAGGAGTCGAGATGATTATTCACTGCCCGCATTGCAATAAAGGAAATCGTGTTCCAGCTGAAAAGCTCAATCAAACGCCTATCTGTGGAGCCTGTCAACAAGAACTCCTATCACTTCCGATTAACGCCACAGCAGCTAACTTTAGCGAACTGGTAACTCAATCCACAATACCAGTCGTAGTGGATTTCTGGGCACCATGGTGTGGGCCATGCAAGATGTTTAGTCCGACCTTTCAGGCAAGTGCTAGCACTAATGCAAATCAAGTCTTGTTTGTCAAAGTCAATACCGAGGCAGAGCAAGTACTCGGATCGCAATGGAATATTCGCTCAATCCCAACCCTAGCAGGATTTAAGGATGGCAAAGAAGTGTACCGTATTAGCGGTGCTCTACCGCCAGCTCAACTAGAGCAATTTGTAAAGCAATTAATTGGTTGAGCCAGTGAGTGGCCTTGCTATTTAGGCTCTTTGGATAAACGCTGTCTTAGCGCCTCATATAAGCAGACGCCACTGGCAACGGATACGTTCAGACTCTCTACGACACCCTTCATCGGAATACGTACCAACTCATCACAAGTCTCACGGGTTAAGCGGCGCATGCCCTCACCCTCTGCACCCATAACAATACCTATGGGACCGGTCAGATCTAAATCGTAGATCGATTTTTCAGCTTCATCATCAGTGCCGATGAGCCAAACACCCGCTTCTTGCATTTCTTTCATGCTTCGAACCAGGTTGGTAACGGTAATGACAGGCATTACTTCAGAAGCACCGCTCGATACTTTGCTGACTGTGGCATTAATTGAGGCTGAACGGTCCTTAGGAATCACTACAGCATCTACACCGGCACCATCCGCCACGCGTAAGCATGCACCAAAGTTATGGGGATCAGTTACACCGTCCAAGACCAAAAACATTACCTTGCTTTGATTACTTTCCGCATCCTCTACTACCTCGGTAATAGTCCTAGCAATGGTCATCTTTTCGGCCAGTGCAACCACCCCTTGATGGCGATCATGACCTGCGAGTTTGTGAAGTCGCTCGGCATCGGCGGCATGCAGTCTTTCACCTAGAATTTCTTCAGCCTGCTTAAGAAAATCACCCATACGGCGATCACGCCGACTGGGATCAAAATAAACTGACTTCAGACTTGCTGCATCCACTCGTAAGCGCGCTTGTACTGCATGAAAACCAACTAATATTTGCTTCATCTTTACTTATCTCGATCTGATATTGCCACTTATTTACGACGCGCTTTAGTAATGCGAACGGGTGGTTTTGTACCTGCAGGTTTGCCAGCAGGTCTTGTAGGCTTCCCAGACTTCGCAACTTTACTTGCGGTTCGTCCAGCTTGATTCTTAGATTGATTTGCACCCAGGTTGCCAGCAGATTTGGCAGCATTTACATTTACACCAGAATGCTTCTGCGGTTCTTTACTACCAGGGCGGCCTTTTTTGGGTGCAGCTTTTTTATTGGGTCTACCGGTATCGCTTGCCAATATAATTTGGCGGCGATTGGTGGTCCCACCTGGCTCTAAGCCAACCGATTTCACCAAACTAAATTCAATTTTACGAGCGTCTAGGTCTACTCGGCTGACCAATACATGAACCCGATCACCTAAGCGATACCGAATACCCGTTCTCTCGCCACGTAATTCTTGACGGGCTTCATCGTATTGGAAGTAATCACCACCCAATTCAGTTACATGGATCATGCCCTCAACAAAGAGATTTTCCAATTGGATGAATAAACCAAATGTAGCTACCCCAGTAACCGTGCCAGCATATTCTTGACCCAAATGATCGCGCATGTAGTAGCACTTGAGCCAAGCCTCTACATCACGAGATGCCTCATCTGCACGGCGCTCATTCGATGAGCAATGCACACCCAGCTGACCCCAAATAGGCATTGCCGCATTAGCGCCCTTAGGCAATTTAGGTAAACGCGTGCCATTAGCTGCAGCCTCCTTTGCATCGCTATGAGACTTCTTAGCATTCACGGCATTTTCACGACCCTTACCTTTGCGTGGCAAAGTAAGATTTAATAGCACCGTTGGGGGCAATACTGGCGTATACGGTTTCTTAATGAGAATTGCTTTAATAACGCGATGAGTCAAGAGATCGGGATAACGACGAATCGGACTTGTGAAATGAGAATACGCTGGATACGCAAGGCCAAAGTGACCCTCGTTATCAGGCTGGTACATAGCTTGCTGCATAGAACGCAAAACAACCGACTGCAGCATATTGGCATCAGGTCGCTCTTTGATTTCGCGCATCAGCTTGGCATAGTCTCTGGGTTTCGGCTTTTCACCACCGCCCAATGACAAACCGGAGGTACGCAAGACTTGACGCAAAGTGACCAACTTCTCTTCGGAAGGTTCACCATGAACGCGATAGAGACTGAGATGCTTATTTTTATCAATGAAATCTGCTGCACAAACGTTTGCTGTCAACATACACTCTTCAATCAAGCGGTGTGCGTCATTACGCAGACGGGGTTCAATGCGCAAGATCTTACCCAACTCATTACTGATGATCTGGGTTTCAGTAGTTTCAAACTCGATAGCACCACGTTTTTGACGTGCGTCTAGCAAAATCTTATACAGGGAATAGAGATTGGTCAGTAGAGGCCTGAGCTGAGCAAAGCGTGTTGCTTCGGGGCCTTTGCTGTTCGAGAGAATCTCCCACACTATGTCATATGTAAAGCGCTGCGCAGAATGCATGACTGCGGGGTAGAACTGATAAGCCAACACTACACCACTACTATCCACTACCGAATCACACACCATGCATAAGCGATCAACACCAGGATTCAAAGAGCAAAGGCCATTTGAGATTTTCTCTGGCAGCATCGGTATCACCCTTCTCGGGAAATACACTGAAGTCGCACGCAGAAGTCCTTCATCATCCAAAGGATGTCCTGGCTTTACATAGTGAGATACGTCAGCAATCGCGACAATCAGGCGCCAAGCCTTGCTCTTGCCGTGCATCACTGGTTCGCAATACACCGCATCATCAAAGTCACGCGCATCAGCACCGTCAATAGTAACTAAAGGAACATCGCGCAAATCCACACGACCCTCCAAATCGGATTGCCTGACGGTATCGGGTAAGGCTTCTGCTTCTTTTTTAGCGGCCGCTGAAAATACGTGGGGTACACCATATTTACGGACAGCGATTTCGATTTCCATACCAGGGTCATCGATCTCACCCAAAACTTCGATAACACGACCAACGGCTTGACGGTAACTATCGGGATAGTCAATGATCTCGACACTGACCACTTGACCTAATTTGGCATTACCCTGGCCTTTTGGTGGAATCAAAATATCGTGACCAATGCGCTTGTCTTCTGGCGCAACAATCAAAACACCATTCTCATTTAAGAGCCGCCCAATGACTACTTTATTGGCATGCAAAATGACATCCACGATCTGACCTTCAGGACGACCGCGCCGATCTGTTCCTAATACTCTGACATTGACTCTATCTGCGTGCATGACACGGGACATTTCTCTTTCAGAAAGAAAAATATCTTCACCACCATCATCCGGGATAACAAATCCAAATCCATCTCGGTGACCCTGGACTGTACCTAAGCGGTCAGCCTCGCGTGGCACCAAGTCTTTTGCTTTACGCATTTAATTCCTTCGGCAATACATGCCTTATATTTCAATAAAAATTCTGAATTAGCCTACTGTATCAAACCATCAAGTCTGAAGGGTGAAAGGCCAAAACGTGTGAAGAGGTGGGCCAAAAGGCACATACCTTTATAATAACGGCATGCCCAGGTGGCGAAATTGGTAGACGCACCAGCTTCAGGTGCTGGCGATCGTAAGGTTGTGGGGGTTCGAGTCCCTTCCTGGGCACCAAACAAGGTCGAGCACCGCTCTACGCCTAATAATACAAGGTCAATATAGAGAAAACTGGCCGTTTCTACACAAAAATACTTAAAGCCTATATGGGAGTGCTTTCTGAGATTGCAAGCCCTTTTTAGCTCGCTACATCGTGTATTCATTCATACGCAAAGTTAGTCACTCCATAACTTGCCTGCAGTCGCCCAATCTGATTTCTTAACGTCTCGGTAAATAACATCGACTGATTCAGCACTGCATCCCATAATTTTGACCGCCGCCTCCGTAATTGCCATAGCGTACTCGCGCTTAACCTCATCACTGCGACCCTCAAATATTTGAACTTGAATTAATGGCATAGATATCTCCTATTCACTATTTTTTTAATAAACCTAGATAAGCTGGCCACTCTAACTGACCTTCCTCATCACCATCACTGCACAATTGCTCGTAAGTCATCCTGCAAATTTCCGGATCGGGAACTATCAACCCCTCTACCTCACCTGCTAACAGTTGAATTTTGCAGGCTTTATCCAATACATCCATTAAATAAAATGCCTGCTGAATACTGACTCCACAAATGATGCTGCCGTGGTTTTCTAACAATAAAGCTTTTTTATCTCCCAGGGCTGATATGAGACCTACTTGCTCAGATGCTGATAAGGCTAGCCCTTGATAGCAATGCCTTTCAATGTCGTCATAGAAACGTAAGGCATGCTGCGAGAGTGCTAGTAGACCTTGCTTTTGTGCTGAGACAGCAATGACGGAATCAACATGTAGATGCAGCACGCATGCCGCGTCTGGTCTAGCCGCATGTACCGCTCCATGAATAGCAAAACCAGATTGATTTACTGGTCCTATGCCTGAGAGGATTTCTCCTTGGACATTTACCTTGACTAAATTTTTTGGAGATACTTCATCAAAGCGCAAACCAAATTGATTGATGAGGTAAGCGCCCTCTTCATTTGGAATAGAAGCTGAAATATGGGTATAAATACCATCATCCCACCCCTTCAACGCAGCGAGACGATAGGCTGCAGCTAAATTGACTCGAACTTCTTTCTCAGTTTGATTCGTCATATCGAAGAACTAGAGCCCCATAGAACGATGCAAAATCTTGGGTTTCATTTCATCCCAAAGACCCTCAAACCCTTCCGCCCTATCTTCGGATAGCTCAATCGGCTCAAAGAGTCCACTAAAGAAGATTGTCTTTTTGGGAGCCAAGATCTTTTCAAACTCCGTTAACCCAATCGGCTTATCGTCAATATCTCTCGTCAGTTGGGCAGAGCACACGATTGCTTGCGCATCATCCTGATCAATCACTGCAAATTCAATGAGCTGTTGAGACTTCTCTAGGACCACTAAAGTTCCACGAGCGTAGCAAACTGCCTCATGCTCCTGCACGACATACGCCAAAAAAAGATTTTCTTCTTCCGTATTCATACGCAAGTCATCAATAAAAAAGAGGTATTGACTCCCTTCTCCATTGACCAAGGTAAAGACCTTGGGAATCACCCCATGCCCTAAGGCAAGATTTCGGTAATAAGAAGAAAGTTCAACAGCGAGATTTTCGGAAAAAAGATGCATAAAGTAAATCTGTAAGTAAAGTGCTTATGCAGTTAGCTGAGTTTTTAGGAAAGCCATCGTGCGATCCCAGGCCAAATCAGCGGCAGCTGGGTTGTATTGCAATGGTGGCAAGCCCCTAGCGTCTGACTTTGGATTGGCGAATGCATGCTTAGCATCGTAGCGCTGAAAATCATAATCAACTCCAGCTGATTTCAACCTCCCCTCGAGTTGATCTACACCAGCAATGGAGAAAAATTCATCATGAAGAGCCCAGTGTGCCAACATCGGCTTTTTAATAGCCGGCGCATCAACATACTCCAGCGGAGGGTAACCATACCAAACCACTGTTGCATCACATTCTGGAACAAGGCCGGCTGACAGGACTGTGAGCGCTCCGCCCATACAAAAACCGGTGACAGCAACTTTTGCGCTACCTGTTGCCTTGAGGTACTGAACAGCACCACGAATATCTTGACTAGCAGCATCACCAAAATTCAGATCATTCATGAGATGCTCTGCCTCATTTGCTTCCAGGGCGAGCTTGCCGCGGTATAAATCCGGAACCAAGGCACGGTATCCTGCCTTAGCTAAACGGTTAGCAACATTCTTGATCTCATCATCAAGGCCCCACCACTCTTGAATCACCACCACGCCAGGAGCATTTACTGGGTTGCTTGGCTCAATCAAATAGGCCTCTACTGAATTGCCATCTGGTCTCTTAAATGAAATCATCACAATCTTTCTTTTTCAAATATGTTATTTAAGCCGCTTGTTTATCCTTGTGAATATAGCCCGCCTAGCAGAAAGTAAGCAAGCCGCATCATCAAGGTGGGGTTTTATAGGCAGAAGCTGCAATTGCTAAGAATAAGGTGTATCATTAGGGTTAACCCTTAAGGAGCTCACCATGGCACATTCAAACTCAGTACAGTTTCAACAGGCATCAGCTATCAGCTTTAAGCCTTTATTGGCAATTAAAGACTTTTTCCTAGTGTTGGCAGCAGCATTTAGCGAAGCTAAAGTAATGGAGCAGGAATCACGTAGAACTAGTGGAAATTGGTAATTTATTGCTGATTTAGCTCTGTTTTAGGCCGTTATTGGTCGTTTTTATGAAATAAGCCTCTGTCCTTTGGAGGCTTTTTCTTTATCTGTAGTACCCCTAGCGCAAGATGTAATAACCATAAACACAGCGTGACCCACCCCGAGACGGGTTATGGGTATCTTGAATAACACCATCAATGACAGCCGTCAGGTGCTTAGAAACCTTCACAATTAATCTACCCGAGGGTAACTCATTTGCTAGTAAATGCACTTTACAGCCAGCACCAACCTGCATAGTAGGCACCCAATCAAATCCATGACCCACAATGTAATCATGAAACACATTGCGATGATTGCCGTTACGCGGTGAAGCGCCCCTGGCGTTGAGACGCCTAGCCAACTTGTCATTTCGCTGATCAGCATAAGCTGCATTAGCAGCACGAAGATCTTCATAGACTTGCAAATATGGTAATTGGGCAGCAATCGCAATCGCTCGAACCACACAGTCACCAGCCCCACCCTTGAATCCTGCAAGCTCCCTACCCCCATCGTTCACTTGAAAGCCCAGCTCTTGGCCGCGACTATTAGATAGTCTGGTGAAGAGGTTTAAAAAATTCAGCATAGGGCAGTCGGAAGTGTAGAGGAATTTAGGGAAGTTCTGAGCAAAGAAAAAATGGACTTGCCTTTCGACAAATCCATTCACATTTGCTACTCACCTCAGATTACTTTGCTTGCGCCTGCTTAACCTTCAAACGCCAAGCATGCAGCAATGGTTCGGTATACCCGTTTGGCTGCTCAAGACCTTTAAAGATGAGATCACTTGCAGCTTGATAAGCATAAGAATCCTTATAGTTTGGCATCATCGGCTTATACAAGGGATCGCCAGCATTTTGACTATCCACGATAGTAGCCATTCGTTGCATAGCTTCCTCTACTTCGGCTTTGCTTACATACTTATGCAGCAACCAGTTAGCAATGTGCTGACTAGAAATACGTAATGTTGCGCGATCTTCCATTAAGCCTACGTTATAGATATCAGGCACCTTAGAACAACCAACGCCTTGATCAATCCAGCGAACTACATAACCCAAAATACCTTGGCAATTATTATTCAGAGCTTCGCGAATTTCCTCTTTAGTCCAATCAGGATACAGCGCAATGGGTACCGTCAAGAGATCATCGGTTAAGGCCTCATACTCGGCTGCAGTGTCCTGCTTTTCCATATCCTCTTGGATCTTGGCTACATCGACCTGGTGATAGTGAATTGCATGCAAAGTAGCGGCAGTCGGCGAAGGTACCCAAGCAGTATTCGCTCCAGCTTGAGGGTGTGCAGCTTTTTGTTCCACCATTTCTTTCATGAGATCTGGTGCAGGCCACATGCCCTTACCAATCTGTGCGCGACCACGTAAGCCACAATCTAAGCCTGCCAACACATTACGGCGCTCATAAGCTCCGAACCATTTAGCAATCTTCATCCTACCCTTACGAACCATAGCGCCACCATACATACCGGTATGCATTTCATCACCAGTGCGGTCTAAGAATCCAGTATTAATAAAGGCAACACGAGCACCAGCGGCAGCGATGGCAGCTTTAATGTTGACACTCATACGGCGCTCTTCATCCATGATGCCCAATTTGACTGTGTTCTCAGGTAAGCCAAGTAATTTCTCAACCCGACCAAAGAGCTCGCCAGCAAATGCCACTTCTTCAGCACTGTGCATTTTTGGCTTAACAATATAGACCGAGCCCTTACGTGTATTACCAATAGCCTGAGTCGCTGGGCGATTGATGTCATACAAAGCAATCAAGACAGTCACTACCGCATCTAAGATGCCTTCGTAGATTTCCTTACCATCGCCAGTAATGATGGCGGGGTTAGTCATCAAGTGACCAACGTTACGCAGAAACAAGAGTGATCGGCCATGCAAAGTCACAAGGCCATCTTTAGCATTGACAGCACCAATACCGGCTGTGTATTTGCGATCTGCATTGAGCGTGCGGGTGAAAGTCTTACCACCTTTGCTGACTTCTTCAACTAAGGTGCCCTTGAGAATGCCCAACCAATTCTCATAAGCCAGCACTTTGTCATCGCCATCCACCACTGCTACTGAGTCTTCTAAGTCTAGGATGGTTGAGAGTGCAGCTTCAAGCACCACATCATTTACGCCCGCTAAATCAGAAGCACCAATAGTTTTTGTCTTATCAATTTGAATATCAATATGAATGCCATGATTACGCAACAAGACAGATGATGGTGCAGAGGCATCGCCTTGATAGCCAACAAACTGTTTATCATTAATCAAACCTGTTGTGCTGCCGTCTTTTAATTTCACGGACAGTTTTTTATCTACAACGGCATAGGCAACTACATCGGTGTAAGAGGCTTTAGCCAAAGGAGCGGCTTGATCTAAAAATTGACGCGCGTAGGCAACTACCTTAGCACCACGAATCGGGTTGTAGGCTCCCGCCTTAGTAGCGCCACCTTCTTCAGAAATAACATCCGTACCGTACAAGGCATCATACAAAGAACCCCAACGCGCGTTTGCAGCATTTAAGGCATAGCGCGCATTGAGCACCGGAACAACCAGCTGAGGACCGGCTTGCAGGGCCAGTTCGTCATCCACATTCTGAGTAGTAGCCATCACTTTGGCAGGTACATCGTCGATATAACCAATTTCTTTTAAGTACTTGCGATAAGCGGGCATATCTTTGATCGGGCCTGGGTTGGCTTGATGCCATTTATCCAAATCCAATTGCAAGCGATCACGCTTAGCTAGTAAAGCTTCGTTCTTTGGACTCAGATCTTTAACGATCTCGTCAAAACCTTTCCAAAAGTCTGCGCTTTTAATTCCTGTGCCGGGCAAAACTTGATCTTCAATAAAACGGTAAAGCGGTGTAGCTACTTGAAGGCTATTACATTGTGTACGTGCTGTCATTTCTAAATCCCAAAGCGAATGTGTAAATTAAATATAAAAGTTAAAAAGGAGGCGCTTGATTAACCTTTGAATGGATGTTGCAGAAGAATCGTTTCATCGCGCTCCGGTCCTGTTGAGACCATGGCGATAGGCTTTCCTGCAACTTCTTCGATACGACGCAGGAACTTCTGTGCCTCAATTGGGAGTTTGTCCCATTCACGAATACCAAAAGTTGTTCCCTTCCAACCTGGAAAATCCTCATAAATTGGCTCACAATGCGCAACAGCTTCAGCGCCACGCGGTAATACATCTAATTTTTGACCATCAAGGATATAGCCCACACAAAGACGAATAGTCTCAAAGCCATCCAGTACGTCCAGCTTAGTAATGCAAAGTCCGGTCAATCCATTGATCTGAATAGAGCGCTTGAGTGCGGCAGCATCTAACCAACCAGTGCGACGTGGACGGCCGGTAACAGAACCAAACTCCTTACCCACTTCAGCCAGACGGATACCAACAGGATCTTGCTTGGCTGGGTTATCAAAGTCGTATAACTCACTTGGGAATGGGCCAGCGCCAACACGCGTGCAATATGCCTTAGTGATACCCAAGATATATTGCAAAGAATCCGGGCCAACGCCAGATCCAGCAGCAGCATTACCAGCCACACAGTTACTGGAGGTCACGTATGGGTAGGTGCCATGATCGATATCTAGCAAAGTACCTTGCGCACCTTCGAACAATAAGTTTTGGCCTGCTTGCTCTGCTGCATATAAGGCGCTTGAGACATCAACCACCATTGGCTTAATACGCCCTGCATAAAACATGGCTTCTTCTAATGTCTTTTGAAAATCAACTGGCTCGGCCCCATAGTAATTTGTGAGCATGAAGTTGTGATATTCCAAGTTCTCACGCAATTGCGCGGCAAACTTTTCCGGATAAAACAAATCCTGAACACGTAAAGCGCGTCGTGCCACCTTATCTTCATAGGCTGGTCCGATACCACGACCAGTTGTACCAATCTTGGCATCACCACGTTTTTTCTCACGGGCATGATCAATGGCTACGTGATAAGGCAAGATTAACGTTGTTGCTTCAGAAATCTTCAATCGGGACTGCACATCTAAGCCGGCAGCTTCTAACTCACCAATTTCTTTAAAGAGTGCTTCTGGAGAGAGTACAACACCATTACCAATGTAGCAAATCACGTTCTTATGCATGATTCCGGAGGGGATCAGACGCAAAATCGTTTTTTTACCGCCAATAATCAGCGTATGACCTGCGTTATGTCCACCCTGAAAACGTACAACTGCTTGCGCATGGTCAGTCAACCAATCTACTACCTTTCCCTTGCCCTCGTCACCCCACTGGGTACCAATGACAACGACGTTACGACCATGAGCTTGTTGCTTTAAAGACATAATGAAATCCAAAAGATAATTACAGAATTAATGTGTTGTTCAAATAGTATTTACTGCTTTTTTACTACCCATGAGCTCCCTTGCTTTACTAGCTCACGATCACAAAGATATTCAGCAGTCTCTACAGCATCACCACTAGGAGCCTGAATGACTACTTCACCAGCATCGCGCAACTCGGCAATCTTGGCCGCTAGGTCAGTATCTAGCGTCCAAGGCGCTACGATAGCGGGCTTTCTTTGCACTACAGGCGCAAGGGTAGCCAGGGTCAATAAATCCATTGAAAAGCCAGTAGCAGGACGGGAGCGTCCAAATGCTTGGCCAACGTGATCGTATCTGCCACCTCTCGCAATTGGTTGTGGCAACTGATCAACGTAAGCCGCGAACATCACACCGCTGTGATATTGATATCCACGTAAATCCGCTAGATCAATACTGAGCTCAACATTACCTGGAAGTGCATCAGTTGCTGCGGCCAATTTTTCTAATTGAGCCAAGGCCTCATCAATCAATGGATGTTTCGGTAAAGACTTTCTAGCACCAGCCATAACTTGCGCACAAGGCCCATTTAATTCAGTAAGCGCCATTAAGGCTTTCGCAGACTTGGCCGGTAAGCATTTAGACCAAATCGCTAAGCGTGGGCGATCTTTGCTTTGTAATAAGCTATACAAAGCCTCGACATCAGTCTTCTCTTTAACTTGCCCATCCAGAATTCCTTCAAGCACACCTGCATGTGAGAGATCGAGGTAGACCTTATTCAGTCCAGCAACACTCAAGGTTTTTAGTAATAAGGAGATCGCCTCAAAATCCGCTTCCCAAGTAGCGCATCCATAAATCTCTGCGCCAAGTTGCAATTCTTCACGAGCAGAGCTACCTACTGGTGTGCGTGCATGGGCAACAGATCCTGCATAGCAAAGGCGGGTTATGCCTTTACGATTGAGTAAGTGCGCATCAATCCGAGCAACTTGCGGAGTCATGTCGGCACGCAGGCCTAATGTTCGGCCAGATAACTGATCAACCAATTTAAATGTTTGTAGATTTAGATCTGAACCAGTACCAGTCAGCAAAGAATCTAGAAACTCCAATATAGGAGGGGCAACTAGCTCATAGCCATAGGACTGATACAAATCCAGAATAGCGCGACGCAAAGTCTCTACCTTACGAGCCTCGGCTGGCAAAACATCAGCAACATCTTCAGGAAGTAACCAGCGATTCATGATTTGAAATATTCAATCTTAATTTTTTTTGTTCATGAATTTGAAGAACTCGCCATTGGGTTCAACGACTATGACATCCCTCTTGTCTTTAAAGGAACTTCGATAAGCCTGGAGGCTCTGATAAAACTGAGCAAATTGAGGGTCACGCCCAAATGCATCAGCATATAAAGCCGTAGCCCTTGCGTCGCCAGAACCTTTAATCATTTGTGCTTCACGATAGGCTTCGGCTAAGATCGTGTCACGCTGACGTTCTGCATTGGCTCGAATCTTGTCGGACTCTGCAGCACCCGTGGAACGTAGCTCATTGGCAACGCGTTTACGCTCTGCTTCCATACGCCGATAAACAGAATCACTAATTTCAGCTAGTAGATCTACACGCTTGAGGCGAACGTCGACGATTTCAACGCCAATATCTGAAGCATCATCCGCTACCTTTTTACGAATACCCTGCATCACTTGCTCACGTTGATCAGAAATGATCTCTCTGACTGTGCGTTTAGTGAACTCCTCGTTCAAGGCAGAACGTACTAACTGAGTTAAGCGATCTTGTGCCAAGCGTTCATCACCTTTAAAGCTGACAAAGAACTTGCGAGGATCAACAATCCGCCACTTCACATAAGAATCTACCAAGAGATTTTTCTTCTCAGAGGTAATAAAGCGCTCTGCTTCTGGTGTATCAATAGTCAAAATACGACGATCAAAGAAGCGGACGTTTTCAAAAGGCGCCGGGAGCTTCGCTTGCAAGCCGGGCTGTTCAATCACGCGCACAATTTGCCCAAATGAAAACACCACAGCATAGTTACGCTGATCGACTACAAAAATACTTGAAGTCAGTAAATAGAAAAGGCCGATCAGGCCAGCTATAGCAGCTAAGAGACGATTTGCATTCATTATCTTGCATCCCCTCTATCACGGTTTCTTAGGCCGTCGCGTTTTTCGGAAGCACCAACACCTGAGGTATTGCTTGGGCTTGGGGTAGTTGCATTGTTACTAAATGGGGCCGCTGGATTGCCTGTCGCACCTCCCACTGTCACAGACCCAGTAGGCGTTGCAGCTGCTGCCTGACCAGTAGCGACTTGGGCACTTTCTGCGCTGACTTGTGCAATGATTTTATCGAGAGGTAAATACAGCATGCTATTGCTCTTGGTAGTATCTACCAAAACTTTAGATACGTTGTTATACATCTCGCGCATGCTATCAATGTACATACGATCACGAGTCACGGCGGGTGCTTTTGCATATTCAGTCTGGACTTGCTTGAAGCGATTTGCATCACCCTCTGCGGTTGCAACCACCCTAGCCTTATATCCTTCAGCCTCTTGAATCAGTCGATCAGCCGTACCTTTTGCACGTGGAATGATGTCGTTGGCATAGGCTTGGCCTTCACTCTTGAGGCGCTCCTGATCTTGACCAGCCTTAACAGCATCATCAAATGAAGCTTGCACTTGCTCAGGTGGCTGAACGTTTTGAACGGTCACGCTCGTCACGTAAATACCAGTTTTATAGCTATCTAGAATTTTCTGTATTGAGGCAGCCAAATCAATCGCAATCTTTTCACGACCTTCATACAAAACGGTATCCATCTTGCTGCGTGCCACAATTTCACGTACTGCTGTTTCGGCAGCTTGCACCACAGTAGTATCGGGATCGCGATTGTTAAATAAATAATCGGTTGGATCTTTTAAGCGGTACTGAACTGCAAAGCGAACATCAATAATGTTTTCATCTTCCGTAAGCATGGAAGTATCTTTTTGATTGGTTGCTTTAATCAAAATAGAGCGACCAACCTCAACGGAACGAACTCCGGAGACGTTGACAACTTGCTCAGTCTGAACAGGCCAAGGCATACGCCAGTTAATACCGGGGCCTGCGGTGTAAGCATACTTACCAAACGTAGTAACTACGCCCGACTGGCCTTCTTGAATGATGTAGAAACCACTAAAAATCCACAGTAAAAATACTCCGCCGGCAGCCATGATCACCGTGACTTTGGAACCAAAGGGGTTGGTGAAATTAAAGTTGGGTACATTAAACCCACCGCCACCACTACCGCCGCCATTACCGCGCTGCGATGGTGGAGGAATATCTGTACTGTTCGGCTTATTTGTTGGCGCACTTGATGTGGAGCCTGGCTTTTTGTTACCACCAAAAATACCGCTCAGGCGGTCATTAAAGTCGCGCCACAACTCATCAAGGTCTGGTGGACCATTGGGTCGTGCGGGCTGATTTTGAGGTGGGGTTTCAACAGGCTTATCCGACCCCGGTTTAGCAGGATCTACTTTAGGAGCCTTGTCAGAAGCTGAGCCCTCTTTAGCGTCTTTAGATCCGTTACCCGGGGCACTGTTACCCCAGCCTGGATCATTGACCGAAAACAGTTCGAGAAATTTACGCATCGTTTGGTGAGTACTTACGGTTAGGTATCGGATTAAATTCGGAAGTTTCTGGTCGTTCTGGTAAAGGAGCTAAAAACTCGTCTGGGTCCATTTGAACCTTAGAGCGATTCTGCTCGATCCTTATTCTATCAGTCATTTGGGAGCATTCAGCAAGGGCTGATCGCAATAAATCAAGGCCTAGGCCTGTCTTAGCGGAAAGGAAAACCTGACTTGGAATGCCCTCAGAATCGCGCACCAGGACAGCACCTTCCGTAAAGGTCTGGGGCATCTGGTCAATCTTGTTCATGATCTCTATGCGGGGGATGTCATCGGCTCCAATTTCTCGTAAAACAGCCTCTACTTCAGCCTTTTGCTCCCTTGCGACTGGGCTACAGGCGTCAATCACGTGCAGAATCAGATCCGCATGAATGGTTTCATCTAAGGTGGCTCTGAAGGCCTCTACCAGCTGGTGCGGCAACTCACGGATAAAGCCTACTGTGTCAGAAACCACAATTGAACCCACACCGTCTAAATGGACTTTACGGGAGGTCGTATCCAGGGTTGCAAATAACTGATCTGCCGCATAAGTCCCTGCTTTTGTAAGGGAATTAAACAAGGTAGATTTACCGGCATTCGTATAACCCACCAGCGAAACTGAAAAAACGTCCCTTCTGTTTCGAGCTCTTCTTTGGGTTCTTTGCTGGCGCTGAAGCTTCTCTAGTTCAGCCTCTAGACGTTTAGCCTTGGTTGCTAGCATCCGTCGATCGAGCTCCATCTGGGTTTCACCAGGACCGCCACGAACACCAATACCGCCGCGTTGACGCTCCAAGTGACTCCAGGCACGCACTAGTCTAGACATACGGTAGCGAACCTGCGCTAACTCAACCTGCGTTTTACCAATATGACTTTGTGCTCTTTGGCTAAAGATATCCAAAATCAGCCCCGTACGGTCCATCACATGAAAGCCAATATGGCGCTCTAAATTGCGTTGCTGAGTCGGGGATAACGGATGGTTAAAGATAACCAATTCGGCACCTTGTTCTTCCATCGCTTTTTTAACTTCGTTCGCCTTACCTGAACCAATAAATAAAGCGGGATCCGTCTTACCCTTGCGGGCAATCACGCTAGTGATGGGTACGGAGCCAGCACTCTCTGCAAGCAGGCTGAGCTCTGCCATGCTGTCCGCAAAATCTTCGCGGCCTGTATCGACACCAACTAAAACGGCACGCGCCGCATCTACACCAGTTTTAAACAGGGTTAACTTCTTCCGTACGGAACTCCACTGCACGAGCAGGAACAATTGTAGAAATAGCGTGCTTGTAGACCATCTGAGTTACGGTGTTACGCAAGAGAACAACATATTGATCGAATGATTCAATATTGCCTTGCAGCTTGATACCGTTAACAAGATAGATGGAGACGGGAACATGCTCTTTGCGCAAGGCATTGAGAAAAGGATCCTGTAGTAATTGGATTTTGCTGTTATTCATACTGCTCCTTAATGGTTTTTATTTATTGCTGCTATTTTGGGAGTCTTGCTTTTTTTATTTATTGTTTTGCTGCTGATTTCTACTATTTACTTCTACTGTTTGCTTTTACTACTTACTTTTACTGGCTACCTCCAACATAAGGGGGCTGATAGTCAGAAATCAAGCCCCTTACTTGAAACACAATTAAAACTGTAGCTCTAATTTTACTTTTTTACTTCTTTTTACCTTTTTTGCCCTTGTCCGCATCAACGTAAGGGTTTTTAGCGGTATTCATCTGAATACGCAAAGGAGTGCCGCGCAACTTGAAGACTTCTCTAAAGCGACCCTCAAGATAGCGCTTGTAGCTATCAGTTACACCGCTCAAGGATGTGCCATGAATCACCACAATAGGGGGATTCATACCGCCTTGGTGGGCGTAGCGCAATTTTGGACGCCCCATGCCAACGCGCTTAGGCTGCTGGTGCTCAATGGCATCTTGCAAAATGCGGGTGAGTTTCGGGGTTGGCAATTTCGCCATGGCTGCGGCATAAGCTAGATCAACATCCTTAAATAGCTCTTTGAGGCCGGTGCCCTTCTTAGCAGAAATCGGGTGCACGTTTGCAAAATCAAGAAAGCGTAATTTTTGAGCAATCTCTAAACGCGCGCGCTCTTTAACGTAAGTATCAAGACCGTCCCACTTGTTCACAGCAACAACCAATGCACGCCCTGCCTCCACAATAAATCCAGCAATATGAGCATCTTGCTCAGAAATATCCTGCTGGGCATCGAGCATCAAAATGACCACATTGCAATCCGCAATCGCTTGCAATGTTTTCACAACAGAGAATTTCTCAATCGCTTCAAATACTTTTCCACGACGGCGCAGACCTGCGGTATCTACCAAGATGTAAGGCTTGCCATTACGCTCAAACGGCACTTCAATTGCATCGCGGGTTGTACCCGGCATATCGAATGCAATCACACGCTCTTCACCGATCAATTTATTGATCAGGGTGGATTTACCCACGTTAGGACGACCTACTACCGCAATCTTCATTGGGCGATTAGGATCGTTTTCTTGTTCTTCTGGTTCTGGCTCTGGAATACCTAAAGAATCCAAAGCATCATCAATCAAACCACGCACACCATCACCGTGCGCTGATGAGATCGGAAATGGCTCGCCTAAACCCAGCTCATGAAAATCTGCTGTGACTACACCAGACTGCATGCCTTCAGTTTTGTTTACTGCCAGGATGATCGGTCTACCCGTCTTGCGCAAGAAATCCGCAATCACGCGATCTTGAGGAGCCATACCCAAACGGCCATCTACCAAGAAAATAATGATGTCAGATTCAGCAACGGCTTGCTTGGTTTGCTTAGCCATCTCGGCAACAATGCCGGTCTTCGCTACAGGCTCAAAACCACCGGTGTCTACGCAAATAAATGCACGTTCGCCAATGCGACCTTTGCCGTAGTGGCGATCACGGGTTAGGCCCGAGAAATCAGCGACCAAAGCATCACGTGAACGCGTTAAGCGATTAAAGAGTGTCGATTTGCCAACGTTAGGACGACCGACAATAGTAATTACAGGATTCATTTTGGACTGTACGCCGCTAGTTTTCCACCTTGAGACTGAACCAAGATGAGTCCGTTCACCGCAATCGGTGCGGCTGTAATGGGACTACTGTCATGACGAATGCGTGCCAGCATTTCACCATTCGCTTGTGAGAGTGCATGCACATAACCTTGCGCATCACCAAGGAGTAATACCTTACCAACCGCCATCGGCTCACCAACATCCCTAAATGTCAGCTGCGTATTTTCCCAAGCTTGTGAACCATCTTTCACCGCAAATGCAGTGACATGGGATTTTTCGTTTGAGGAGAAAACCAAATCAGGGCTTTGAGCTGTGCCGGTATAGCTTGAATAATCTTTGAACCACAATAAATTACCTGTGCGCGCTTGACCGCAACCTATACGACCTTGATAAGAAACGGCGCAAATGATTTCGCCTTCCATACTTGGCTTAGCCGTCACATCATTGAGACGTTCAATTTCAGAAAATCCCTTTGGAAACGAAACCGGGGTTTCCCAAACAAGGCCTCCGTTCGCAATTGCAATCATGCCAAAGCGTCCACCAGAAAACCCAGTCACAATCACCTCATTACCAATCGCAAGCATGCCGTAACCCACGCGCAATGACAAAGCGGATTGTTGACGCTGATAAGTCCACTTGCGCACACCTGTCTGCGTATCAAAACCAACAAAGCGATTATCCAAGGTGCGAATGATGACCACACCGCCAGCAACCACCGGCTCTGATAAGACCTCACTGCCAACGCTCACGTTCCAAATAGCCTTACCAGTATCGTCGTAGGCATAGACCGTTCCTTTGGTGGTGACCACTGCCGTAGTACGGCCATCCGATCCAGGTCCAATCGATAGGCGATCTGGGACAGATACTTCCCATACTTTTTGACCAGTGCGTAAATCAATCTTAGCCAGATTACCGCGATGAGAAGCGGCATAAACAGCATCACCTGCTACTGCAGGATGAAAATTAAATGACTCAGATGAACCTACGCTAGTTGTCCATATGGGAGTAAAGTCAAATTGATTGCTAACAGGAGCTAGCTCAGCAGGCTTGCGTACACGTGAGCCGCCTGAACAAGCTACAAGGGCTACTACTACAGAGCCCAGTACTACAGCTGTACTTGCTAGTTTTGCTACGCGTTTGCAATCCATCATCACAGAGCTACTCCTCCGACGGCATCTAATTTAACCTTCAAGAGACGACGCGCCTCTTCAGGGAATTCTTTTGCATCATTTAACTGCTTCCAGGCAGCTTCATAGCTCTTGCGCGCATCAGCCATATTCTTTTGCGCTAGATACCAATCGCCGCGACGCTCTAACCACAAGGCCTCAAAACCGGAGATGGGTTTTTCTTTTAGGATTGCATCCGCTTCTGCAAAATCTTTTTCTGTACCTAACTCAATTAATTGAGCTGTAAGGCGTAATTTAGCTAAAGCTAAATATCCCTGGTCAGATGCATTCTTAGCAGCCCAGCGCAAATAATCCATCGCCTTTGCCGTGTCACCTGCATCAGAGGCAATTTTTGCAGCTACTAAACTGGACATTGCTGCATAGGGCGTACTAGAGAACTGTTTTTGCAAATCATCAGCGGCAAGTAAAGTCTGATCTTTATCACCCTTATTAATCGCAGTAATCATGGTCTCGTATAACTGAGATGCCGCTGCAGCTTGGCTAGTACGCCACCATTGATATCCGTTATACGCCGCATAGGCAAATAAAGCAGCCGTGATCACACCAGTGATCAGATTGCGATACTTTTGCCAAAACGCTTTAAGTTGATCTAATTGTTCTTGTTCTTGTAGGTCTAAAGGCATGTCAATCCAAGCAAATTAATACAGTATTAATAATGAATGTCTTCATTCTATTCGGTGGCGCCAACTATGGCATCAATTACCGCTTCTACAACGCTGTCGAGGGCTACTGCTTTCTGTACACCGGTGCTACGCAAATCTTTGAGCTGAGCCTCATTCTTAGCTAATTCATCTGGTCCAATGATGACGGCATAGGCTGCGCCACTCGAGTCTGCCTTCTTCATTTGTGATTTAAAGCTAGCAGCCTGGCCATCAGGAGGGCAAAACAAGATGACATCGATGCCCGCATTACGCAGGCGCTCAGCAATGATCATGGCGGAAGTTAAAGTCTCACCCCCTTGGTGAATCACAAAAGCATCGCATTGAGACTGTGCTTCTGGCAAAGACCCTGAAACCTTCATGAGTTCCAAGACCCGCTCCATGCCCATTGCCCAACCGCAGGCCGGAGCAGCTTTACCACCCATACGCTCAATTAAGGGGTCATAGCGACCGCCACCAGCAATCGTGCCTTGAGCACCTAACTCTTCGGTGATCCACTCGAAGACGGTCAGGTTGTAGTAATCCAAACCACGCACTAAACGGGGGTTGATTTTGCAAGGGATGTTATTCGCCTTGAGTAAAGCTTGTACATCCTCAAAATGCTTGAGCGATTCTTCGCCCAAGAAATCCAATAACTTGGGTGCACCTTCAATCAAATCTTGCATTGCCAGATTCTTAGAATCCAAGATGCGCAATGGGTTCGTTAATAAACGGCGCTGCGAATCTTCATCGAGCTGTTCTTTATTTTTCTCGAAGTAGGTTACCAAGGCGGCGCGATGTTCTACACGCTCAGGAGCTTGCCCTAAAGAATTAATCTCTAGACGCACACCCTTCAGACCGAGCTCATCCCAAAGGCGTTGGCCCATCAAAATAATTTCTGCATCGATATCTGGTCCAGCAAAGCCCATCGCCTCAATACCAAATTGATGGAACTGGCGATAGCGACCACGCTGTGGGCGCTCATGGCGGAACATTGGTCCGGTATACCAAAGACGCTTTGGTCCTTCGTACAGTAAATTGTTTTCAACCACGGCGCGCACGACAGCGGCAGTGCCTTCTGGACGTAATGTGAGCTGCTCACCATTTAGGCGGTCTTCAAACGAATACATTTCTTTTTCAACAATATCGGTGACTTCACCAATACCGCGCTGAAATACTGCAGTCGCCTCAACAATCGGAGTGCGGAGGAATTCATAACCGTAGGCGCGTGTGAGATCACGCAGAACATGCTCTAAATGTGTCCACTGCGCAGCATCTGCTGGCAAGAGATCATTCATGCCACGTACGCCATTAATTTTTTGAATCTTTTGTGCTTTAGCTGGATTTGCCTGATCTGTCATGAGGTACTTTGGTGGATTTCTTTTTTATTGTTATTTCGGAGCGTAATTCTGCTTGACGTACTCATCGACAATGACCTGAAACTCTTGAGCAATATTATCGCCACGCAAAGTTTTGACTTTGACGCCATCCACGAACACCGGTGCAGCTGGAGTCTCGCCAGTGCCCGGCAATGAGATCCCAATATTGGCATGCTTACTCTCACCTGGGCCATTGACAATACAACCCATCACAGCGACATTCATCGCTTCAACACCTGGATGGGTTTTTTTCCATACCGGCATTTGCTGACGCAGATACGATTGAATATCAGCTGCTAGCTCTTGAAATGTAGTACTCGTCGTTCTGCCACAGCCCGGACAGGCAATCACCATGGGTGTGAAGTTACGCAATCCCATGGTTTGCAAAATCTCTTGGGCCACAATGATTTCATTCTCTCGTGGCGCACCTGGGTCAGGCGTTAAGGAAACACGAATGGTGTCGCCAATACCCTCTTGCAATAAGATACCCAATGCAGCAGTGGAAGAAACAATCCCTTTACTTCCCATGCCTGCCTCGGTTAAGCCTAAATGCAATGGGTAATCTGAGCGATTGGCAAGATCACGGTACACCGCTACCAAATCTTGGACATTACTAACTTTGCAAGACAAAATAATTTGGTTTGGATTCATACCAAACTCCACTGCTTTTTCAGCGGACTGCAAAGCTGACTGTATCAAAGCCTCAATCATGACCTCTTGCGCAGTCTTGGGAACTGGTAGTGCGGCATTGGCATCCATAATGCTCGCTAGCAAATCTTGATCCAAGCTGCCCCAGTTCACGCCAATCCGAATCGGCTTGTCGTATGTACAAGCCGCTTCAATCATTTGCGCAAATTGCGGATCACGTTTAGCGCCCTTACCTACGTTACCGGGATTGATTCGATACTTTGATAAGGCCTTGGCGCACTCAGGGTAGTCTTTTAATAAGGTATGACCGTTGTAATGAAAGTCACCAATCAGTGGCACTAAGACATCCATCTTGTCTAACTGTTCACGAATATAGGGCACTGCTTCAGCCGCAGCTGGCGTATCTACCGTAATGCGTACCAACTCTGAACCAGCTCGGGCCAATTCCTTAACCTGAATAGCGGTACCGACTGCATCAGCAGTGTCGGTATTAGTCATCGATTGCACGCGCACAGGTGCATTGCCACCAATCGTAATGATGTTGGTTTTCCAGGCAACCGTTGCCTGACGTGTTTCCCGCTTTGGCGATGGGCCTAATGGTAGCTTTGCAGGATTGCTAGATGTATCACTCATAGGACTCTTTTTATAAATTAGTCGTCTAATCTTTTAAGCCATTGCACTGGGTGCTCGGCTTGGTACTCTTGCTCTTCTTCATCATCGTCAAGACTATCAGGTTCATCTTCTTGACCCAAATGAATCTGCTTGTCATGCACGGCACGCTCACGCACTTTAGTGCGGTCAACCACATCACCCGCTAATTGACCACAAGCTGCAGCAATATCATCGCCACGGGTTTTACGAACCGTGGCCACCATACCCGCGTCTAACAAAATGCCGGCGAAGGCATGAACACGCTGCGCTGATGAGCGTTTTAATCCAGATTCTGGAAAAGGATTAAATGGAATCAGATTAATTTTGCACTTGATGTTTGCCAATAAACGCACCAGTTCTTTAGCCTGAATGTCCGAGTCATTGACGCCATCGAGCATGCAGTATTCAAAGGTTAAGAAATCTCTTGGGGCAAAGGGTAAATACCGCTCGCACGCAGCAAGTAATTCTCTTAAGGGATATTTTTGATTGAGTGGAACGAGTTGATCGCGTAGCTTGTCATTTGGTGCGTGCAATGACACCGCCAATGCAACCGGGCAATCTTGTGCCAAGCGATCAATCATCGGCACTACCCCAGAGGTAGATAGCGTCACGCGACGACGCGATAAACCATAAGCCCTGTCATCAAGCATCAAACGTAAAGCTGTCACCACGTTGTCATAGTTAAGTAGCGGTTCACCCATGCCCATTAACACCACATTGGAGATCACGCGACCTGTATGCTCCCAACCTGGGGTGGGGTATTTTTCAATACGGCGAACGGCATTTGGATCCGTGCGGAGCAAATGCTCAGCAAACCAGAGTTGGCCAATGATTTCACCGGCGGTGAGGTTGCGCGAGAAGCCTTGATGCCCGGTTGAGCAAAAACGGCAATTAACTGCACAACCAGCCTGAGATGAAATACACAAGGTGCCACGATCATCTTCAGGAATAAATACGGACTCGACAGCATTTCCAGCACCAACATCGAGCAACCACTTACGGGTGCCATCGGCTGCATGCTCGTCTTTAATGATTGGAAGTGAAAGCACTTCTGCCTTGTCGAGCAATGTTGCTCTAAAGCTTTTTGCTAGATCACTCATGTCGTTGATGTTGGATACACCACGTTGGTGGATCCACTGCATGAGTTGCTTCGCCCGAAAGGGCTTTTCATTCAACCCCGCGACATACGCTGCCATTTGGTCAGCGTCAAAATCTAAGAGATTTACGCGCGGGGAGGTCAATGCGCCTACTTATGTATTAAATAGCTTTTTCGTTAGCAATCGTGAATTAACGATTGAAAACGTTCATGCCAGCGAAGAAGAATGCCACTTCGACAGCAGCAGTTTCAGGAGCATCAGAGCCATGAACCGCGTTTGCATCGATGCTGTCAGCAAAGTCAGCACGGATAGTGCCTTTGTCTGCCTTCTTAGGATCGGTAGCACCCATCAAGTCACGGTTCTTAGCAATGGCGCCTTCGCCTTCCAATACCTGAATCATGACAGGGCCAGAAATCATGAAGCTCACCAAATCTTTAAAGAAAGGACGTGCTGAGTGAACTGCATAGAACTGTTCAGCTTCAGCTTGTGACAAATGCGCCATTCTGGACGCAATAATCTTCAAACCAGCAGATTCGAAACGGTCATAGATCTTGCCGATCACGTTTTTTGCTACTGCGTCAGGTTTGATGATAGAAAGGGTGCGTTCAATAGCCATGTAAAACTCCAATAGTGATTTCAAAGGTTTTGCTGAATTGGCGCTGATTTGGGACCAGAGAGATGATCTCCCCTACTTCCTACAACGCGCCAGGATTTCGGCGACCCCCAAATTATACATCGGCTGACCGTATTTACCCTGATCCTAGCGTGGCTAAGCCCTTGAATTTACAGGGCATAACCCTTTAAGTTGTAGTCCTTTTCATGGGGGGCTTGAAATTACCCTATTTTGTCTATACTTACTGTCAACAGTCCCTTGTGGGCTTATGTTTTTACTTTGAAAAAAGGAGTCAATATGAGCGATCTTAACTCTTACGGCTTTGGGCAAACTAGCTCGATTAGCACCCCTCAAGTACGCAACCGCGTACTGCGCAACACCTACGCCCTTTTGGCCCTCTCGATGGTTCCAACCGTCATTGGCGCATGGCTCGGCGTTGCTTTTGGGCTTAACTTCATGGCGGGCAGTCCTTTTCTAGGCTTTATCGTCTTTATGGCAATCGCTTTTGGTTTCTTTTGGGCGATTGAGAAAAACAAAGACACGGGAGCAGGCGTTCTGCTGCTTTTAGGCTTCACCTTCTTTATGGGCATCATGATGTCCGGCCTAGTTGGTTATACCCTCAATAGCTACAGTAATGGCGCAACCTTGATCATGTTGGCCTTTGGTGGCACGGCAGCAATTTTTGCGGTCATGGCATCCATCGCTACCGTGAGCAAGAGCGACTTCTCAGGCATGGGTAAATGGTTGATGGTAGGCGTACTGCTCTTGATCGTGGCTTCATTGGCCAATATCTGGTTGCAACTACCAGCTTTGATGCTCACTGTGATGATTCTCGCAATTGCAATCTTCTCAGCTTTCATCTTGGTTGACGTACAGCGTATTATCAATGGTGGCGAGACCAACTACGTAATGGCTACTTTAGCCATCTACCTAGATGTCTATAACGTCTTTACCAACTTGCTCGCACTCTTGGGCATTGTGGGTGGCAATAAAGACTAAGCATTAGTTAAGCTTCAATAGAAAAGGCACCTGCGGGTGCCTTTTTCTTTATCTCAATTGCAAGCTACTGCTGTCAAGATCTTTCAAATACCGCCATGGATTCCACATGGGAGGTATGGGGGAACATATTGATGATGCCCGCACTCTTGAGAATATAGCCTGCTTCATGACACAAAATCTCTGTATCTCTAGCTAGAGTTTTGGGATTGCAGGAGACGTAGACAATACGTTGCGGCGGCAGATCACTGCCCCCCTTATTTAATTGGGCTAGGGCTTGGCAGATCTCCATGGCACCTTCCCGTGGCGGATCCATTAACCAGCGCTCAGCCTTACCCCATGAAGCAATCGTATCGGCTGTCACTTCAAAAAGATTACTTTGCGTAAAGCTCGCCTTGTCTGCGAGCAGATTGTGCTCCGCATTGACTTTAGCTCTGGTTGTTAGAGTTTCTAAGCCCTCAATACCTAAGACGGCACTTGCTCGTCTTGCCAGCGGCAAGGTGAAGTTGCCAATACCGCAGAATAAGTCGAGCACACGATCACTTGCCTTGACATCTAAGAGGCGAATCGCCCTACTTACCAAGGCACGATTCATCATGTGATTAACTTGTGTGAAATCCGCTGGCTTAAAAGGCATCTCGATTTCAAACTCAGGCAGGCGGTAGCAAAGCTTGCCTGTTAATGGGTAGAACGGCGCAACGGTTTCTATACCTTTGGGCTGCAACCATACCCAGACCTGATGTTCATCTGCAAAGTCTCTAAGTAACTTTTCGTCTGCTGGCGTTAGTGGTAAGAGATTTCTGAAAACCAATGCAGTGACAGGCTTTCTTTTTTTAGGATCATCTGAATTAGGATCCTCAGGCTCGCCTACAGCGATTTCGATTTGGGGCATGCGATCCACAATGGATAAACCATTGACCAACTGACGCATTGCTGGCAACAAATCGGAAACATGTTTTGGCAAAATCTCGCAAGCAGTCATATCAGCAACGTAGCCACTCTTGCCTTCATGAAAGCCAATCAGTACGGTACCTTTTTTGATTGAGCGATTGACGGCACTTAAGCGTGCACGATGGCGATACTCCCAAGCGGGACCACCCATCGGGCGAAGAATTTCTTCTGGAGTAACTTTAGCAATGTGCTTTAGATCATCTTCCAGTACGCGCTGCTTCATGGCCACCTGCGCTCGAATATCCAAGTGCTGCATAGTGCAACCACCGCATACGCCGAACGCTTTGCACTTCGGTTCTGCCCTAAATACGGCAGGCCTCTGAATATCAAGAACTTTGGCTTTACTGAAGCGGGCTTTGTCATGTGTAATGACGTAAGTGACTAGTTCAGTTGGTAGCGCCCCTTGAATAAAGATGACTTTACCGCTTTGACCTTGGGCAGCCTCCTCTTCATTGGGCGCCAAGCGTGCAATCCCTTGCGCATCTAAATCAAGGGAATCAACTCGTACTGGCTCAGCCACCACAATGTGGACTGGCTTTTCTCCTCTACGCATCCGGAGTAAAACCGAGGAGATATTCTTGCCACTGCTCGCCATGCGGCTCTTTAGATTCTTTCTCTAAATACGCTTTAACGAAAGTAATTTCTTCTTTGTATTCTTCTAATGAAAAACCACCACGCAGCAGTTGAAAGCGGCAATACATCAAATAGGTGTTGACTACATCGGTTTCGCAGTAGCGACGAATCTCATCAATTCTACCTTCTTGATACGCAGGCCATACTTGGCTGCCATCCATTCCCATCTTGCCCGGGAAACCGCAGAGTTTTGCGAGGCCATCTAAAGGTGCATTGGCTCGACCATTAAATTTAGCCAAGAGATCCATTAGATCTAAATGGCGCATGTGATAACGACTGATGTAATTGTTCCACTTGAAATCACGGCTATCGTTTTCTTGGCTCTCGCCCATCTCCCAATAGCGCGGTGCTTGAACGTGGTTTGCTAATGCGCGGTAATGCAGCACCGGCAAATCAAAACCGCTGCCATTCCAAGAGACTAATTGCGGGGTATATTTTTCAACAAGCTCAAAGAAGGTCTGAATCAATACTTTCTCATCATCTTGCGCACTACCTAGCGTGCCAACCTTAATTTGTGGTGAGCCGTCTTTGCTGGTTCTACGAATAACGCAGGAGATAGCGCAGATACGTTGCAAATACAGCGGGAGAAAATCGCTACCAGTTTTCTCGGCGCGCTCCGCCATGGCTTTAGCGGCAACTTCACTATCTGAAAGCGTATCCGGATAGTCATTGAGGCGACGCAGTCCCGCAACATCAGGAATAGTTTCAATATCGAAGACGAGAACGGTTGCCATACTTAAATCGCTAGCAATGAATTGAAAGCAATTACTGTATGTATGGCGTTGGATTCACCGGCTTGCCATTCACACGTAATTCAAAGTGGAGCTTGACTGAAGTTGCATCGGTATCGCCCATCTCAGCAATCCTCTGCCCCTTCTTAACCGCATCACCCTCTTTAACTAAAAGTGTACGGTTGTGAGCGTAGGCCGTGAGATAAGTATTGTCATGCTTGATGATGACAAGATTGCCGTAGCCACGCAAGCTATTACCAGCGTAAACCACCTTACCCTCAGAGGCCGCCGTTACTGGGTCGCCTAGCTTACCTGCAATATCAATGCCCTTGGTCTTCTCACTGAAATCATCAGTTACCTTACCTTTAGCTGGCCAAGATAAACGAATACCTGGCTCAGCAACGATTTCTTTGGGTGCTTCTTTAGCAGCGTCTACTTTTAGCGCATCGGTTTTGGGTAGTTCGCCAGCGGTTTTGGGAATAGGCTTAACAGTCATTTTGCTGCTAGCTGGTGGCCTTACTAAAATGAGGTCATCTACTTCAATTAAGTTTGGGTTCGATAAATTATTCCACTGCGCTAAATCACGTGGGGACTGACCATTATCTAGAGCAATGCGGGCCAAGGTATCACCACGCTTAACGCGATAGTAGCCTGGAGGTGTTGCCTCATTATTGTCGCCAACACTACGATCAACCACAATCGCTGGCTTGGCTCTAGGTGTAGTTGAGCAACCGACATTGAGCAACAAAGAAGCCATTGCAATTAGCAATAGCAGGTATTTAGGTAAAGTATTCATAAGGATTTTCATACTACCCCTGATTGTAAGGGCACAAAAAAGACCTCGTCCAGAACGGTTCTTTGATAGCGCTGGGAGCTCATTCGCTCCACCATAACTAATTGCTGCTCTTTCTCATTCTTGGCAACCGGAGCCACTAGGCGCCCACCAATCGCCAGTTGCTCCAATAGGGCATCCGGGATACCCAAGCCAGCTGCTGCCAAAATGATGCCATCAAACGGGGCTGCTTGAGGCAAGCCTAGGATGCCATCCCCGTAAATGAGGCGCAGGTTTTTAATCCGAAAAGGTCGCAGCTTATCTCTCGCCATATCGTGCAAAGGACGAATACGCTCAATCGAATACACCTCATCGGATAACAAGCTAAGCACTGCTGCTTGGTAGCCACAACCAGTGCCGATTTCTAATACTTTTCCCAAAGATTGTTTGGGTTTATGCAAAAGCTCAATCATGCGTGCCACTACCGATGGCTTGGAAATCGTTTGTGAATGCCCGATTGGTAAAGCAGTATCTTCGTAGGCTTGAGGATGCATACCCGCATCCATAAATGCATGACGCGGAACAGTAGCGATGGCTTCTAAAGTTTTAGCATGCTTGACACCAGCAGCAAGTACTTTCGCAGCTAAAGCTTGCCGATGACCGGCATTACGCTCTGCCGCTGACTTCAACCGCGTGTCCAGCCGTTAGCTCGCATGGCAGCCAAGCGCGCATGATGTGTGAGATCTAATTGCATCGGCGTGATCGAGATACACCCTTCATCAATTGCATGAAAATCCGTACCATCAGAACTATCTTTGGCATGCCCTGCAGCACCAATCCAATAAATGTCATCACCACGGGGACTTTTTTGCACTACTACTGGTTGCGAGTGATGGCGATTACCTAAACGCGTTACACGCCAGCGATGAAGGTCGGCATAGGGGCGATTTGGAATATTGACGTTCAGCAAAGTAGCAGCGCCATCGGTGTGAGTCAACCTAGATGCCAGCATTTGCGCAACGATATCGTGCGCTGCTTTTGCAGCATCCTCAATTTGATTCCAGCCTTTATCAATTTGTGAAAAGGCAATTCCGGGGACGCCAAACATCACACCTTCAACTGCAGCGGCAACAGTGCCGGAGTACAAAGTGTCTTCACCCATGTTCTCACCTTGATTGATGCCAGATACTACCAAGTCTGGTTTTTCGTCTAAGAAGCCCGTCATGGCAATATGCACACAATCCGTTGGGGTGCCATTAATAAATAAGAAGCCATCGCGCTCTCCTCCAGCAACCCGATGAATTGATAGCGGTCGTGAGAGTGTTAATGAGTTCGATGCGCCACTGTGATTTTGCTCAGGAGCAATCACTGTCACGCGACCTAATGGGCGAATGGCATTAACTAGGGCTAAAAGACCAGGAGCGAGATAGCCATCATCATTCGAAATCAAAATGTGCGGCTGCTTTGTGTTTTCACTCATCAATATCAATGCTTTCTTGGGAGCCTTAAGCTTTTGCCGTCTGGGTTAATGCACGACCTCTGAACCATCCATATATTACTGGCAATACCAAGAGGGTCAAAATAGTCGTCGTTACCATGCCGCCCACAATCACTAGAGCTAGGGGGCGTTGAGCCTCAGAGCCTATGGAGTGGGACAAAGCTGCAGGCAGTAAGCCTAAACCTGAAAGTGCAGCCGTCATCAAGACTGGTCGAACGCGCAATGATGCGCCCTCTACCATGACATCCTTCATCTCACCATGCTCTTTAGCTGCCGTCTTATTAATAAAGGAGATCAGAATCACACCATCCTGAATCGCAATACCAAACAAAGATAAGAATCCAAAGAAAGCAGAAATGCTTAAGGTCTCACCCGCAAGATGCAAAGCAATGACACCGCCAATAGCTGCAAATGGTACGTTAATCATCACGATCACTGCGTCACGGAAATTACCAAAAGCACTCACTAGTAATAAGAAGATACCTAACAATGCCAATGGCACGATTAGCATCAACTTCTTCTGTGCCTGCTTCATTTGATTAAATTGACCATCCCAACTAATCGAGTAATTTGGCGGCAAGGTAATATTTTTCTCAACCAAGAACTGCGCATCCTCTACGGCGCTACCTAAGTCTCGGCCACGGACACTAAATTTAATCGCGATATAGCGCTTGCCTGCTTCACGATAAATAAAGAACGGGCCATCACTTAACTGAACCGTGGCGACCATCGACAGAGGAATCGAGGCTCCGCTAGGTGAATCCACTAAAAGGTGCCCAATATCCGCAATATCATTACGGCTACCTTCATTTAAACGAATGGCGATACCGAAGGTTTTTTCATCTTCCAAGAGATTGGTAACTGCGGCTCCACCAATAGC